>Ga0208588_1000123_pt1 | contig 23626 bp, 25 predicted proteins | sample NGESurshal092012_8_FD_184483 | JGI IMG/M metagenome (GOLD analysis project Ga0208588, IMG submission 184483) | Arctic peat soil microbial communities from Barrow, Alaska - NGEE Surface sample 415-3 shallow-092012 (SPAdes) | ecosystem: Environmental > Terrestrial > Soil > Wetlands > Peat ...
AAATTCTGTCACCCCTTTACACCGCCCTGCGGGACGGAAACGCCAGTACCATCCCGGCTGAGAATCTTCCGCCCGACTACAACCCACCGGGATTTCGCACCTCTCCTATCGACCGCAACATTCCTTCATGACGGCTGGATAGTAGCGCTGGTGGACACTCGCGTTTCAAGCAGTCCACTGTTGTATGCGGAAATTCTGCGCCAATAGAGAATAACGGGCTGCTTTAAGTTCTGGAGTTTAGACTAAATAGGTCAAGAAAAGGCAGGCAGTGCAGGACACTACTGGCCTGTGATGGATGATGAGCAAGACCAACCCTACTCATCGTCATCAAGCTTATCCAGCAAAATCTTGAAGTCTCCATCGATCATCTGGATACAGTCTGCGACGGCACCACCATTGGATGAGTCCTGATACTCTGCTCTGGGTAGCACCGGAAAATGCACATTGGAATGGTTGAAATAGATGAAGAATGGCTGGTCATTGGCCTTCGAGTCCTCCATCCAGCGGCTAGCCTTTTCCATGAATTCCAGATCGATATTGCGCCGGACTTCCTTGTCGAGGACTTTGACGTTTCGCACGTCGCCCTTGCCGCTTGATTCCAGCATGTATTCAGGTTCGAAGTTCTCTTTCTTGAACCATTTGTCATCAGGCCACAGCGAGACATCCCAGGTGCCATGCAGGCCGTACCAGTAGTCAAACCCCTTGTCTGTCGGCAGCCTTCCCAGGTCTTCGCCGCAGTGCCATTTTCCGTAGCAGGCGTTGCGGTAGCCAAGCTCCTTCAGCTTGTCGGCGATCGTGATTTCCCATGCCACCAATCCCGAACCGGGTAGCGCCGTAATACAGCCCGTACGAACCGGGTGCCTTCCGGTCATCAGGGCAGAGCGGCTAGGCGTGCATTGCGCCTCGACGTTGTAGTTGGTTAGCATCAGGCTTTCGTTCGCAAACCGATCGATGTTTGGCGTCTTCGCACCCAGAGGATAAGCGCCCCCATAACACCCGAAATCGCCAACGCTGACGTTGTCGACATGAAACATCAGGATATTGGGTTGGTTGGACATCGCTTAGGGTTCCTTAAAGCCGTTGGGACTTTTCATTGCTGGGTCCTTGAGTGGGGGTTTTGTCGGTTTCTTGATGTCCTAAAATGTTTTCTATCGTAGCCGTGTTCGGCACGACCGGAGCAGTGGAACGACAAATGTACTTAAGCGTCTCCCTTGCCATGAATGGTATATTAACGAGATCTATGGGCGCACAGATGCCGTGCTCCTGAGAATCGGGAAAGTCCGGTGTGATTCCGGTACTGTGCCGCAGCTGTGATGGGAATTCCCAAGTCAGAATGCCGATTCGTTAGATGTTTGTCGCTACTATCTCTACTCTCTGCGTCGCACAGGGAAAGGAACCTAAGTGAATACTGCTATCAATCCCCTTCTGCTCATCGGGCATGGAACCCGTGACGCAGACGGTCGGCAAACGTTCTTAGATTTTGCTACCGCCTTTCAAGAACAGGACCTTTCTCGTCCAGTCATTCCCTGCTTTCTGGAACTTACCGAGCCTTCGATCCAACAGGGCATCGATCACTGTGTTGCTCAGGGCTACCGAGAAATGACGGCGTTGCCCGTTTTGCTTTTTGCCGCCCGCCACAACAAATTTGATGTCACCAATGAGCTAGATAAAGCTCGTCTACGTTACCCAGAGCTAACTTTTCACTACGGCAGGCATTTTGGGATTACACCCAGCTTGCTGGAACTGTGGCAGGAGCGCCTAGCCCAGCTAGACGAAACCAGCGATATCCCTCGCGCTGAGACGATACTGCTCTTTGTGGGCCGTGGAGCTTCAGATCCCGATGCTAACAGCGATGTCTATAAGATGGCCCGTCTTTTGTGGGAAGGCAGTGGATTTAAAGGAGTGGAAATTTGCTTTATTGGCATCACCCACCCACGCATGGAACAGGGCTTTGAGCGAGCTTGGACCTGGCAAGCAAAGCGGGTGCTGGTGCTTCCCTACTTCCTGTTTACGGGCGTCTTGGTGAAGCGAATTCATGAAATGGCCCAAATACAGCAAAAACTTCATCCAGAGGTCCAGATCCAAGCGATGAATGAGGTGGGTTTAGACCCTGTGCTGTTTGAGCTAATCCGGGAGCGGGAGCAAGAAGCACGTTCCGGTCAAGTAATGATGAACTGCGAAATGTGCAAGTTCCGCAGAGCCGTCAGTCAGCGACTGGTGGGACTAGGGCAAGACAATGAGCATCACCAGGAATTGGAGAGTGTTCATGCGCATCACGGCCATGGGCATGAACATGCTGCGCATAGCCATAGCCACACTCCCGCACACGGACACAGTCACGAAGCGGCAGATCCCTATGCTGAGCCCATAGACTATCACCAGCGCGTTTGGCAAATTCCCTAATCTAGTTCATCCAAGAGAACCAACATGACAACCAATGTATGGCGTAAAGCCGCTACCCTTACCCTATCGCCCATTGCCCAAGCCTTACTCTTCTTGAGTTTATCGAGCACAGTACTCTGGACGGTGTACTTTTCCACTTATCCTCCGGTGCACAATGCGGTCCATTCCCTGCGGCATCATACCCTGATGATTTCTTGTCATTGATGAATAGAGCTGCCCACTCCACCCCGCAATATTGGGCTGCCTTGGTTTTCACCATCCTGCTATTGCTTGGCAATCCATCTGCCTTTGCGCAAGAGACTTCTGGTCGGGTCCTCTTGACGCTTGATCCGCCTGTCCAAAAACTCGTCCCTTTTGAAGCAGAAGCTGAACAGCAACAATCTCCTCCTCGCTTTCATCTGGAAGCTCAAGATAGTCAGGGGAAAGCTTTATCCCGTGTGCGGATGCAGATAAAGATAGTGACCCCTGCAACCAATCCGTGGATTTCAACTGATTTTCCAATCGTCGAAGGAACCGAGCTGCTCAGTTTAGAGGTACCTGCGGCGCAAGGAGTAGTGGAGTTTGAGCAGATGCTACCGATCCGAGGCACCTATCAGATATTGATAAAAGTGTTGCCGATGGATAATGCGGTGTCAACGCCCCTGATCGAACAAGTCTTAACGGTGAATGTGCCCGAGAACCCGGTGAAATTCCGCAATTTTGCTATCCTTGCAGGCATGTGCATACTGGTTGGCGCTGTTGGCGGGTTCTTCATTGGTACGCCACAGGGAAGGCTCGATCTGCGGTCTACCTTAGGCATCCCAGAATCTGTGCGCCTCCTCCTGATCGGGTTAACCCTGACGGCCATGGCAGCCCTTATTTTTATCAATGTTTCTGCTGAGTTTCAGGGCGGTCATTCCAGCATGGCAGGGATGGCAAACACTCCTATAAACACGCCCTCGATCGCTCAGGATAAAGAGCAGGTGTTGAACCTGGATGGGGCCAAAGAAGCTAGGGTTGGCACTGCTGAATCCTTTCAAGCTAGGCTCACAGACCGGCGGACAGGCCAAGAGATCCCTTCTGCCTTCAAAGTTTCTGTAATCAATGAGGAAAATAATTGGAAGCTATTCTCGATCGCCACGCCTATAGCTGATCATTTGCGCTGGAGACAACAATTTTTTGATGGTTCAGGCCATCGCATAGAAGTTCAAACCCCACCCTATAAGAAGCAGCCAGCCTTGACGACAAAGCACTTAGTCTCTGTGGAAGGTATTGCTCCTCCGGTATCCGTTCGGCTGAAGGCGCTAGCCTACTTAACAGGATTTGTTGCCCTAGGTCTTTTTGGCATGATGGGCCTGAAGCTAAGATTCTCTCGAACCAGGGTATCCTCTTGATCAGGAATCTTAATAACTTCAAAGTTTTTCCAGGGCTGGCTTTGACAATAGCTCCATATTTAGAGTTGGTGTGATACTATAACCCCAGCCATAGCGCAAGAGTGAGCGGCTTCATGAGGTTCTCCCCCAAATTAGTGGCTTTGGGTTTGATGGGTTGTTTTTTGTTGGAAGGATTTCCTGCCATCGAAACGGTTCATGGACAAACCCCTGCGCTCATCGCGCTACGCAATAAGCAAAGTGCTTTGCATAACAAGCTGGAAGTGACACGGCAAAAAAAGCTTGCGATAGTCCGCAAGGAATCGTTTGCCAAAGGCCACCTCAACACGCTCAAAAATTCTGTGAGTAAGACGGGCGTCCAACTTGATAGTACGCGGGAACACCTAGAGGATTCTCAGCAAAAATTGAAGCGTTTAGGGAACGAACTGAAGGACTTAGAGCAGGATTTTACTACCCGCAAAGCGGCCACCATGCAACGGATGCGCTATCTACAGCAACAGGGGCCGGAGCCCTGGTGGTCCACGATGCTGGCCAGTGCCGATATGAATGATGCCTTTGATCGTCAGTATCAGTTGACGCGGATTGTGGAAAGAGACCGTTCTGCTCTAGTGGATTTAAAGAAAAGAGCCGAAGTAATTGGTCGCAAAAAAGATGACATGGAGGACCAGAAGACTCAAATTGCTCTTTTGGCAGAGCAATTAGCGGACAAGCACAGTGAATTCCAGCAAGCTGCGGCGATGCAGGTCAGTTTTGTCCAGCGTGTCAGTCAGGAGCGTCGGGCTTATGAAGCGGCAGAACGGGAGTTAGAACGAAATACTTCTGAATTGACCGGGTTAATCCGAAATTTGATTATTCAAAGGCAAAAAGAACTGGAGCGCAAGAGACGGTTAGCCTTTGAAGCCCAGAAGAAAGCAGCCCGAGAAGCGGCTAAACAGGCGGCTAAAAATAATCAGCCCGTCCGTGCTCTTGCCCCAGAAGTTGCCGTCGCTGACACCATAGGCACGGGACGTTTTATAGCGCCAGGGGGTGGGCGGATCACCAGTCGTTTTGGCTATCGCATTCATCCCATCTATGGGACTCGTAGATTCCATGCAGGGATTGATTTTGGCCTCCCAATCGGAGCTGCTATCCGGGCTGCTGATAGTGGGGTCGTTATCTATAGCGGTTGGTATGGTGGCTATGGCCGGACCATAATCATCGATCATGGCAATGGCCTGACGACACTCTATGGCCATACCAGTGCCTCTTATGTGAGTGCAGGGCAATCTATTCAAAGAGGACAACGGGTTGCAGCCGTCGGTTCTACGGGACTTTCCACAGGCCCTCACCTCCACTTTGAAGTCCGTGTGAATGGAACCCCGGTAAATCCCTTGAATTACTTGCATTAGAATCTCTCCCCCTATGCCCGCCTAAGGGTACTTCGCTTACCGGGCAGCATAAGGAGTGCGGGCCTTATAACCACAGGATTATTTAGTATTTCGTTCCTGTGTAGTCGATTACATGAGTAATCTTGCTGGATTCTAATCTTTATCATTTCTTGCTTAATTTTTGATGGTGCTTTTGACTGCAATGGTTATGGATCTCGCGCAGAAATATTAATAACAATTGCCGATTATAAATAGAGTTTTTGATTACTTGTTGATCCCCGTGCTTTGGAGAAAAGATATAAAGCTTAAGAATGGATATGGTTTTCCAGGGAAAATAAACCCGTAGGTATGATCAAGTCAGATTTACAACAGAATTTTGGACTTTGACTACTTTGCGCTTCTCTGTGACCACCCCTCTCTACTACGTTAATGCACTTCCTCATGTCGGGAGCGCTTATCCGACGATGGCTGCTGATACTTTAGCTCGCTATTATCGGCTCAGAGGACGTGATGTGCTTTTGGTTACAGGTACGGATGAACATGGTCAGAAGATTCAACAAACCGCAGAGGAGCAGGGAAAAAGTCCACAGGTTCACTGTGATGAGATCGCTCCGGAATTTGACCGCCTTTGGCAACTATTAAATATTCATTACGACCGTTTTATCCGTACCACCAACCCACGGCATGAATTAATTGTCAAAGAATTTTTTATGCAGGTTTATGAAAAAGGGGATATCTACCGCGACTTCTACGAAGGCCCCTACTGTGTGCAATGTGAAGAATATAAAGACGCCAAGGAACTGCTAGAAGGTGACCTCTGCCCTATTCATCTTAAGCCTGTAGAAACAAACCGAGAAGAAAACTACTTCTTTGCGCTCTCTAAGTACCAGCAGACCTTAGAAACCTATTTTGAGCAGAATCCTGACTTTATCCAACCGGATGTCCGTCGGAATGAAGTGCTGGGTTGGGTAAAAGAGGGCTTAAGAGACTTTCCGATTTCCCGTAGCTCTGTGACCTGGGGCATCCCTCTACCCGTTGACCAAGCCCAAACGATTTATGTCTGGTTCGATGCCCTATTGGGCTACATCTCCGCTTTGCTCGGTCCTGATCAAACGCCCAGTCTAGATAACGCTATCGCTGAGTGGTGGCCAGTAGACCTCCACCTAATCGGTAAAGATATCCTCCGCTTCCATGCGGTATATTGGCCTGCGATGCTTCTGTCGGCTGGGTTGCCCCTTCCCAAAAAAATCTTTGGCCATGGTTATCTAACGAAAGATGGCCGCAAGATGGGGAAGTCTTTGGGCAACACCCTAGACCCCTTCGATTTGGTTGAGCGGTATGGGTCTGATGCTGTCCGCTATTACTTCCTCAAAGAACTGGAATTTGGACGGGATGGAGACTTTGCAGAAAGTCGTTTTATCAACACGCTGAATGCTGATCTGGCCAATGATTTTGGTAATTTGCTCAACCGTACCTTACGTATGGCCAGTAAGTATTGTGAGGGGATCGTCCCTGCGGTCCAGACCGATGAAGACTTATCTGCTTTAGCGGCACAGGTTATAGAACCCACTGCCCAAGCCTATGAGAAGCTTGCTTTTTCCCATGCCTGTGAGTCGGCCCTTTCGCTGGTTCGTCGCGGCAATAAGTATCTGGATGAAAAAGCGCCTTGGACTCTCTATAAAAATCAGGACCAAGCTGGCGTAGAACGGGTTATTTACTGTGTGCTTGAGTCGGTCAGGATCACAGCTATTTTATTGGCCCCGGTCATCCCAGGAATGAGCCGGGGGGTTTATCAGCAACTAGGTTTCTCTCCAGAGACCTGGAACCAAATCAACTGGGAAGAAACAGTCTGGGGGAAACTTCCTCCCGGCCAGACCCTCAGTCTTGGGGAACCCTTATTCCCGCGTATTGACCCTTAAATTAATTACTTTAATTGAGAGGCCCATCATGACAAAACTTGATAACAACTCGATGAACGTTTGGGATTCAGGCGGTGAAAATCGAGGCCGTGTAGCGGTATTTATTGACGGGTCTAATCTTTTCTATGCTGCCCTCCAACTAGGCATTGAAATTGATTACACCAAACTTTTGAGTAGCCTGACGGGGGGATCTCGGTTACTACGGGCCTTCTTCTATACTGGGGTGGACCGAACCAATGAAAAGCAGCAAGGATTCCTCCTTTGGATGCGTCGTAATGGCTATCGGGTTATCACCAAAGATTTGGTCCAACTACCCGATGGCTCCAAAAAAGCCAACCTCGACGTAGAGATTGCGGTGGATTTACTGTCTTTGTCGAGCTGGTATGAGACCGCCATCCTGGTCAGTGGTGATGGTGATTTGGCCTATGCGGTAAATGCTGCCAGCTATAAGGGAGTAAGGATCGAGGTTGTGTCTCTGCGTTCCATGACCAGTGACTTGCTGATTAACGTGGCAGACCGCTACACAGATCTAGAGCAGCTTCGGGATGATATTCAAAAAGCACCCCGTCCAGCCTATGCCTATCGTCCGAATGGCGTGAGCAGCAACGGTCACCACCTCGACGATCAAGAAGATGATCTTTAAGGCTTGCCCGTGGTAAGAATACCCAGCAAAATAGGGACAAGTGACATACACACGAGGTATTTAATAGTGCTCCCAACACTATACGGACGTGCTAACTGTGGGACTTTTCAGGCTGCTGTCTCGCCGCTAGCACCGGTGAAAGATCCTGCTGAAAAAACTATTCCTAAAAAGCATCGTGATGGCCGAGTCATTCTGATTAATGACGATTGGAACACCTTTGAGCATGTGATTACTGCCCTGGTCAAGTGTGTCCCTGGAATGGGGGTAGATGAGGCAGGACAGCTAGCCTATCAGGCTCATAGTGAAGGTAGCAGTGTGGTGTATAAAGGCCATCCTGAGGTGTGTGAAATGGTAGCTTCTCAGTTGCGTTCTGAAGGTTTGACAGCTCATTCGGATGAGGGTGAGTAACCCTTCGTGCCCAAGGCAGTCTTCTTTGAATTGAGTGGGGTCGTCGTTGAAGACCAGGCCCTACGTCGTCTTTCTTTGGAAGCTGTACTGCGTGATGTCGGTCTGGTCTTAGGACCCGAAGCCTATCGGGAAGTCTGTTTAGGCCGCTCTGATGCGATCGCTTTGCGTACGATCTTGGAGATGAGGGGCCAGACGGTCACCAAGGCGTTGGTTCAAGAATTGGTAGATAAGCGTAGCGCGCTCTATTTGTCACGGATAGAGCAGCAATGCGCCATGGTTACTGGGGTCCAGACCTGTATGGACCAACTGACGCAAGAAGGAATTCCTTTGGGTTTAGTCACCTATGTTCCACGCCTAGAAGTAATCCCGGTTCTGAACAAGATAGGCGTCAAGGATACTTTTGCGATAGTGGTCTGTGGCGATGAAGTTGATCAATCCAAGCCCCACCCTGAAAGTTACCAAACAGCCCTGATCCAACTCAATCAACTTTTGGGCCACGCTATAGAAGCCCCTGACTGTGTTGCCCTAGAGAGTACTTATCCAGGGGTCCTCTCTGCCCAAGCCTGTGGTATGCAAGTGGTAGCCTTACCGACTGTCCTCCCCTATCAAATGCTCCATCGTCGAGCCGATTGGGTGGTGGACCACTTTGATCAGATTGAATGGGAGCGGATTGCTCAAGTGGTCAGGTAAGCAGAAGCTTGCGCATCAAAAAGCTCATCCCCACCGCCAAGAATAATCCTAAAATCTGCCCTGGAAGTGGGAGTAACGAGTACTGATAGGCAGCAGTCGTCCATCCCTGGCTAAAGCCAAAGCGCAAGACTAAGCCGACTAAGCCACATAGATGGATGATTCCTAGCCCAGCCAAAGCACCGATCAAAAGCCGGAGTAGATTGGCCCGTTCGGATTCTTGAAAGGACCATTGGCCCGTGATAATCGCGGCGGGAATGAACCCTAGCAAATAACCAATAGCCGGGCGGGCCAGATAGTCTAAGCTTCCCCCGTCCATAAAGACCGGAAAGCCATATAAGCCCAGGGCTAGATAGGCTATTTGCGTAAGTCCCCCGGCGACAGGTCCACCCATACAGGCAGAGAGAAAAACCGCAGCGGTTTGAAAGGAAAAGCGATACATTGGTTGCCAATCCCATTGCATCGAAGGCGGCCAATGGGAAAAATCAAAAGTCTGTGGGAATCGGTCGGGTACCTCTAGGTGAAGGAGGGTCCCACCCACCATCAATCCCACGCCGATCAGTACCCAGAGCAGTTCGGTAATGCCAGGAAAGGGAAGGCGTTTTCGCCGACGCGGTATATTTGTGGAAGAATCACTTTCTGTAGTGGATGCTTGTACCAAATAACTATCCCTAGTGTCTCAACCATAGAGCATAGCTAAAAACGGCTGGATATAGACAGTTTTAATACCAAGAAATAAAATCTAACCAAAATTCAGCAGAAGTGCGGATGCTACAATGCAGCACTCAGGATAACGAGAAATGTGCATGGCGACCATTGCAGAATTAGCAGACGTGAAAGGGTTGGATTATTTGGTGGTAGGAATCGCCACTTGTCTACTGCGTAATGAAGACGGAAAAGCGGACCCAGTCCTGGTTGCAGAACCTATTCCGGCTACAGCCCTAGAGTCTGTCCAAAGAGGAATTAAGACCACCTTCAAACTGGTATATGGCGGAACCTTTACTGAATTTATCCAAAACGACCAAGTTTCTCTGCCCCAGGATATCTTTCCCGCAGCGGTAGTCCCCTGTGATGATTTTATCTTTCGCGCCCAAGCAGCGGCCCGGACCTATAAAGCCAAGCCCCATCTCAAGTTGATTCCACAGGGCGAAATCTGCACCCCCGAGTCAGGCGCTTTTGTGCTTATGCATAGCCCTGACATCAAAAGAGTGATTAATCCTGTGCGGAATGTCCGCGATTCAGACAACGTGAAGCAGCATACAAACACACACAAAGCACTGGATGAATTGGTCTAGTTGAGGCTAGACCCAGCGTTTGTAGGGTTGCACCTGCCGTAAAAATTAAGTTATCTTACGAAGGTAACAGAAATTATACAATTGGAGTTCAAATATGATGTTGCGTAAGCAAGTCTTGGGTTTAGGCATGGCCCTAGGATTGGCCGTTGCAGCCCCTGCTGTCCAAGCCGCAGACATTGTCGATACAGCCGTGAAAGCTGGATCTTTCAAAACTTTGACGACAGCTTTGAAGGCTGCTGACCTTGTAATAGTCCTCAAGGGCAAGGGACCCTTCACGGTTTTTGCTCCTACGGACGAAGCTTTTGCCAAGCTCCCTAAAGGCACCGTAGAAGATCTTTTGAAACCGGAAAACAAAGCTAAATTAGTAAAAATCCTTACCTACCATGTCGTTCCGGGGAAAGTCCTAGCTAAGGATCTCAAGACCGAAAAGCTAAAAACGGTAGAAGGTAGCGACCTCGCCATCAAGCTTGAAGACAAAAAAGTAGAAGGCAAAGAAGTAAAAGAAGTAGAAGTCAACGATGCCTATGTTATTAAAGCCAACGTGGCCGCTGACAATGGAGTTATCCATGTGGTGGATAAGGTCTTGATGCCTCCTAAGTAAATCCATCGATTTACCTAGAATTTATGAAGACAAGGGGGCTTCGGCCCCTTTTTTAGTCTGGATTCCCACCTTCTGATTAGGGGATGAGGAACCGCTACAATATGTTGAATTATCTCCTCCGAACTGCCATGCCTGCGAACACCACCTCCCCGGTAAAGTCTTTTTCTTCTCAGATCCCCCAAGATATGGAACGGCCAGATATAGAACAACAAGACACAGAGCCCCCGCAGACTCGGCAGATGATTGCCATTCTGGATTTCGGCTCCCAGTATTCAGAGCTGATCGCCCGTCGCGTCCGAGAAACCCAGGTTTATTCGGAAGTCCTGCACTATAGCATCGCTATGGAAGACCTTAGAAAGCTCAATCCTAAGGGCATTATTCTTTCTGGGGGCCCTAATTCGGTGTATGACCCCTATGCGCCTAAGTGCAACCCGGAAATATGGGATTTGGGCGTCCCTGTGCTTGGAGTTTGCTATGGGATGCAACTCATGGTCCAAGCTTTGGGGGGAAAGGTTGAACAGGCTGATAAAGGAGAATATGGCAAAGCGTCCCTTTTTATTAGCGACCCCACAGACCTTCTGACCAATGTGGATGAAGGGGCCACGATGTGGATGAGTCATGGAGATTCTGTTACGACGCTACCCGACGGATTTAGGGTCCTCGCCTATACAGAAAATACCCCGAGTGCGGCGGTTGCTGATCCGGAGCGTCAGTTCTATGGCGTTCAGTTTCATCCAGAAGTAGTGCATTCTATCGGGGGAATGGCTCTGATTCGCAATTTCGTCTATCACATCTGCGAATGTGAACCGACCTGGACTACGGATGCTTTTATCGAAGAGGCGATTCGGGAAGTGCGGTCTAAAGTCGGAGATAAACGAGTCCTCTTGGCGCTTTCTGGCGGAGTAGATTCTTCTACCCTGGCCTTTTTGCTCTACAAAGCGATTGGGGACAAATTAACATGCATGTTTATCGACCAGGGATTCATGCGCAAGAACGAGCCTGAGCGCTTGATGAAACTCTTTAATGAGCAATTCGATATTCCCGTGGTCTATGTGGATGCTTCAGACCAATTCATCGACCAAATAGAGGGAATTACCGACCCCGAAGAAAAGCGTAAGCGTATTGGCCATGAATTCATCCAGGTTTTCGAGTCCGAATCTACCAGGCTTGGACCGTTTGATTATTTGGCTCAAGGAACGCTCTATCCAGACATTATTGAATCCTCTGGGGAAAATATTGACCCCAAAACGGGAGAGCGGGTTGCCGTAAAAATCAAGTCTCACCATAATGTGGGCGGCTTACCGAAAAACCTTCGGTTTAAGTTGGTTGAGCCCCTGCGCAAACTCTTTAAGGATGAAGTGCGTAAAGTTGGTCGTGTCCTAGGGCTCCCGGATGAAATTGTGGAACGTCAGCCTTTTCCTGGTCCTGGTCTGGCTATCCGGATCATAGGAGAAGTTACAAGAGAAAATCTTTCGACCTTGCGCGATGCTGATTTGATTGTTCGTCAAGAAATTAACCGAGGTGGATACTACAACGACTTTTGGCAAGCTTTTGCGGTGCTTCTTCCCAGCATCCGCACAGTAGGGGTGATGGGGGATAAACGCACCTATGCCCATCCTGTGGTGCTTCGTATTGTCCAGTCAGAAGATGGCATGACCGCTGATTGGGCCAAAGCTCCCTATGAACTATTGGAAAGAATAGCCACCCGTATTGTTAATGAAGTGCCAGGGGTTAACCGGGTTGTCTATGACATTACCTCTAAGCCTCCGGGAACTATTGAATGGGAATAGATATGCGCATGGCCAGTCCTATGAATCCCGTTAGCCCTATTAGGTACACACTCCGCATCCCAGAACCACAAACCCACTATCTTCACGTAACCATGGAAGTGGTGAATCCTCGGCCTGAGCTGGACATTTTGGAGCTATATCTGCCCGTTTGGACTCCCGGTTCTTATATGGTGCGGGAATACTCTCGGCATATTGAAGGGGTGGAAGCTTTTGATGAGGCTAAGCGTTCCTTACCTCTTAGCAAAATCCGCAAGAATATTTGGCAGGTAAAAGCTTCAGGCGCCTTCACGATTGAATATCGGGTCTACTGTAATGAACTGACCGTCCGGACCAATCATATTGATCAAAGCCACGGCTATTTAAATGGGGCTGCTACTTTTTTGTATGTGCCCGAGTTGCGGGATAAGCCCCATTACGTCACGGTGGTCCCACCCTTTCCCGATTGGAAGATATACGTTGCGCTGACGGATACCCAAGATCCCTACAGCTTCATCGCTGAAGACTATGACACGTTAGTTGATAGTCCCATTGAAATGGGTGCGCATAAGACCTTTGACTTTGTGGTGGATGATAAACCCCATGAAGTAGTTATTTGGGGAAGGGGAAATTATAAACAGGAAGACTTCCAACGAGATATTCCCAAAGTGGTTCGCTATGTAGCCAATTTTTTCGGAGGTTTGCCTTATGAGCGATACCTATTCATGGTCCACTTCGCTGCCAAAAGCTATGGGGGCTTAGAACATAAAAATTCCACCAGTTTGCTCTATCCTGGAGACTCTTTTTCCAGCAAAGATGGATATTTAAAATTCATTAATTTAGTGGCTCATGAATTTTTCCATGCCTGGAATGTAAAGCGCTTACGCCCCCACCATTTAGATAAATTTGACTACGACCATGAAAACTATACGACTTCTCTTTGGTTTATCGAGGGCGGTACCAGTTATTATGATGAACTGATTCCCTTAAGAGCTGGGATCTATGATGCTGATCATTTTCTGAAACAGGCATCTCAGTATATAACAAGGCTCCAAAATACTCCTGGCCGTCTATATCAATCTCTGTTAGAAGGCAGTTATGATGCTTGGATTAAGCAATATCGTCCTGACGAAAATTCCCCGAATAATCAAGTTTCCTATTATCTAAAAGGCCAAGTACTGATGATGCTTTTGGACTTGGAAATTCGTGGACTGACCGATGGCAAATCTTCTTTAGATGAAGTCTTTCAAAAACTATGGTTGGGGAGTAAAGAAGGACAGCTTGCCTATCGAGAAGAGGAATTGCCCACGACCATCTGTAAACTCGTCGGTCTGGAACGGTTAGTTACACTTGAACGTTACTTGGACAGTACAGAAGATTTTGACTACGAAACCTATCTTAATATTGTTGGTGTCAAATTCACCACTGAACGTAATAGCATCCCTTATCTGGGAGCGCGAACGGAGGATAGAGCGGAGACGGTAGTGGTTAAGTCTATTGAGCGGGATTCTCCGGCGTGGTTTGGAGGACTCAATAGTGGAGATCTATTACTCGCTATAGACAACTGGCGAATTCATCCAGGTAAGTTGCCTGACCGTTTGAAGGATTTCAAAGCAGGCCAGACTGCTATGTTTACAGTTTTTCGCAGAGATGACTTGTTGAATATTACCGTGACCTTGGGGGCTCCACCCCTGAGCAATTTTGCTTTAGTTCCTATAGAAAAGCCCTCTGCGTCTCAGGCAAAACAATATGAACAGTGGTTGGGGGAACCTCATCCTCACCTAAGTGATTAAGATTTTGTACGTAAGCATGACTGCATCCTTGAAAAAAGCGATTATTAGGCTGACGATTTCCCCCTAATCAGCCATATAGGGGGGATAGGCAGATTGATTTGGTCTAAATACTAGTTCGCTGAAGAGACATGGGCAAGTTCATCCACATCAGGTCTTCCAAATTTCCGATTCTCCCCGGTGAGAAAGAAGAGTTGGTGAACAATGGGATGTATGGCAAAGCACTCGCAGAATACTTGCAGGCGAAGTTGAGAAATCGAGGTTACGATGCTCCGTTCGTTTGCTGTGAAGACTGGGGTTGGTGGGTTGAACTGAAGACGGCTCCGTTCGCATTCGGAGCATGCATCTACTCTGGGCCGGAGGAAGATGGCCCCGTTGATTTTGTCTGTACCGATGGAGCCGCGGCGCTTCGGAAATGGAGTTGGAAGAGATTTCGATTTGTAGACACATCGCTTTGGGTCGAGAAGATGCACGAGGACTTGATGGTGGTTTTACAAGCCGATGAGGATATAGAGATTGTCGGACTATCCGAAGAGTTCCCCTTGTGACGGATGTCAACGACAGTGAGACGAATCATCGAACAAGGCGTTGCACGCGAGCGGGGGTTAGCGTCGGTCTTGAAGCCAATGTCTTACGAGACGCAGCTAAGGTAACGCAATGTCGATAACTAGAATTTCCGAGTTCGCATCGACCCGAATCTCCGGCAGGACTTTGAGGAGAAATTTGAAGACGTACAGCGGATCACACATTTTTGGGGGACTCCTCAGAATCTTGAGACACTCTCTATACATAGCTTTTAGGAATAGCAGGTGTCCCCTATCTGACACAGATCCGCTGTAAAGTCTATTCGATATGTCCAACAAAACTTTCTACTTTTCCTTTTGACCCCTCTTCAACAATCCTCCCAACCAGCTTTTTTTCTCCTCAGGAGGAGAAGAACTCGGGGTGTTGAGATAACCGGCAGGAGCCTTGAAATCTAATAAAAGAACCACGCGAGTGCTGGCACCTCGATTCCAGGCTTCATGTTCGGACGTATCATCAAAAACCAAACACTGACCTTCGTTCCAGGTTCTCGTTTCATCAGCCACTCGAATACCACAGCCTTCGGGCACAACCAAACCTAAGTGGCAGCGTAAAAGGCCATCAGGATAGCCTGTATGGGGAGCAATATGCGTCCCAGCGGCCAAAGAGGAGAAACCTGCCGAAGTCAAGTTAGGGATGGTTTCTACCAATCGTGTAGTTTCCGGGCAAAGCGAACAGTTGTGACCTATTTTCAAACTAAAGGCATAGAGGCCAAAAATATCCCAGCCTTTGCCATAGAGATACTTTTCTGGCCAAGCCATAAAGTCTCCCTCTCGCAGCTGGTTCAATTCTTGTTTAATCGTTAGCCAGTTGGCTTCTAAAGCTTCCGTGAAACCAAATTCAGCAGAATCGTAGAACATATGTAGCTGGGGATAGTGCTTCCTTGGATTTTCTCTTAGAAGAAGGACCGTATGCAAGTATTTTTTGCCGATCAAAATCCAGGTTTGATAAGCCCTACCTACCAATACCCCATTGGGTCAGCGTTCGCTTAACCATCAGGGAAAGGATAGTCCAAAATGTACGCAGGATGGCGACAGGTCCTCCAATGCGTTTCAACATACCCCAGATAAACACGACCCAATGCCAGCCTTTAAGGATTTCTCCGCGCAGGGAAGGCTTTTCTTCTTTTTTTTCCTCTACTCCGTGCATAACGGCCCACTCCTATCTATCGAAAACTTATTCGGACCCCAAAGTCCGTAAGGTTGGAAAAGCAATAACATCTCGAATGCTAGCAGCATCGGTGAGCAACATCACGACTCGATCAATACCAATACCCAAGCCCCCGGTGGGTGGCAAGCCATGCTCAAGCGCCGTAATGAAGTCTTCATCAATACCGGCAGCTTCGTCATCTCCGGCAGCCTTCCGACTTATTTGCTGCTCTAAACGAGCACGCTGGTCTACGGGATCATTCAGCTCGCTGAAGGCATTGGCATGTTCGCGGCCATAAATAAATAGTTCAAACCGCTCCACCAAGTCTGGTTGACTGCGATGAGATTTAGCTAGAGGGGAGATTTCAACTGGATAATCCATGACAAACGTAGGCTGGATCAGCTTGGCTTCACAGCACTCCTCAAAGACTAAATTCATTACGCCTCCTGCGGAACTCACCTTGACGAGGTCTGATTCTTTTACGCCAAGGGCTTGGGCTGCTCTTTTCGCTTCGCCCAAATCCGAAAAAGAAAGACAATCAACCCCGCACTCTTCCTGAATCAGGGTACGCATGGTTACGCGGCGGAAAGGTTGTCCAAAATCAATTTCGGTTTCCTGATAGACAAAACTCGTTGAGCCTAAGACTTCAAGAGCACAAGCTCGCAGAATATTCTCCGTAAGGTCCATCATGTCGAAATAGTCGGCATAGGCTTGATAAACCTCTACCGAAGTAAATTCTGGGTTATGACGGGTAGAAATCCCCTCATTGCGGAAGATACGGCCCAATTCATAGACTTTCTCAAAGCCGCCTACGACCAAACGCTTGAGGTGTAGCTCTGTGGCAATGCGCAGGTACAGGTCCATGCCAAGGGCGTTGTGGTGGGTGACAAAAGGCTTAGCATCCGCCCCCCCTACCTCCGGTTGTAATACAGGCGTATCGATTTCAAGAAATCCTCGGTCATCTAGATAGTTACGCATAACCCGAATAATTTTAGCTCTGCGTTCAAAGGTTTGGCGCACCTCAGGATTCACGATCAGGTCTACATAGCGCTGCCGATAGCGCTTCTCCACATCCGTGAGACCATGCCACTTATCTGGCAGAGGCAAAAGCGTTTTATTTAAGATTTCAAAACGATGGATGTAGACCGACAGTTCGCCTTTCTCTGTGCGCTTGACCGTCCCCGTCGCCCCTAAGATGTCTCCAATATCGGTCAGGTTCTTCAAGTGATCAAACGCTTCAGAGGACATGGCCTCCGTAATCCGCTGTTTCTCGCAATACAGTTGTATCCGGCCCGTGGCATCTTGAATATCCAGAAATGCTAGTTTGCCAAAGACCCTGCGGGCCATAACACGGCCTGCCACCGTACACGAAAAATCAGAGACCTCTTCTCCTGCCGGAAGGTCCTGGAATTTTTCCTGGAGGATCCGGGCTTCGGCGGTGCGCTCAAAACGGTAGGGATAGGGGTCAATGCCTGCTTGTTGAAGTTGTTCCCGCTTATGCATCCGAGCTAGCCGGACTGAACGGGTTTCATCATCATGGGGAGTCTGCATGGGGAGGTGTCAATCAGGTAGGAGTTTACGCGGGTGATAGAACTTATGAAGCTGCCGGAGGAAGACTTGCGACTTTTTTCTTGGTTTCCTCTGCCTGCCTTTTTAGACTCCGCTCATTGGCTAAGCGGTTCCGTTCACGTGCCGCTTGGGCTGCGGCTTGGTTTTTGGGATTATCCGCAGGCGTACCGTAGTCTGGGCGACGACCGCTAAAGAGAACGAAAATGCTTTGCAGAATTTTAAGGGCCATAGATTTATTTAGATAGAGGTTTTCATGCATTGTAGGAAATATTTCGAACAGCTCAAGCAATTTCATCTAATTCCAGCGGGATTCTCCCTGGTTATCCAATGATTCATTATTAGGCCATGCTTCCACAGCTACACTACTTAAAATCACCTTCTCGATCGGCACATATTCCACACTCAAAGTAGCCAGCGCATTTAGAATAATATCCAGAGCTACCGCATCCGTAGTCCCCAAATCAAACCAACAACGGACCCAATTCCCCTCATAGTCGAAGGAACCCATGTTATGCATCAGAGAAGGGAGTTGCTCTTGATCACTTTTATATTCTAGGTAGCTGATATCTTCTACGTTAGAATCCTGAATTTGAAGAGCCGTGGCATTGTATCCCCCTAGGAGGCCTAGGGTATACCAAGCATCAAATACTTGTTCGAGGTACTGCTTTTGGGCTTCACCTGGGACTTCTTCAAGTTCCAAATAAATATAAAAATCAGACCAATTACACTCTTGAAACTGGACGTCCAACGCTATTCTCCTGCTATGACTAAAGCACTAAAGTCTGCTAAAACCCGATAGTTATTACGCAATACCCCTAAAAGATTAAGGCGGTTGTGCTTCAAGGTTTCCTCTGGGGCCATGACCAACACAGCCTCAAAAAACTCCGTTACGGTGGGGACGGCGCTTTCTAGAGCTTGTACCAAGACCGGATAGGCTCCCTGGTTTTTCGCTTCAATAGCGGCTGCTGTAATCGCTTTGGTCTCTCTAAATAAATGTTCTTCTGCAGGCAATTCGAATAGTCCAGGGTTTACCACCTTTTCAGCCGCCCACTGGTCTAGCGGCAAATCTCCGAGTTGGGCAAGCCGAGCTACCCGATTAACAGTCTCATAGATACGGCCAAGGGTTCCATCTTGACGCAGTTTTTGCAGAAGAAGAGCACGGGTCCGCAGATCCTGCACATCTGTTAAGGCGGTAATTCCATAGGCCCGGTCATTTTTACCGAGAACCGCGTCCAAGAGATCATAATCCACGCCCTGGGAATCTTTAAGGAGGGCATGGGCACGGGCCAGACAAAAATCTAATAATTGGTCCAAGAGTTCCTCGGCAGGAACTTTGAGGAGATTCTGTTCTTGGAATAGCTGAATCGCTTGTTGTAGTAGAATCACCAGGTTTAGCTTGAACGGTAATTCCCAAGCGATCTGCAGGAGTCCCTGGCAAGCCCGACGCAGGGCAAAGGGATCGGATGAACCCGTTGGGACAAGCCCCAAACCAAAAATTCCGACCAAGAGTTCCAAACGGTCTGCAATCCCAACGATTTTTCCAGTCAAAGAAAAACCAGGGTTGTCTTCTGCATTCAAGGGCTTGTAGTGGTCCCGAATTCCTACGACAACCAGTCGATCTTCCCCATCGGCTTCGGCATAGTAGGAGCCGATAATGCCTTGCAGCTCGGGGAACTCATAGACCATTTGACTGACGAGGTCTGCCTTAGCCAATTGGGCCGTTCGGATACAAAGGTCTTCCGGCAGAGATTTTTCTTGGGCTAAGACTAAACGGGTTAATGGCTCAAGACGACGGACGCGGTCGCCTAGGGAGCCGAGCGCTTCTTGATAGGTAACAGCATCCAACTTGGGCAGGAAGGCTTCCAAAGGCTGTTTGCGGTCTTCTTTATAGAAGAAGCGACCATCAGAAAGACGGGCTCTCAGAACTCTTTGGTTTCCTTGGGCAATCAAGTCCGCATAGCGGGAATCCCCATTGGAAATAGCAATGAACTTCGGAAGGAGCGCCCCTTGCTCTGTTTGGTCAAGCTGGGCAAACACAGGGAAATAACGTTGATGACTGCTCATTTCCTGGACAATGACCGGGGCCGGCAGTTCTAAAAACTCTGGCTCGAACCTGCCCACTATGGCACTCGGCCATTCCACCAAATAAGTTACTTCTTCTAAGAGCTCACGAGTGATCTGAGCTTTCCCCCCAAGCTTCTGTGCTGCTTGCTGCACCAGGGTACGAATCGTTTCCTGTCTTTTCACAGGATCTACCTGCACAAAGGCCTGCTCCATAAAGGCTTTATAGTCTTGCGCAGAAGAAATTTCTAAGGTATGGGGGGCCAAAATCCGATGACCAGAAGACACCCTTCCACTCACCAGTCCTTCTAACGCAATTGGTAAAACCTGATCATTCAACAGCACAACCAGCCAACGGATCGGGCGCGAAAATTTAAGATCTCCATCAGCCCAGCGCATCAAGCGTTTACCTTCCAGCCCGCTAATCCACGCAGAAACCAATTCCGGCAAAACTTCTGCAGCAGGCCGACCGGGGGTCTGGATCAAAGCATGGACAAACGGCCCCTTAGGGGTTTCTTTGATATATAAATCTTCAGGAGCGATGCCTCGGGTCCGAGCAAACCCTACGGCTGCTTGGGTGGGCTTGCCTGCAGGGTCAAATGCTCTATCGGCGGGGGGGCCTTTTACTTCCTTTTCCCGGTCAGGCTGCCCCTGTGCCAAACCATGAATGAGTAGCGCTAAACGGCGGGGGGTTCCTAGAAATTCAAGGGACGTATAGGACAAAAAATTTTCAGCCAAAGCTTCAGGGACCAATGCACGCCACTGGTCTAGAGCATTGGGGACAAATTGGGCTGGCAGCTCTTCGGTACCCAATTCCAAGAGGAAAGAGTTGTTATCCATCGACATAGAGGTAAGTATGACACGGCTTATCCCCCTGCTTGGGAGCCTGTTAAGTTTGATTTAGGAACAAGTGCAATACACTGAAATATAAAGTCCTGCACGTGGAAAATCTATGAGCACCCTGACCCTCACGCCAGAGAATGTCGAAACCGTCCTTGATGAACTGCGTCCGTACTTGATTGCGGATGGGGGCAATGTTGAATTGGTGGAAATCGAGGGCCCTATCGTTAAACTTCGTCTGCAAGGAGCCTGTGGTTCTTGCCCTAGCTCTACCTACACCTTGAAACTGGGCATTGAGCGCAAACTTCGTGAAGTGATTCCTGAAGTCGCAGAAATCGAACAGGTGTTCTAAGCTCCTTCAAAAGAGGGAATTCTAACAAAGGCGCCCAGGCGCCTTTTGCTTTGAATCTGTTTATCGGGGAAAGCGTGCGATGAAGAAATTATTAGCGTTTGGATTTGTATTGGTTTTAATGGCTCCAACCTGGGCTCAACCTCTCCCTCCTGCTATGAAACCCCTCCCCTCTTGGTTGGAAAGACAGGTGCGCTCCGGCAACTTAAGCCGACAGGAAGCCTCAGATCTCTATGAAGCCAGTAAAAAAGCGACTCCTGCTGCTGCTAAACCTACAGAAACAAAGCCAGCAGCACCCCAACTAGCGAAGCCCAGTGAACAACTGCCAAAGGCGACCACAGCCCCTTCGAATCCCACACTCAAGAAACCTGCAGAAAAAGCGAAAGACAAGACCTACAGCGGAACTATCAGTGTGGAAGGATTGTCCGGGCTCAAGGGTACTGCGTACTTACTAGCAAATAATGACGAGAATAGAAAACAACTCGTCACCTTGAAGGACACGGTCGGTCGCCTCAATCGGGAAAAGAAACCAGCTGGAGCCCAATTAGAGAAGTTGGAAAGCTTCGCCAAAGAGAAAGCACTCGCACAAGGTCCCGTCAGAAATAATCAGTTCAGCCTTAAAGCCTTACCCGGAGAAGCTATCCTATTATTAACAGCCGGGATGACAGGCACCGAAGCTTTCTGGGTTCAGGATATTACAGCAGACAAGCCCTTTACAGCGGGCCGCACCGAAGCGGATTATTGGGCTATACGAAAAGGCACTTCATAGCATTCCGAGCCTATGCAAACACAAACAAACCTCCACAAACAGATTGCCCAGTTTTATGACCAGTCCTCTGGGCTCTGGGAAGCGGTGTGGGGAGAGCATATGCACCATGGGTATTGGAAGGGCCCGCATGACGCTAAGTCTCCCAAGCAAGCTCAAATAGACCTGATGGAAGAACTGATCCGCTTAGCCCCAGGATTGAGCCCTGGCAGTCGCGTTTTAGACATGGGCTGTGGTATCGGAGGAAGTAGCACCTATCTCGCCCAGCGCTACGGATTTGACGTTACTGGCATTACCCTTAGCCCTGTCCAAGCTGAACGAGCGGGGGAGCGAGCTAAAAGTTTAGGACTAGAATCAAAGGTAAATTTCCAGGTCACCAATGCTTTAGAAACACCTTTTGCCACCCATTCCTTCGATCTAATTTGGTCTTTGGAAAGTGGCGAACATATGGCCGATAAAAAGCAGTTTCTAGAGGAATGTTATCGTCTTCTTAAACCAGGTGGAACCTTACTTTTTGCCACTTGGTGCTGCAAGGATGGAGCGCTCACGGCTCGTGAAGAAAAAATTCTTGCAGAAATTTATCGGATGTATCATTTACCGTACGTCCTTTCTATCGAAGCCTATGATCAACTCATGGAAGACGTCGGTTTTATGCCAGTACACAGTTTAGATTGGTCACGGGAAGTCGAAAAATTTTGGGATTTGGTAATCCATTCATCTTTGAACCCAGCCATCCTGGGCCGCATTTTCCAGAGCGGTTGGCTCGTGGTCCAAGGAGCCTTAGCGATGCGTCTGATGCGTCAAGGCTACCGCAGAGGGATTGTGCGCTATGGGGTGCTCACCGGAGTGAAAGCTTAGCCCAGTAGAAAAGCGAGCGGAAGCACCAAATACCCTGCATAGAAGAGCTTCCAAATAAACTGATAGAAATCATAAATGGCCCCTTTATTTTCCAAATCCACCTGGCTGGCCCGAAACCATAGCCATCCCAAGAGGCCAAGGTGAGGGATTATCAGCAAGCCAGGATTGCCTAGACTAGGAAAAAGCAAAGCCAGACCGATCACGGCCACATAATTTAGGGAAAGAATTAGGAGAGAGAGCTGAAAGACAGGCTTTTTACCGAGGTAAAGAGATAGGGTTTTAATACGATACTTACGGTCTCCTTCCATATCTGGAATATCTTTAAAAATAGCAATCACAACAGTGAATATAGTAATAAAGAGTGCCATAAATAGGATATCAGCGGTAAAGCTTATAGGTTCTCCAAGTAAGCTCCTAAAGTAAAGAAATAAGCCCAAATTAACAATCAATCCCCGCACGGTGAAAATACACAATGAGGCAAATAAGGGAAACCGCTTAAGACGAATAGGAGGCGATGAATAGGCTGTCCCAATGATGAGACTTAGTAACACTGTTAGCCCTAGATAAAAATTCATAGCCCAAGCAATTATTAAAGCGAGCGAACCCGAGATAATAACAATACTCTTTGCTTGAGAGGCAGACAATTCGCCAGAAGCTAAAGGTAGATAGGGCTTATTAATTTTATCAATGTCGACATCAAAGATTTGATTCAAGCCAACAATATAAACATTGCCGCAAAGACAAGCCAATAATGCAATCAGCAATCCCAAAAGGCTTTTAAAGTTAATGGCTCCTATATCGCCAACCGCAATGAAGTAGACTCCAACTAGACTGAGTGCCGTACCAATGATGGTATGAGGGCGGGAGAACTCCCACAAAGACTTTAGACTAGGCATAAGTTCAGCACCAACCTTTATCTAAACGTAGCTTACGCGTATCCTGTATAGAAGTTTACCGATTCCCCCCCCCAGAGGATGATGTTAAAATCTAAATTATGGGATAGTCTTAAAATCTCTCAGGTTGCAAAGCAAAAACTAAATCTTTTCAGAGTATAACTATGGCTCCGTCCATTGTGGGAATTGCATACATTCACTTTTATGTACATGACATAGCACACTGGTTCAAAAAGTCATTTCAGCCTTTAGGATTTCAACTTACTTCACAGGAGCCTACACAGTGGAAATTACGCCAGGGAAAAATTGA
>Ga0208588_1000126_pt1 | contig 23168 bp, 22 predicted proteins | sample NGESurshal092012_8_FD_184483 | JGI IMG/M metagenome (GOLD analysis project Ga0208588, IMG submission 184483) | Arctic peat soil microbial communities from Barrow, Alaska - NGEE Surface sample 415-3 shallow-092012 (SPAdes) | ecosystem: Environmental > Terrestrial > Soil > Wetlands > Peat ...
ATCTCCTCGAATTGTTTGTCGGAGACCTCGCCCGACAGATCGACGCCGGAAACTTCCGCGCCTATGGCGGGCGACAGGTGCTTGACATCGATCGTCTCGAACGGTTTGCGCTCAATCCCGTTCCACGCCGCCAACGCGGTCTTATCGTTGAAGTCACGAAAGAAACTCATCACTCGCCTTTCGGATGCGCTCGTATTTTCAGATGGTGTATTCGGGCGGAGCTTCGCTTTTGCGGAGCAAGCGGCGCAAGATGTCCTCTTCCAGCGAAGCGACCGCGACCGAACCGCGCTCGCGCGGGCGGGGCAGATCGACGTCAATGTCGAGAGCAATGGCGCCGTCCTCGATCTCCACCACCGCGACGACCGCGGCCGGGTCGTCCGGGTGCGCGATGCCGATCGGCCAGCCCGGGTGGCCGGGGCCGGCCGAGCCGCGGCACGAGAGGTCGCCCGCGGCGTCGATGGAGTAGCTGCGCAGCCCGTGCTGGTGCAGGATCCGGGCGCACCGGTCCGCGGCCCATCCCTTGACCAGGCCGCTGGGGTCGAAGCCGCCTTGCACCTGCCACGGGTCGAAGGCACCGTCGGTCGTGCGGCGCGCCTCGAGGCAGCGCTCGATGACCTCGGCGACGTCGTCGGCCACGACGTGCGTGCCGCCGGCGCGCAGGCGGGACACGACGCTGTCGTCTCGGAAGGTCGAGAACACGGCATCGATGCGGTGCAGCTCGGCACGCACCGACGCCCAGGCGGCGTCGACGGCGGAGTCCGAGGCGCCGGCGTCCCGTACGTCGATCGACACGACCGTGCCCCACACCGGCTCGACGCGCGAGCGGAGGGGTCCGGCCAGCAGCGTCGCGCTCATGTGTCCACGATGCGGCCGGAACCTGTGAGAAAGGTGTGAACCGGAGGACTCTGGGGTGTGAGTCGGCCACGTGCGGACCTCGAGCGCCGGCTGCGCGTGCCCCAGGGCGTGACGGCGCGTGCTCGAGGGCGTGACGGCGGCGGTGGCCTAGGGTCGTCGCGTGATCACGCGTGTGGGCAACCGATGGGTCGTCGTCGGCGTGACCGTGGTCCTGGTGGGCTCGATGGTCGTCGCCGTGTTCATCGGGACGCGCTGGTTCTGACCCGCGCCGGCGGCGGGTGCGGAACCTGCGCCGCTAGAAGTGGAACGGCTTGGGCGGTGCCGCGAGCGTTGCGCGCGGGCAGGTGGCGAGGTCGAGACTGCCGTAGCCGAGCGCCTCGTCGCAGAGCTTGGTGACCGTCCAGCCGAGCTCGGTCCCGCGCCGGGTGATCGTGGCGCGGTAGATCGTGATCTCGTAGCGCGTGGGAGTGCCGTAGGCCACCTGGATCGTGCCGACGAGCTGGGCCTTCCCGGGCTGGCCGGGAGCGCTCCACGGCGAGTCGTACATCGCCCAGCGCGACGGGTCGGACAGCCACAGTTCGCCGTACTGGACGTCGCGCAGCGCCAGCTCCACGAGGACGGCGCGCGCCGACTCCTCGGGGACGATCGCAGCCGGTCGGATGACCTCCGTGACGACGCCCTCGTCGTACATCTCCGTCATGAAGATCTCGGAGTCAGCCATGCCGACGCGCCTCCCTCCCTGTTCCCCCCGGCCGGTCCGGCCGAGCGCCCCCCGATCCGCGGGGCGGTCAGCCGGTCTATCGGCCGGTCGGGACCCCGGTCCTTAGCCCCGACCGCGTCGTTGCTCCGATCGATAACCTCGCGGCCAGCATGCTGCTTTCCGTAACGAATCGATCACTCAGCGTGTCGTGCGTGGGACGTCTGGTGCGGGAGGGACGGACGGGGTTATCGTTGCCCCACTGATCCGGATCTCCCGCAGGCCGCTGGGGAAGGCGTCCCTCGAGGAGGAGGTCCGGAGATGGCCGATCACCACGGCGCGCCCGGCGCGCCCTGCGGCGCACGGGCGCAGACCCGGGGCGTCGTCTTCGTGCATGCCTGCCCCCGGGCCCTGGCCTCCCACATCGAGTGGGGTCTGGCCGACGTGCTGCGCACCCCGGTCACCCTGGACTGGTCCGCGCAGCCGGTCGCACCGGGCACGCTGCGCTCCGAGCTGTCGTGGACCGGGGCGACCGGGACCGCATCGCGCATCGTGTCGAACCTGGCCGGCTGGGGCCGGCTGCGCTTCGAGGTGACCGAGGAGGCGACCTCGCGGACCGAGGGCGAGCGCTACTCGGTCACGCCGTCGCTCGGGATCTACCGCGCCGTCATCGGCGTCCACGGCGACATCCAGGTGCCCGAGGAGCGGCTGCGCGGAGCCGTCGCCCGAGCGACGCTGTCCGGCGCCGACCTCTCCGAGGAGATCTCCGACCTGCTCGGCGGCCCGTGGGACGCCGAGCTCGAGGCGTTCCGCTACGCCGGCGAAGGCACGCCGGTCCGGTGGTTGCACCAGGTCGTGTCCTGACCGCGCCACCCCCGAAGACCCCTCCTCCCTGAGGGACACGTCGACCCCCGGCACCTTCCGGCCGGGGGTCGACGAGCGTCCGGGGGGCGGCGGGTCGTCGGCCGGGGCACCCGTGGCGGTGGCACGCTGGGTCGATGGCGGTGACCCGGACTCGGCGGGCGAGAGCGGCTCGCAAGCGCAAGGTCCGGATGGGCCGCGTCGAGCACGACCTCACCGTCGAGCAGTGGTCGGCTGTGACGGCGGCGTGGGGCGGCTGCGCGTACTGCGGAGCCACGGACCGCCCGCTGCAGCGCGACTGCGTGCTCGCGATCTCCCGGGGTGGTCGCTACACCCTCGACAACGTCGTGCCCGCCTGCGGTCCGTGCAACGCCAGCAAGTGCAACGACGAGGTGACGGGGTGGATGCGTCGCAAGCGGCTCGACGAGCGGGCCTTCCTGCGCCGCCTCCTCGAGGTGAGGTCGGAGCTGGCCGGCGCCTTGGCCGACCCCCATGCGGTCGGGCTCTCCCGGTCCGACGAGACGGAGCCGACGCTGTAGCGGGTGTGTCCGCACCTTCGCGACGGCGTGCCGCGTCACCGACGCGCGCGATCCCGCCGCGTCGAGGGGCACGGCGGTCCAGCACCGAAGCGCCGCGCCCCCCGACGGTCTCGTGGCCGGTCGTGGTGGGGCCACCACGACCGGTGGTCTACAGCGGGATGTTCCCGTGGTCGCCGCGGACGTCGTTGTCGGCTGCGAGCGCCTCGGCGAGCGCCGTGGCCAGCGCCGACTTCGTGCGCGAGGGCTCTACCACCTCGTCGACGACGCCGATGGTGACGGCCTTCTCGACGCCGCCGGCGATGCGCGAGTGCTCGTCGGCGAGCTCGAGCTCGACCTCGGCGCGCGCGTCCTCGGGGACGTCGGCCAGCTTGCGACGGTGCAGGATCCGCACGGCGGCGACGGCGCCCATGACGGCGATCTCGGCCTCGGGCCAGGCGATCACGCGGGTCGCGCCGAGCGATCGCGAGTTCATCGCGATGTACGCGCCGCCGAAGGCCTTGCGGGTCACGACGGTCACGCGCGGCACGGAGGCCTCGGCGAACGCGTGCAGCAGCTTCGCGCCACGGCGTACGACGCCGTCCCACTCCTGGCCGACTCCGGGCAGGTAGCCGGGCACGTCGACGACCACGACGAGCGGCAGCCCGAACGCGTCGCACATGCGGACGAACCGGGACGCCTTCTCGGCGCTGGTCGCGTCGAGGCACCCGCCGAGGCGCAGCGGGTTGTTGGCGACGACGCCGACGGCGCGGCCGCCGAGGCGACCGAGGGTCGTGACGACGTTGGGCGCCCACTTCGCGTGCAGCTCGAGCGCCGAGCCCTCGTCGAGGATGCCGGCGATCAGCGGGTGGACGTCGTAGGCGCGTTTGCGGTTCTCGGGCAGCAGCGCGGCGAGGTCCGAGTCGGTGACGGCGGAGACGTCGAGTGTGCCGTGGGTGCCGAGCAGGTTCGCGAGGCGGGCCCCGTCGTCGAGGGCGGCCCGCTCGGTCGCCGAGATGACGTGGACGACGCCGCTGCGGCGACCGTGCGGCTCGGGACCACCGAGGCGCAGCATGTCGACGTCCTCGCCGGTGACCGAGCGGACGACGTCGGGACCCGTGACGAAGATGCGTCCCTCGGGGCCGAGGACCACGACGTCGGTGAGCGCCGGGCCGTATGCCGCACCACCGGCTGCAGGTCCGAGCACGACGGAGATCTGCGGGATCCGACCCGAGACGCGGGTCATGATCGCGAACACCTCGCCGACGGCGTGCAGGCTCTCGACGCCTTCGCGCAGACGTGCGCCGCCCGAGTGCCAGAGCCCCACGACCGGGACGCCGTCGGCGATCGCGCGGCGATAGGCCACGAGGATCGCCTGGCAGCCGCCGATGCCCATCGCTCCGCCCTGCACGGTCGGGTCGGTGCAGAAGACGACGACGGGGGTGCCGTGCGCCGTGCCGGTCGCGGCGATCACACCGCCGTCGTCAACCTCGGTGATGAGCTCCATCGTCCCGTCGTCGAGGAACGCGGGCACGCGGACGAGCGGGTGGCGCGGGTCGAGGTCGGAGACCTCGAGGCCGACGTCGGCGGCTGTGATCGATGCGGTCATCAGACGCTCCGGAAGACGAGGGCGACGTTGTGGCCGCCGAAGCCGAACGAGTTGTTGAGCACCACGGCGTCGCCGCCGCGGAGCTTGCGCGCCTCGCCGTGGACGACGTCGAGGCCGACCTCGTCGTCGAGGTCCTCGAGGTTCGCGGTCACGGGCGCGACGCGGTGGTAGAGGGCGAGAATCGCCGCGACCGACTCGACCGCGCCGGCACCGCCGAGCAGGTGGCCGGTCATCGACTTCGTGCCGCTGACCGCGACGTGGTCGACGTCGCCCCCGAGCGCCGCGCGGATCGCGCCGGCTTCGGCGACGTCGCCCTGCGGGGTCGAGGTCGCGTGGGCGTTGAGGTGGATGACGTCGGCGGGCGTGGCGTCGGCGCCCTCGAGCGCGAGCTTCATGGCGCGCGTGGCACCACGGCCCTCGGGGTCGGGCTGCGCGATGTGGTGGCCGTCGGCCGTCACGCCGGCGCTGGCCACCTCGGCGTAGATGCGCGCACCGCGCGCACGGGCGTGCTCCTCGGACTCGAGGACGAGGCAGCCGGCGCCCTCGCCCATGACGAAGCCGTCGCGGCCCTTGTCGTAGGGGCGGCTGGCGCGCTCGGGCTCGTCGTTGCGGGTCGACAGTGCCCGCATCGCGGCGAACGACGCGATCGTGATCGGGTGGATGCAGGCCTCGGTGCCGCCGGCGACGACGACGTCGGCGCGGCCGCTGCGGATCATGTCGAGGGCGGCGCCGACCGCCTCGGCGCCCGAAGCGCAGGCGCTGACCGGCGTGTGGATGCCGGCCTTCGCGCCGAGGTCGAGGCCGATCCAGGCGGCGGAGCCGTTGGGCATGAGCATGGGCACGGACATCGGCGAGACTCGCGTCCAGCCGCGGGTGTTGAGCACCTCGTTCTGCTCGAGCAGCGAGACGATGCCGCCGATACCGGTGGCGACGACGACGCCGAGGCGCTCGGGGTCGAGCTCGGGCGCGCCGGCGTCGGCCCACGCCTCGCGCGAGGCGAGGATCGCGAGCTGCTGGCAGCGGTCGAGCCGCCGCGACTCGGACCGCTCGAGCAGCGTCGTCGGCTCGACGGCGACCTGGCCGGCGAAGCGCACCGGGAGGTCGGCGTACTGCTCGCCCTCGAGCGGACGGACGCCGGACCGGCCCGAGACGAGGCCCTCCCACGTGGTGGCGACGTCTCCGCCGACCGGCGTGGTGGCGCCGAGTCCGGTCACGACGACGCGCCGCTGCGAGGTGGTCATGCGAGGTGCTCCTTGTACGAGTCGAGGTGGGCGTGGGGGTGGCGCCCGCGGGGGGCGCCACCCGTCACGAACGTCAGGCCTGGGCCTTCTCGATGTAGGACACGGCGTCGCCGACGGTCTTGAGGTTCTTGACCTCGCCGTCGGGGATGCTGACGCCGAACTTGTCCTCGCACGCCATGACGACCTCGACCATCGACAGCGAATCGATGTCGAGGTCGTCGATGAACGCCTTCTCGGGCGTGATGTCGGCGACGGGGGTACCGGCGACCTCGTTCACGATGGCAGCGAGGCCCTCGAGGATCTCTGTGTTGGACATGAACGCGTTCTCTCCTTGCGATGCTGGTGCGGTGCTGGACGGGGGTCGTGCGGATCGTGCACCCGGAGCCGGTACGGCGCGGGGGACCTAGGGGAGTTCCACCACCTGCGCGGCGTAGGCGAGGCCGGCGCCGAAGCCGACGAGCAGCGCGAGTCCGCCGCTCGGCAGGTCCGCGGACTGGATCACGGCCTCGAGGGCGAGCGGCACCGACGCGGCCGAGGTGTTGCCGGTGGTCGCGATGTCGCGTGCGACGACGACGTGCTCCGGCAGCTTCAGCGCGCGGACCATCGCGTCGGTGATCCGCATGTTGGCCTGGTGCGGGACGAAGGCGACGAGGTCGTCGGAGGTGATGCCCGCGGCCTCCAGCGCCTCGGTGCAGACCTTCGAGATCTCGCCGACGGCCCAGCGGAACACGGCCTGGCCCTGCATCGTGAGGACGGGGTAGTGCTCGCCCGGCTCGTCGCGGTACTCGACCCAGGACTGGGTCATCGTGATCGCGTCCTTCTGCGACCCGTCGGCACCCCACACCACCGGCCCGATGCCCGGGTGGTCCGACGGCCCGACGACGACCGCTCCCGCGCCGTCGGCGAAGATGAACGCCGCGCCGCGGTCGTCGAGGGAGACGAAGTCCGTGAGCTTCTCGACCCCGATGACGACGACGTACTCGCAGGTCCCCGTGCGCACGATCGTGTCCGCGAGGCCGAGGCCGTAGCAGAAGCCGGCGCACGCGGCGCCGATGTCGAGGGCGCCGGCGTTCGTCGCGCCGAGGCGGTCGGCGACCTCGGCCGCGGCCGACGGCGTCTGGTAGGGGTGGGTGACGCTCGCGAGGAGCACCATCCCGACTGCCTCGGGTGCGACCCCCGCACCGGCCAGGGCCTTGCCTGCGGCGGCGAGGGCCATGTCGGCCACCGACTCGTCCGGCGCCGCGAAGCGACGCTCGATGATGCCGGTGCGCTCGCGGATCCACTCGTCGGAGGAGTCGATCCGGGGGGCGAGCTCGTCGTTGGTGACCACGCGCGCGGGGCGGAACGTGCCGACGGACATGATCCGGCTGCCGGGGCGGGTCGCGGGCAGGTGCAGGGTGGCGCTCACGCGGACGCCGCCTCGGGGTGCAGCCGCACGATCGGTTGGCCGGGGGAGACGGGGTCGCCGTCCTCCACGAGCCACTCGACGACGGTGCCGCCGTGCAGCGCGAGGACCGGCTGCTCGTCGCGGAGGTTGACCACCGCGCCGACCGGCGCTCCCGGCTCGAGGCGGTCGCCCACCATCGAGCTGACGGACAGCCGGAAGATGCCCTTCGCCGGCGAGACCAGCAGCCGCCAGGTCGGGGCCTGCGACATGACGGTCTCGGTGGCGTGCCGCTCGATGAGGTCCCAGGCGGCCGGGAGGTCGGCGGGGGTGTTCAGGGCGAGCGTCTCGACGCCGGGCAGGGCGCGCCTGGCGAGACCGGTGAGCGTTCCGGCCGGCGGGAGCTCGAGCATCGCGGTGACGCCCATGTCGGCCATCGTCGCCATGCAGAGGTCCCAGCGGACCGGCGAGCTGACCTGGGTGACCAGTCGCGCGAGGATCTCGCGCCCGCTGTGCAGGACAGTGCCGTCGGCGTTGCTGATGACGGGCAGGCGGGCGCTGTGCAGGTAGATCGAGCGTGCGTGCTGAGCGAGGATCCCGACAGCGGGAGCCATGTGCTGGGTGTGGAACGCGCCGGCCACCTGCAGCGGCCGCAGCCGCGACCGCTCCGGCGGGTCGGCCGCGAAGGCCTCGAGCTGCTCGAGGGTGCCTGCCACCACGATCTGGCCCGCACCGTTCTCGTTCGCCGGGGTGAGGCCGTACGTCGCGGCCTTGGCCACCACCTCGTCGCGATCACCGCCGAGGACCGCGGTCATGCCCGTGGCGGTGACGGCCGCCGCCGCAGCCATGGCGTTTCCGCGCTCGCGGACGAAGACCATCGCCTGCTCGGCGGTGATGACACCGGCACCGACGGCGGCGGTGACCTCGCCGACGCTGTGGCCCGAGCCGGCGGCGATCTTGGAGTAGGCGTCGGACGGGTGCGGGAACAGGCTCAGCAGGGAGACCAGGCCGGCACCCACCAGGAGCGGCTGCGCCACGGCGGTGTCGCGGATGGTGTCGGCGTCGCTCGTCGTGCCGTGGGCCACGAGGTCGACCCCGGCGACGGTCGACAGCCAGCGCAGACGGTCCTCGAAACCGGGCACCTCCAGCCAGGGCGTGAGGAAACCGGGGGTCTGGGAGCCCTGAGCGGGCGCGACGACGACGAGCACGGGTCCAGCGTGTCGAAGACCTGACCTGATCTCGCTCACGACCCGACCAACGAAGCGCTCCGAATCTTGGAGGTTTCCTACAACGAGGTGGCGACGATCCCCTACAACGAGGGTGCCTCGTCCGCGAGCCGGCCGAGGGACAGCGCCAGCCGGAGGGACCACGCGTCACGCGGGGAGGTGGGAGTGAGGCCGGTGACGTCGGCGACCCGGCGCAGGCGGTAGCGCACGGTGTTGGGGTGCACGAACAGCTCGCGGGCGGCGCCCTCCAGCGAGCCCGTGCGTTCGAGGTACGCCGCCAGCGTGTCGACGAGTGTGGCGTCCTCGGCGACGAGCCGCAGGTAGACGTCGTCGACGAGGCGCCCGATGGCCTCGCCGTCACCGTCGAGCGCGCGCTCGGGAAGCAGGTCGGAGGCGAGCACTGGACGGGGTGCGTCCGGCCAGGCGACCGCCGCGCGGAAGCCGGCGAGCGACTCCCGCGAGCTGCGCGAGGCCTCGGCCAGGCTGGGCACGAGGGACCCCACGACGACCGGTCCGCGCGCGAAGTGGCTGACGATGCCCTTGGCCGCGCGTTCGGGGTCGGTGACCCGGCCGAGGACGACGACGAGGCGCTGCGCCTGGACGCCGGTCAGCGCGTCCATCCGGTGGTGGCGCGCCGACCGCTTGACCGCCTCGGCGATGGTCTCGGGGTCGCCGCCGGGCGCATGCCCGGTGACGACGCACACTCCCGAGATGTTCCCCCAACCGAGCGCGGCTCCACGGGAGACGACGTCGTCGTCGACGTCGTCGCGCAGCAGCGCGTCGAGCACGAGCGACTCGAGCCGGGCGTCCCACGCGCCGCGCGCCTCTGCGGCGCGGGCGTAGACCTCGGCGGCGGCGAAGGCGATCTCGCGGGAGTAGAGCAGCAGACCCTCGCGCAGCCAGGCGCTGTTCTCGGGGCCGGCCAGCTCCTCGACGTGCTCCTCGGCGACGGCGATGGTGGTACGCACGAGGTCGACCGTCTGCCGCAGGGACACCGCCCGCACCAGCTCGCGCGGTGCCGTGCCGAACACGTCGGCGGTGATCGCCTGCGCGCCCTCGGGGTCGCGGAACCACTGCACGAACGCGGCGATGCCTGCCTGCGCGACGAGGTTGACCCAGGACCGGTCCTCGGCCGACATCGCGGCGTACCAGGGGAGCTCGGACTCCATCCGCGCGGACGTCTCCGTGGCCAGCCGACCCGTCGCGCGCTCGAGGCGGCGTACGGTCGCAGCTCGCTGGCGGGTCGTCACGCCTGGCAGCCTAGGGGGAGCGCGGTTCCCTCAGCGGTCCACGTTGGCGGAATGCCACAACCCGACGTAAAGTTGAGTGGTCAACTACTAGTGATGGTGGCTCCATGGAGACCAGGCTCACCCCGGCGGTCGACCTGCGCCGCGCCGCCGACCGGTTCCGCACCGACGCCGGCTGGCTCGACAGCGCCCACTGCTTCTCGTTCGGGCAGCACTACGACCCGCGCAACACCCGCTTCGGGCTGCTGCTCGTGTCGAACGACGACGTCGTCGCGCCCGGCACGGGGTTCGAGACGCACCCGCACCGCGACATGGAGATCGTCACGTGGGTGCTCGACGGCGGGCTCGTGCACCAGGACTCCGAGGGGCACAGCGGCGTCATCCACCCCGGCCTCGCCCAGCGGATGTCGGCCGGGACCGGGATCCTGCACTCGGAGAGGAACGACTCCTGGCGCATCACGGGCGGACCGAAGCACTCCGACCCGGTCCACTTCGTGCAGATGTGGGTCGTGCCCGACACCCCGGGCGTCGACCCCGGCTACGAGCAGCTCGACATCACCGCCGAGCTCGAGCGCGGCGGCCTGGTGACCGTGGCGTCCGGCATGGCCAAGCACGCCGACGACCGCGCCATCCGGATCCGCAACTCCTACGCCGGCCTGCACGCCGCGAGGCTCGAGGACGGCGAGACGGTGACGCTGCCCGACGCCCCCTTCGTCCACCTCTTCGTCGCGAAGGGAGCCGTCGACCTCGAAGCGGCAGGAGCCCTCGCCACCGGCGACGCCGGCAGGATCACGGTGAGCGACGGCCGCAGAGTCACCGCAGTCGCCGGTCCCGCCGAGATCCTCGTCTGGGAGATGCACGCCCAGCTTTCCTGATTGCGATGAAGGACGCCTTGGTTGCATCGAGGACAACAAACTCCGCCTTCATCTGGAGTCTGGAACCAAGGCGTCCTTCATCGGCCACGGCCCGGTCCGTGGGACCGGGCCGTGGCCGATGCGGGGTGGGTGGGTGGTGGGGCGTCAGCCGCCGCCTTCGGTGTTGCCGGCGTCGGCCTTGGTGGGGTCGGTGAGGTGGTAGTGCTCGATGGCCTCGGCCACCGTCGCCCGGTCGAGCTCGCCGCGCTCGGCGAGGCTGGCGAGGGTGCGCACGGTGATGCTCTGGGCGTCGACGAGGAAGTGGCGCCGCAGGGCGCCTCGGGTGTCGGACATCCCCCAGCCGTCGGTGCCGAGCGTGGCGTAGTCCGACGGCACCCAGGAGCGGATGACGTCCTGCAGCTCGCGCATGTAGTCCGAGACGCCGACGACGGGTCCCGGACGGCCCGCGAGCCGCTGGGTGACGTACGCCGTGCGCGGCTCGTCCGTCGGGTGCAGCAGGTTGTGGCGGTCGACGGCGAGGCCGTCGCGGCGCAGCTCGGTCCACGACGTGACCGACCAGACGTCGGCGTGCACGCCCCAGTCCTCGCGGAGCAGCCGCTGAGCCTCGAGCGCCCACGGCACCGCGACGCCGGAGGCGAGGACCTGGGCGCGCGGCCCGTCGCCGTCGCCCGCGGCCGACACGAGGTGCAGGCCGCGCAGGATGCCGTCGACGTCGACGCCCTCGGGCTCGGCCGGCTGGACGTAGGGCTCGTTGTAGATCGTCAGGTAGTAGAAGACGTCCTCGGGGCTCTCGCCGTACATCCGGCGCAGGCCGTCCTTGACGATGTGCCCGAGCTCGTAGCCGTACGCCGCGTCGTAGGCGACGACGGCCGGGTTGGTCATCGCGAGGATGGGCGAGTGGCCGTCCTCGTGCTGCAGCCCCTCGCCGTTGAGCGTCGTGCGTCCGGCGGTGGCACCGAGGACGAAGCCGCGGGCCATCTGGTCCATGGCGGCCCAGAAGCCGTCACCGGTCCGCTGGAACCCGAACATGGAGTAGAAGATGTAGATCGGGATCATCGGCTCGCCGTGCGTGGCGTACGACGACCCCACCGCGGTGAACGACGCGACCGACCCGGCCTCGTTGATGCCCTCGTGCAGGATCTGGCCGGACGTCGACTCCTTGTACGCCAGCACGAGGTCGCGATCGACGGACATGTAGGTCTGCCCGTGCGGGGAGTAGATCTTCGCCGTCGGGAACATCGAGTCCATGCCGAACGTGCGCGCCTCGTCCGGGATGATCGGCACGATGCGCGGACCGATCTCCGGGTCGCGCATGAGGTCCTTGAGCATCCGCACGAAGGCCATCGTCGTCGCGACCTGCTGCTTGCCCGAGCCGCGCCGGACAGCGTCGAACGCGGAGTCCGGCGGCTGCACGAGCGCCCGAGACCTCGACCGTCGTTCCGGTACGCCGCCACCGAGGGCCTTGCGGCGCTCGAGCATGTACTCGATGTGCTCGTGGTCCATGCCCGGGTGGTAGTAGGGCGGCAGGTAGGCGTCGAGCTGGTCGTCCGCGATCGGGATCTGCAGCCGGTCGCGGAACGCCTTGAGGTCCTCGAGGGTCAGCTTCTTCATCTGGTGGGTCGCGTTGCGGCCCTCGAAGTGGCTGCCGAGGGTCCAGCCCTTGATGGTCTTCGCGAGGATGACCGTGGGCTGGCCCTTGTGCTCGGTGGCCGCGCGGTAGGCGGCGTACATCTTGCGGTAGTCGTGACCGCCTCGCGAGAGCGACCAGATCTCGTCGTCGCTCCAGCTCTCGACCATCTTGCGGGTGCGCGGGTCGCGGCCGAAGAAGTGCTCGCGGATGAACGCGCCGTCCTCGGCCTTGTAGGTCTGGTAGTCGCCGTCAGGGGTGCGGTTCATCAGGTTGACGAGCGCACCGTCGTTGTCCATCGCGAGCAGGTCGTCCCACTTGCGGCCCCAGACGACCTTGATGACGTTCCAGCCCGCACCGCGGAAGAACGACTCGAGCTCCTGGATGATCTTGCCGTTGCCGCGCACCGGGCCGTCGAGGCGCTGCAGGTTGCAGTTGACGACGAACGTGAGGTTGTCGAGCTCCTCCTGCGCCGCGATCTGCAGCGCGCCGCGGCTGTCGACCTCATCCATCTCGCCGTCGCCGAGGAACGCCCACACCCGCTGCTGGCTGGTGTCCTTGATGCCGCGTCCCGCGAGGTAGCGGTTGAACCGCGCCTGGTAGATGGCGTTGAGCGGGCCGAGTCCCATCGAGACGGTGGGGAACTCCCAGAAGTCCGGCATGAGGCGCGGGTGGGGGTAGGACGACAGGCTGCCGCCCGGGTGCGAGAGCTCCTGGCGGAAGCCGTCGAGCTGGTCGGTCGAGAGCCGGCCCTCGAGGAAGGCGCGCGCGTACATGCCCGGCGAGCCGTGGCCCTGGAAGTAGACCTGGTCGCCGCCGCCGGGGTGGTCCTTGCCGCGGAAGAAGTGGTTGAAGCCGACCTCGTAGAGCGTCGCGGTCGAGGCGTAGGTGGAGATGTGGCCGCCGACTCCCACGCCCGGTCGCTGGGCGCGGTGCACCATGATCGCGGCGTTCCAGCGGGCGTAGGCGCGGATCCGGTGCTCGATGTGCTCGTCGCCCGGGAACCACGGCTCGCGCTCGGGCGGGATCGTGTTGATGTAGTCCGTGCTGCGCAGGCTGGGGACGCCCACGTTCTGTTCGGCCGCGCGGCGCAGCAGCGACAGCATGATGTAGCGGGCCCGGTACGGACCCGCGTTGGCCACGAGGGCGTCGAAGGAGTCGAGCCACTCACCGGTCTCGTCGGGGTCGACGTCGACGTACTGCGTGGGGAGGCCGCCGGCCAGCAGCGGCTCGCGGTCGCGTCCTGGTGCCACGGGGTGATCCAACTCCTCGGGTCGCAAGGGTGCTGCACATGGCGTCCCCGGGTCACGGGGACGACCGGCTCCATCCTGCCGGTTACTCGCGAGTCGCGCCGCATCGGCTCCCGGACGGTGCCCGAGCGCCACGTCGGCCCGTGGCCGCGCCCGCGACGCGTGGCACGGCTGGGGCCGTTGTGCTTGCGTCAGGTGCTCGTGGTCGGCTGGACTACGCCCATGCCCTCGGGGCACCAGGGCCGGATCCACCGGTCCGAGACGAATCGGAGGACGTCGTGACCGCGACCGCGGACAACGCGGAGGTCCAGCGCAGCCTGGCCAGCAAGCTCGGCATCGCAGCCGGCCAGGTCGTGCAGGAGATCGGCTACGACGAGGACGCCGACGGCGACCTGCGCGCAGGCGTCGTCGCGGTCTGCGGCTCGGCGCTGGTCGACGAGGACTACGACGACGTCGTCGACGTCGTGCTGCTGTGGTGGCGCGAGGACGACGGCGACCTCGTGGACGCGCTCGTCGATGCCATCGGCATCCTGGCCGACCAGGGCGTCGTGTGGCTGCTCACGCCGAAGCCCGGACGCGACGGCCACGTCGAGTCCTCCGACATCTCCGACGCCGCCCCGACCGCCGGGCTGCAGTCCACGAGCACGATCTCCGCCTCGCGCGAGTGGCAGGGCACGCGCCTCGTGGCCCCGCGGGCGGTACGCCGCTAGTTGTAGCCGGCGCCCGGCCTAGACCGTGGGGCCGGTGGTCATGGTGACCAGCGCGGAGTGCGGCGCACCGGACGCGTCGGTCCAGCCCACCCGGACGCGGCTGCCGGCATGCAGCGTCTGCATGATGGCGGAGAGCGACGCGGCGGACCCGATCCGCCGCCCTGCCACGGACGTGATCAGGTCGCCCTGCACGAGGCCCGCCCGATCGGCGGGGGAGTCGGGGTCGACCGCGAGGACGAGCGCCGGGCCGCCGACGCTCACGGCCACGCCGAGCAGTGCCGACGCGCCGATGTGGGACGTCCGGCTCCCGTGGCCGGCGCGGAGGGCGGCGACGATGCCCATCGCACGCATGATCGGGATGGCGTAGCCGGGACCGCGACCGCTCGGCGCTCCGGCGGTGTCCATGCCGACGACGCTTCCGGCAGCGTTCTCCAGCGGACCGCCCGAGTCTCCGGGCGCGATGCGGGCGGTGGTCTCGATCATGCCGGTCAGCCGCTCCGAGGTCCCGCCGCCCTCGTCCTGCGCGATGATCGTGCGGCCGCCACCGACGACGGTCCCGGCCGCGGCGAACGGCCGACCTCCTGTGCCGCCGGCGTTCCCGACCCCGACGACCGGCTGATGGGCGACGACCCCGGCCCGGGAGATCGACACGGTGCGCAGGCCAGTCGCCGCGGTGAGGTGGAGGAGGGCGACGTCCTCCGACCGGTCGTAGCCGAGCACCGTGGCGGTGTAGGTGCGACCGGTGCTCACTACGGTCGCCGTGAGCGACAGCGCGCCGGCGATCACGTGATGGTTGGTAAGGACGTCGCCGAACGGCGTGACGACCATGCCGGTACCCGCAGCCCAACCGCCGTCGGCGAGCGAGGCCACGATGTCGACGACGCCGACCGACTGCGTCGCCGTGGCGCGGCGAGGGACCGGCGCGGCAGACGCGACCTGCGTCGGGGTGGCGGCGCCGAGGACCGCCGCGGTGACGAGGACCGCGGCGACACCGGATGCGAGTCGCGCTGGCCGGCCCATGCGCTCAGCAGACGCTGGACCCCTGTGCCCAGGCTGAGTCCCGGCTGTGAGAGCGCGATGGACGGCGCCGCGCCTAGCCCCCGCCGAACGGAAGCCGACGCCAGACGCCTGTGAGCGCCGTCGTCGCCCGGATCGCGGCGACCAGCGCCGCGCGTCCGGGGATGCCGGGCACCTGCTCGACGATCGGCGCGAGCGCCAGCAGCCCCGCCAGGTCGTGGATCGCGATCTCCTTGCGCCGCACCGCTCCCGGGATGTCCGCACGGCCCGACGTGATGTCGAGGACGAGGCGCGCCCTGCCCTCCACCGAAGGACCGACGGACTCCGGCAGCTCGCCGCGCAGGTCGTCCGGATCGAGCAGCGAGGTGCGCCACGAGCCCGCGGAGGCGCCGGTCGCCACGATCGCGGTCGGCGTGATGGCGGCGATCGACGCCGTGACCCGCTGACGCGCCGCGAGCGCGCCGATCGTGTCGACCAGGCCCAGCAGTCCGTTGAGCAGCAGGGCATCGGGCGCCACCGCGCCCGCCAGCTCGAGATCCAGCGCGGATGTCGCGAGCGGGTAGGTCGCGGCGTGCAGGAAGGTCAGGACGGGCAGCGTCCCGAGCATCGACGCCACCGGCAGGGCACCGAGCTCGCGCACGGAGTCGCCGTAGAGGAAGTGCTCCATCTGGTCGCCCTGGCGGCGGATCGCCTCGCGGACCGCCTCGTCCGGCTCGTCGCGGTGCGCGGCGCGCACAGCGTCGACGAGCGCACCCTGGTCGTGGTCGCCGACGTTGCCCGCCCGTGCCTCGTCGAGCAGCACGGTCAGCGGCCGGTTGTCCTCCCAGGCACCGAGCGGGATCACCACCTCGCGCGCCCGCAGGCCCTTGGCGCGGGTCGGGGCATCGAGGTCGAGGACGTCGACGAGCGCCGCGAAGATGGCCCACGACTGGGAGATCGACGCGGCCAGCCGGGCCGGGTCCGACGTCGCGAGGCCCCGCTCGCCGGGTCCCGGGATGAGGGCCTCGGGAAGCTGTGTCACGATCGCATCCTGCCGTGACCGGTGGTCGGTGCGGCCCAGCACCCCAGGAGAGGACGACGCATGACGATCGAGGCCGGCCAGGAGGCTCCGGACTTCGAGCTCCAGAACCAGTTCGGGACGCCGGTGCGGCTCTCGTCGTTCCGCGGTGAGAAGAACGTCGTGCTCGTGTTCTTCCCGAAGGCGTTCACCGCCAAGTGCACCGGTGAGCTGTGCGAGATCCGGGACGAGAGCAGCGTCTTCGAGAACGACGACACGGTCGTGTTCGGCATCTCGTGCGACACCACCGCGACCCTCAAGGTGTTCGCCGAGAAGGAGAACTACGAGTTCGCCCTGCTGAGCGACTTCTGGCCGCACGGCGCGGTGTCCCAGCTCTACGGCGTCTTCTTCGACAAGGGCGGCTTCCCGCTGCGCGCCACGTTCATCATCGACAAGGAGGGCGTCGTGCGCTGGTCGGTCGTGAACGGCCCCGCCGACGCGCGTCGTACGTCGGACTACCGCGAGGCCCTCGCCGCGCTGTAGCCGTCACCTGCCCCGCACGCGGCAGAATCGCACCATGGGCTGCCAGTTCTGCGGACGACGCCAGGTCGACCCCGACTCGGGGCCGTCGACCTGGCGTCGTGCGGTCGTGGCGGGCGAGCAGGTGCTCGTCTGCCCCGAGTGCCAGGTCGACGGCTGGACCGACGGGCTCGACCGCTGCCGCACGTGCGGGTCGACCACGCTCGTGAAACGGCTGGGCGAGGTGTCCTGCCGTGGCTGCGGCGCGACCGGCGAGCGCGCCTGGTCCGCGACGTCGACCGCGGTCATCGCTCCGACCCGACGGTCTAGCGCCGATGGCGGTGACTCGTCGCGTGAGCAGCTCGCCGCGGAGGTCGAGGCTGCCCTCGATCGTGTCCTGCGCGGGAGCGCAGGCTGAGAGTCGCCCGACTCGGACCGCCCAGCAGCCGGCAATCGCGCTAGGTGTTCCGTGCGCTCACCGCTCCTGTCGAATCCGCGGTTTCCGGCCCCCTCCAAACCGCGGATTCGACAGGTGTGGCATGCCCATGGGCCGTGTGCGGCGGCGTTGGGAGGACGAGCTGGCGGATCCGGACCCATCGTGAGCGGCTGGGCCTCGCCGCGGGTCGGCCTCGGGATGCGGAGGCGGCCGACCGGCCCCAGGATGCTCAGCACGGCCACGTCGCCGGTGGCCCGAGACCCCGGCGACGTGGCCGCCACGCGCCCTGCGCCGTCCGGCCGTGCCCGCCGGGCACGGCGAGGTTCGTGGCGGCACGGCCGACCGGGGTAGTCTCGCCGCTCGGCACCCGGTGCCGACGGGGCGTATAGCTCAGCTGGTCAGAGCACCTCCCTTACAAGGAGGTGGTCGGGGGTTCGAGTCCCTCTGCGCCCACTTTCCCAACACTTACAAGGGGTTTAGGCCTCTTGTGGTGTGTCGGTAGGTGCGCTCACCGCTCATGGACCGCGACCGGCTCGAGCTCAAGGGGGACCGACTGTGACCCGGAAGCGTGGCCCGCGTCGGCATCCCATCGTGATCGAGTACCGCGACGATCACGCCAACACCGTCGCGCGGGAGCAGGTTCCGCCCAAGCGCTCACCGTCGCTCGAGCCCGCAGAGGAGAAGGTGCCGCGGGATCAATGCCTTGCCCGAGTCGTCTGCAGCTCCGGGCACGTCTTCGCGGTGGTGCGTCGTCCTGTCCGGGGTACGCCGGCGCTTGCGGTCATCGCGGGACCGCCTGGACCGGGCTACTACGCCGCGCTCCGCCCGGAGGGCTGGCGCTACCTGCGCGGGCCGATCCGAAGGGGCAGTATCACGACGTCGGCGAGCCGGTGGCGAGCCTGGTCCTGCCGTGCGGCGCATGCGGGTTCGGGTCCGAGCTGCTCCGGGCCGACCTCCCGGATGATCCCCGGGCGGACACGGTTGAGGTCGTCGCGCCTGGGCCGCCATCTCCGGCACCGGTCTGATCCCGCAGGCGGGCTACCAGCCACACCCCGGCGTCAAGGTCACCCCCTGGCTGCTTCCGCTGAACACTCACGGCCCGGGGGAGCTATGGCGAGCGAGCCGCGCGCTTTCCCTGCGGCAGTGACCTCGCCAGCGTCGTTCCGAAAGACCCGTGCGGCCCTGTCCCGGTGGGGAGCGGGGCCGTTCGGTTTGAGCAGCGCTCAGTCGAAACCGGCCTTGTCGAAGGAACCGGGTTTCACGATTCGTCGAAACGGCTTGACGCCGGGCCGGTCGCCGGTGCAACTTGCGCTCGGGGGATGCAAGCAGCGGCCGCCGTCTTCCTCTTGCGCGGTCGCAGAGGGTCGGGGTTGCCCTCCCGCCGTGGGGGCCCAGGGGCGGGCAGCCCCGACTCCAGTTTCGCCGTGGGCTCCCTGCCCTCGGGTGAGGAGCCCGCGAGGGAGCCACATCGAGTTTCCGGTTCCGCCGGACAGAGGAGATGGAGCGCTCCTACGCTCGTCCCGGCAGTCCTGTGCGCGGACCCCCCACGGCGCGCTAGGGGCAGTCGATCGAGGGGCCGGCGCAACCGGAGTCGAGCTGACGCGCGTCCCGCCAGCCGGCAGCACAGCCCCGCAGCCACTCTCCCCAGATGGGCTCGCGGGGCTGCCCGATGTTCGGAGTGCTGCGAGCAGGAGCCAGGGTCGGCGCGCCCGCGATGATTCGGTGTCCGCGGCCGAGCAACGCGAATCGGCCTGACCCGAGGTCGGGGCCCGTTCGTGCCAGCATCACGAGGTGTCACGTCGGCGTGAGTCGAGGCAGCGGCGGACCTATCCTGGGAGGTGGCAGGAGGGCGCGAGCGATCCCCCCCGCGAGCGCCCCGGCCATCACCCCTCTTGGGGTTGAGGCGGCCCCGGTCCGCCCGTCCGGGACCGCCGACCGCTTCCCACCGTCCGCCCTCGGCCCGCGGCGCCGTTCGTGTACCCGCCTGTCGTCCGAACGTCCGACGCCCGAGCGAGTGACACCGCCTCGCCAACGGCGACGACCCGGCGCACCCTGAACCCACGACCCCGGATCGGCGAGGGAAGCTCCCGGGGCCGCGCCGGAAAGCGACACGCCGCCGACCTCCGTCGCCGTCGACCTCATCGGGGGGCGGCACCGTGACGCACCGACAGTGACGAGCGCCCCGACCACTCGCACGGTCGGGGCGCTCGCACGTCGTGGCCCGCGTACCGGCGCGGGGTCGTCGAACCGTTCGGGAGTCAGCAGGTGCCGCTGCCGATGCCCGAGCAGGTCTGCTGGAACGTGGAGCTGACCTTCCCGCCGAGCAAGAACACGACTGCCACGATGACGGCCGCGATGGCGCCGACGAGCAGTGCGTATTCCACGGCCGACGCGCCCTCGTCGTGGCGTAGGGCGGTGCGGATGCGAGTGATCATGTGAGTGCCCCCTTTGACGCGCGCCAGACCCCGGAGGTCGACGGACTCCCTCAGCATGGCTTCGGAGCGTGATCGGCAACTCGGCCGATCGGGTGAATCGGGCGTCCGAATGGTCACTCACGGTCGATCGGGCCGGATGGCCGTCACGACTCCCCGCCGCCGTGCGACGACCCCTCAACCGGTCCGCGTCGGAATCTTCATCGGGTCGTGGTTGGGGGCGAGGTCCCGGCGCCCCCACGGCGGAGACCGATGATCGTCGGGACCTCGCTGGAGTCGACTTCGGCAGCGAGACGGCCTCCCTGAACTCAGAGTGCGGGGGCGAGCGTCTCGACAGCCTGGGGTCTACGGGGTCGACGGTGAGGGGGGGTCGTCGACGTCAGGCTAGATGCCGTGGATCGAGAACACCTAGCGGACCTTCGCCTCGAACCGCAGGATGAGCGCCGTTCCCGCCGGGGTCTGCATCGTCTGCGGTGGCTTGTCGACGACATGCCGGCCGTGCATCGTCGACCAGGACGAGATCGGCTCGCGGGCGCTCTGGACCGTCTCGCCATCACGGGGTCCACCGAGGAAGACGTACAGGGCCATACGGCGAGGCTAGGGACGCAGGCGGGACCGATGGTCAGTCTCTAGGGCGAATCTTGACCTGGACGTGCGACGACCCCGCGCACCACGGGGGGATCGGCGCGGGGTCGTCGAGGGTTGACGCTACGCGCTGGCTTGCTCGAGCATCTCCGTGAGCGTGGCGACGAGTAGCCGTGCCTCGGCCAGTGTCAGGGTGAAGCCGGGGCGCTCGTCGCGAGCGAGCACGACCCGAGCCTCCGTCTCGCGGTAGTGCTGCCTGAGGTAGGTGCGCACCGTGGTGACGTCGTGGGTCGACGACCCGGCGTCGTACTGCTCGAGCTCGAGCGCGATGTCGATGGACTGGCCGTAGTGGATCCGGTCCTCGGCGCGCTCCCAGCGCGAATGACCGTCCTGGCACCACGTCGGGCAGGGCCCGATGAACGGGTCGCCGTTGCTCTCTCCGATGACGTGCTCAAGCGCGACGCCGCGCACGTCGCGGCGGGTCTCGTCGGCCTCGGTCGTGTCGGTCATGGGGGATACTCCTCTCGCGTCCCCGTCCGGCCCATCCGGGCGGGGTCGTGCTGCGAGGTTCTCGGTGGACCGCATAACATCCGCTAACCGCTAGCCTCGCTGAGCAGGGCGCTCACCGTTTCCGACGTGTCTCCCTTACAAGGAGGTCGTCGGGGGTTCGAGTCCCTCTGCGCCCACCACATCCCCCGAGGCAGGAGCGAGCCGATGGTGCGACGGACGCTCTTCGCGCTCGTACTGGCAGGTGCGCTCGCGGCCTCCGTCGCGGTCCCGGCGCTCGGCGCCGGCGTCGCTCCGGCCGGCAGCACCGGGATCGACGTCAGCTACCCGAACTGCAACGACGTCGCGTCCATGTCCGCGCGCTTCGGCGTCGTCGGCGTCACCGGCGGGGTGCCCTACACGCCCAACCCCTGCCTGGCCGCCGAGGCCGCGCGCTTCACGACCCTGCACCTATATGCGAACGCGGCCTGGAACGCGCGCTCGCCGAAGGTGCAGGCGACGACCCCCCGGCACTGTGCCGCGGGTGACCTCGTGTGCCGCGCCTACAACTACGGCTACCGCGCGGGGCTCGACGCGCTCGTCGCGGCGTCGGCAGCCGGGGCGCGCAGCGCGGTGTGGTGGCTCGACGTCGAGGCCGCCAACCCGTGGAGCACAGTGGTGGCCCAGAACCGCGCGAGCCTGCAGGGCGAGTACGACGCGCTCCGGTCGCACGGCATAGCGACGGTCGGCGTCTACAGCACCACGGCGCAGTGGAACGGGCTCACCGGCTCGTGGCTCAACGGCTGGCCGAGCTGGGGTGCCACGGTGCTCACGTCGCGCCCGCTCGTGCGGACCTACTGCACGGGCCACCGCTTCACCGGCGGGCAGACCTGGATGATCCAGTACCGGGGTGGCAGCTTCGACCAGGACGTCGCCTGCGCGGTGGCGTCTGCGCCGTCCGCGCCGCGAAGCCTCGCGGTCGGTTTCCCGCGGGCGCACACCGCTCGTGCGACGTGGTCTGCGCCGGCCTCGGTGGGCAGCGGCGGCGTTCGTGCATCTGTGGTGCGCTGGTCGACCGACGCGGGCCGCACGTGGACCCGCTGGACGAGCGTCGGGCTGCATCGGTGGGCCGAGCGTGCCCGGCTCGCGAAGGGCCGCGCCTGCGTCGTCCAGGTGCGGGCCGTGAACGGGATCGGCGCGTCGACGGTCGCCGCAAGGGCGTTCAGGCAGGGGCGCTAGCCTCGCCGGACGATCCGGCCCGCGCGCGCCGCGGTCGCGACCGCGTCGAGGGGAGGCTGCGCCCGATGTCCACGGATCTGCCCGTGCCTGCGGGTGCTCCCGACCTCGTCGTCGCCGACGCATGGGTCCGGCTGCCCGGTGGTGGCTGGGCCTCGGGGCTGGCCGTCACCGGTGACCGGATCTCAGCCGTCGGCGAGAGCGACGACCTGCTGGCCCTCGCCGGGCCACGCACCAGGGTGGTGCGCGCGCCGGGTCGGCTGCTGCTGCCCGGCTTCCAGGACAGCCACGTCCACGCACCGTTCGCCGGCCGCAACCGACTGCGGGTCTGGCTCAACGACGTCCTGGGCAAGCAGTCCTATCTCGACATCGTCGCGGCCTACGCCGCGGCGCACCCCGACGAGCCGTGGATCGTCGGTGGCGGCTGGGCGATGGAGAGCTTCCCCGGCGGTCTGCCGCGCAAGGAGGACCTCGACGCGATCGTGCCCGACCGTCCGGTGTTCCTGTTCAACAAGGACGTCCACGGGGCATGGGTCAACAGCAGGGCGCTCGAGCTGGGCGGCATCACGCGCGACACAGCCGACCCGTCCGACGGTCGCATCGAGCGCGACGCCGACAGCGAGGCCACGGGATGCCTGCACGAGGGTGCGGCGTACTCCTTCAACGACCACGTCGTGCCCGCACCGGGGATCGCCGAGTGGGAGGCGTCGATCCTCGAGGCGCAGCGCCATCTCCACCGGCTCGGCGTCACCGGCTGGCAGGACGCGTGGGTGACGCCGGCGACGCTGGAGGCCTACCGCTCGCTCGCGGCCGGCGGCCGCCTCACCGGTCGGGTCGTCGGGGCGCTGTGGTGGGACCGTCACCGCGGGCTCGAGCAGATCGTCGATCTGCAGGCGCAGCGCGAGAGAGCCTCGGGCGCAGCGGTTTCCGCGGGCTCCGGCGTGTCCGGCTTCTTCCCCACGACGGTCAAGATCATGACCGACGGCGTGCTCGAGAACTACACGGGGGCGCTGCTCGAGCCCTACTGCGACGGCTGCGGCGGTCACACCGACAACCACGGCCTGTCCTTCGTCGACCGCGACGAGCTCGCAGCCGCGGTGACCGAGCTCGACGCGGTCGGCTTCCAGGTGCACATGCACGCCATCGGCGACCGTGCGGTTCGCAACGCGCTCGACGCCGTCGAGGCGGCGCGCGCGGCCAACGGGATCACCGACAACCGGCACCACATCGCGCACATCCAGCTCGTGCAGCCCGACGACGTGCCGCGTTTCGCCCAGGTGGGCGCCATCGCGAACTGCCAGACCTACTGGGCCAAGAACGACCCGCAGATGGAAGGGCTGACGGTGCCCTACCTCGGCGAGGA
>Ga0208588_1000128_pt1 | contig 23076 bp, 21 predicted proteins | sample NGESurshal092012_8_FD_184483 | JGI IMG/M metagenome (GOLD analysis project Ga0208588, IMG submission 184483) | Arctic peat soil microbial communities from Barrow, Alaska - NGEE Surface sample 415-3 shallow-092012 (SPAdes) | ecosystem: Environmental > Terrestrial > Soil > Wetlands > Peat ...
CCTACCAGGAGCTCACTCATTCCCCACGTGTAACACGCCGCTCACCAGTCACAGCAGTTTCCAGACACGCTCTTAGGCCCGCCGCATCAGGCCCACCGCGAACCCCCGGGGGGTCAATCTCAGGCCGGGAATTCTCGCCGGGGCAACGCACCTAAACTGGCCCGGTGACTACCACCGCCGATCGCGACGAGCTGCCGATCAGGGAATTGGCGACCCATTACGACCCCGCGGCGGTAGAGGTCGAGCTGTACCAGCGGTGGTTGGCCGCCGGGTACTTCAGGGCCGACGAGCAGCGGGTGCTCAGCGGCGCCAAGCGACCGTTCTCCATCGTGCTGCCGCCGCCGAACGTCACCGGGAACCTGCACGTGGGGCACGCCCTGGATCACACGCTGATGGACGTGCTGGCCCGCTGGCACCGGATGTCCGGCGACGAGGTGCTGTGGCTGCCCGGTATGGACCACGCCGGGATAGCCACCCAGAACGTCGTCGAGCGGCAACTGGCCGTCGACAGCAAGACCCGGCACGACTTCGGCCGGGACCTGTTCGTGCAGAAGGTCTGGGACTGGAAGCAGGAGTCCGGCGGGGCGATCCTCGGCCAGATGAAGCGGCTCGGCGACTCCGTCGACTGGGACCGCGAGCGGTTCACCCTGGACGACGGGCTGTCCTCCTCGGTCCAGACGATCTTCAAGCGACTGTTCGACGACGGGCTGATCTACCGGGCCAAGCGGATCATCAACTGGTGCCCCGGGTGTCGAACGGCGCTGTCCGACATCGAGGTCGAGCACTCCGAGGACGCCGGCGAGCTGGTGTCCATCCGCTACGGCGCCGTGGACGGCGACCCGGACAGCTCGGTGGTGGTCGCGACCACCCGGGTGGAGACGATTCTCGGCGACACCGCGGTGGCCGTGCACCCGGACGACGAGCGCTACCGGCACCTGGTCGGTCGGACCGTGTTGCTGCCGATCATGAACAGGGAAATTCCGGTCGTCGCCGACGAGCACGTCGACCCGGCGTTCGGCACCGGCGCGGTCAAGGTCACCCCGGCACACGACCCCAACGACTTCGAGATCGGCCGCCGGCACGACCTGCCGGCCCCGACCATCCTCAACGAGGCCGCCGAGATCATTGACACCGGAACGCGTTTCGACGGGATGGATCGGTTCGAGGCCCGGGCCGCGGTGAAGGAAGCGCTGCGCGAGCAGGGCCGGATCGTGGCCGAGAGGATTCCGTACCTGCACTCGGTCGGGCACTGCTCGCGGTCCGACGACGTCATCGAACCGCGGCTGTCCACCCAGTGGTTCGTCAAGGTCGCACCGCTGGCCGAGGCCGCCGGCGACGCCGTTCGGGACGGCCGGACGGTCATCCACCCGCCCGAGCTGGCGGCCAGGTATTTCGACTGGGTCGACAACATGCACGACTGGTGCATCTCCCGACAACTGTGGTGGGGCCACCGGATTCCGGTCTGGTACGGACCCGGTGGCGAGGTCCGCTGCGTCGGCCCCGACGAAGAGCCGCCGGGCGATGGCTGGACCCAGGACCCGGACGTGCTGGACACCTGGTTCTCCTCCGGTCTGTGGCCGTTCTCGACCATGGGCTGGCCCCGGCACACCGACACTCTGAAGGCGTTCTACCCGACGTCGGTGCTGGTCACCGGGTACGACATCCTGTTCTTCTGGGTCGTCCGGATGATGATGTTCGGTCTCTACGCCACCCGGGACGACGACGGCGAGCGGCAGGTCCCGTTCCACACCGTCGCGTTGCACGGCCTGGTGCGCGACCAGCACGGCAAGAAGATGTCCAAGTCCCGGGGCAACACCGTCGACCCGCTGCAGTGGATCGAGGACTACGGCGCCGACGCGGTCCGGTTCACCCTGGCCAGGGGCAGTAATCCGGGGGCGGACCAGGCGATCGCCACCGAGTGGGTCGCCGGCGCCGGCAAGTTCTGCTCGAAGCTGTTCAACGTCACCAGGTTTGCCTTGCTCAACGGCGCCACGGTGCCCGACGCAGCGCTGCCGGCCTCGGCCCTCACGGCCGCTGACCGGTGGATCCTGGACCGGTTGGACGAGGTGATCACCCAGACCACCGACTTCCTCGGCGACTTCCAGTTCGGCAAGGCCGCGGAGAACCTCTACCACTTTGCCTGGGACGAGTTCTGCGACTGGTACGTCGAACTGGCCAAGGTGCAGATCGCCCAGGGCGACAGCGATCCCGAACGGGCGGCGACCACCCAGCAGGTGATCGGGTCGGTGCTGGACGGGTTGCTGCGGTTGCTGCATCCGTACGTGCCGTTCGTGACCGACACGCTGTGGACGTCGCTCACCGGTCGTGAGTCGCTGGTGATCGCGGAGTGGCCGGCGCCGTCCGGCCGCGGTCGGGACCGGGCCGCAGCGGACTGGGTGGCCGACATCGACCGGCTGGCCACCGAGATCCGGCGGTTCCGCGCCGACCAGGGACTGCCGCCGAGCAAGCGGGTGCCGACCGTGCTCTCCGCTGCCCGCTCCGACGGCGCGGCCGACCACGGGGTGGACACGCTGTTGCGGACGGCGGCGGCGCTGACCCGCCTCGAGGCGGGCGGCAAGGACTTCCGCCAGACCGCGTCCATCCAGGTCTCGCTGGCCGGCGCCGGTGTCGTCACGGTCCGGCTCGACACCTCGTCGACGATCGACGTCGCGGCCGAGATCGCCAGGCTGAGCAAGGATCTCGCGACCGCCGAGACGGAGGTTACGGACACCGCCAGGAAACTCGGCAACCCGCAGTTCGTCGAGAAGGCCAAGCCGGAAGCGGTCGAGAAGATCCGGCAGCGGTCGGCGCACGCCGTCGGGGACGTCGCGAGCCTCACCGCCAGGCTGGCGCAGCTGCGCGGGACCGGTCAGTGACCGGCGATCCGAGCGGCGACGCGGACCGTCCCGATGCCGGCCGTCCCGATCCTGACGGTGCCGATCCTGACGGTGCCGATCCATCTGACATCGCCTGGGACGCGGGCAATCTCGGGCTGCCCGAAGCGTCGGTGGCTGAGCCGATCGACGACCCGACCGGCGAGATCGCCGCCGCGACGGCCGATCTGGACGAGGATATCCCGCCGGGCACCACCGGGGTGGTCCCCGACGCACCGCCGCTGAGCCTGCAGGTGGTGGAGTCGTTGCTGGACCGGCGGCGCTCCGAGGTGCAGATCTCGCCCACCCTGGACCGGATCGCCGCTCTGCTGGACCTGCTGGGCAATCCACAGACGTCCTACCCGGTGATCCAGATCGCCGGCACCAACGGCAAGACCTCCACCGCCCGGATGATCGACGCCCTGCTCGACCGGTCGGGCCTGCGGGCCGGCCGGTTCACCTCGCCGCATCTGCAGCTGGTCACCGAGCGGATCGCCGTTGACGGGGCACCGATCTCGGCCGAACGCTACGTCGAGTTCTACACCGACATCGCGCCGTACATCGAGCTGGTCGACGCCGCGTCCGAACGGGCAGGGGGCTTGCCGCTGTCCAAGTTCGAGATCCTCACCGCGATGGCCTACGCCGCGTTCGCCGATGTTCCGGTGGATGCCGCCGTCGTCGAGGTCGGGTTGGGCGGCACCTGGGATTCCACCAACGTCGTCGACGCGAAGATTGCCGTCATCACGCCGGTCGGCATCGACCACACCGACTACCTGGGTGACACGCTCACCGAGATCGCCGGCAACAAGGCCGGCATCATCAAGCCCGACTCGATCGCGGTTGTCGGGCCGCAGGAGCAGGAGGCCATGACGGCCATCCTGCGTCGCACCATCGAGGTCGATGCCTTCGTTGCCCGGTTCGGCAGCGAGTTCTCGGTGATCGACCGGGCCTTCGCGGTCGGCGGGCAGCGCCTGACGTTGCAGGGCCTGGGCGGGGTCTACGAGGACATCTTCCTGCCGCTGGCCGGCGAGCATCAGGCCACCAACGCGGCTGTCGCGCTGGCCGCCGTGGAGGCGTTCTTCGGCGCCGGCGCGAACCGGCAGCTCGACATCGCCGCCGTGCAGGACGGTTTCGCCGCCGTCGCCTCACCCGGACGGCTGGAACGGGTGCGTACGTCGCCGACGATCATGGTGGATGCCGCGCACAACCCGCACGGCGCGACCGCGCTCGCCGCGGCCCTTTCCCAGGAGTTCGCCTTCTCCCGGTTGGTCGGGGTGCTCGCGGTGATGGCCGACAAGGACGCCCGCGGCATCCTGGAGGCGCTCGCCGACTCGTTCGACGAGGTGGTCGTCACCCGGAACTCCTCGGCCCGCTCGATGCCGGTGACCGAGCTCGCCGATCTGGCCATCGACGTGTTCGGCGAGGAGAAGGTGCACGTGGCGGGCCGGATGGACGAGGCCATCGCGCTGGCCGTCGATCTCGTCGAGGCCGGTGCCTACGACGTCGCCGGAACCGGGGTGATGATCACCGGCTCGGTGGTCTCCGCCGGCGACGGCCGATCGCTCACCGGGCTGGCCCCGGCATGAGCGACTCGACCGCGGACGACCCGACGGGTGCGCCGGCCAACGAGCCCGCTTCCGCACCAGCCCGCCCGTACGACCCGGAAAAGGGCCTGCGCGGGGTGATGTCGGCGACGCTGATCCTGGAGGCGATCACCGTGCTGCTGGCCATCCCGGTCGCCGCCAACACCGGCACCGGGGTCGGGCCGATGGGCGTGGCGGTGATCTGCCTGCTGGCCCTGCTGCTGATCGGCACCTGCGCGATCATCTCCCGGCCGTACGCGGTGCCGGTCATCCTCGGCCTGCAGGTGGTGATGATCGCCTGCTGGTTGATCACCCCGCCACTGGGCATCATGGGCATTGTGTTCGCGCTGGTGTGGGCGATCATCCTGTGGTTCCGCGGCGAGTTCCGACGCCGGTTGGCGGCCGGTACGCTGCCTGGGCCGCCGCAACCGAGCGGGCGGTAGCCGGCCGCAGCGCACCATCACAGCGCGGCCTTTTCCCGGGCCGCCAGAGTCAAAGGGAGCTCCCGCTCAATGTCGGAAAGAACTCTTGTCCTGATCAAGCCCGACGGCGTCGAGCGGGCACTGGTCGGCGAGGTGATCTCCCGGATCGAACGCAAAGGGCTCAAGCTCGTCGCGGTCGAGCTGCGGGTGGTGGAGCAGGCCGTCGCGCAGCAGCACTACGCCGAGCACCAGGGCAAGGGTTTCTACGAGAGCCTGCTGGAGTTCATCACCGGCGGCCCGCTGGTCGCGATCGTCGTCGAGGGGCCGCGAGCTATCACCGCGTTCCGGCAGCTCGCCGGCGGCACCGATCCGGTGGAGAAGGCAGCGACGGGCAGCATTCGCGGTGATCTCGGGCTGGAGACCAAGTACAACATCGTGCACGGGTCCGATTCGCCGGAGTCCGCGGCCCGTGAGATCGGGCTCTGGTTCCCCGGACTGTGACCGGATCGGTTGACGGCGCGGGCTCCGGGCCGTCCGACGACACGGGCTCGACGGCCACCAACGGCCGGCCGGCCGCGGGAGGGACCGCGGGTTCGGCCGGCCAGGAGCCAGGCACCGAACAGGCCCCGGGCATCACCGTGGACCGGGTCGGTCCCGGCGGTGGGCTGGCGTCCGACAGCGCTTTCGGCGTCGCCCTCGTCACGTTGTGGCAGCGGGTGGCCGAGGCCGGCGGCGCTGTTGGATTCCCGCCGCCGGTGGTCCGCTCCGAGGTCGCCGCCCGGGCTGCCGGACTGGTCGACGGGCTGCGCACCGGTCGGATGGTCGCCGTCGCGGCCAACCGCGCGCGCCGGCTGATCGGGGTGGGGTTCCTGCGCCCAGGGCAGGGCACCGGACCGCACACGGGCCGGATCGAGCTGCTACTCGTCGATCCGGCGCACACCGGTGCCGGCCTCGGCACCCGGCTGATGCGCGACCTGCTGGCGCTGGCCGTCGAGCGTGGACTGCAGCGACTGGACGTGGAGATCGCGGACGGCGCGGGGTTGGCCGAGTTCTTCGCGCGTTCCGGTTTCGTCGAATGGGGCCGCCGGCCGGGCTGGATCCGGCTCGGCGCCGACGACGATCGGGACGAAGTGCTGTTGGGAGCGACGCTGTGACCGATGGGATGGTCACCTCGCCCGCACGGCGCGAGTTGCGGGGACAAATAGTGCGCTCCGGCGCCGTGAGCGCGGAAAAAGTCCGCCCAACTCGGCGTGCGACAGGATGGTGCGACCCTGCGGCTCAGCGGTGCTGGCTCCGTCGGCCGGTGGCCAGGAAGGCCCAGCCCACCATGACGGTGCCCAACACGAGCAGGCCGAGTCCGATGATGATCGGCACCGTGATGTCCAGGCCGGTGCTGGCCAACATCAGCGGGGCCGAGGTGGGCGGCTCGACGATGACGGTGGTTTCCTGCCGCAGGTCGGCGAAGGCGGCGGGCGAGGCGAGCAGTGCAAGGGCGAGGCTGATCACGGCGAGGGCGGCGGACGTCAGCCAGACCCGGAGCGAGCGCCACCCACCCATCGACTCGCTCACCCCTTCGATCCCTGAATCGAACGATCACCGCGGACACCCACCGCGAACGGACACCGCCGCGGACCGACAGCGGTAGACAGCAGCAAGACGTTCCAGCGGCGCAGTTGGTTGCGTCGCAACCCGCGGTCCGTGGGTGTTTGCGTGCCTCCAGGGTATCGATGTCCGGCCCGGGCGCGGGGATGCCGCGCCCACCCCCGGTCACCTCCAGTCGCTGTCGGTGGCCGGGGGTAGCGTCGGTCGGCGTGACGATCTGGGAGGGGTCCGGGCCGAAGGCCCAGCAAGGGCGGCCGGCACCGGGAACGACCGAACCGGCGCCGGCCGCCCCGATGATCGTCGCCAGGGACCTGCGCAAGAGCTTCCCGGTCAAGTCCGGTCCGGACGTCGAAGCGGTGCGGGGCATCGACCTCGACGTTGCACGCGGCGAGTCATTCGGGTTTCTCGGACCGAACGGGGCGGGCAAGTCCTCGACGATGCGAATGATCGCCTGCGTCTCCCCGCGGACCGGTGGGGAGCTGTCCATTCTCGGCCTGGACCCGGAGCTGGACGGGGTCCGGATCCGGGGTCGACTGGGAGTGGTGCCGCAGCAGGACAACCTCGATGACGAGCTGACGGTGCGGGAGAACCTGATCGTCTACGGGCGGTACTTCGGCATCTCCCGCGCCGAGTGCCGCAAGCGGGCCACCGAGTTGCTCGACTTCGCGCAGCTGGTGGAGAAGGCCGACGCCAAGGTGGAGACGCTGTCCGGCGGGATGAAGCGGCGGCTGACCATCGCCCGCTCGCTGATCAACTCACCGGAGTTGCTGCTGCTCGACGAGCCCACCACCGGGCTCGACCCGCAAGCGCGACATGTGCTGTGGGACAGGCTGTTCCGGCTGAAGCACCAGGGCGTCACGTTGGTCGTCACGACGCACTACATGGACGAGGCCGAGCAGCTGTGCGACCGGCTGGTGGTGATGGACGGCGGCCGGATCGTCGCCCAGGGGTCACCGGCCCAGCTGATCGCCGAGCACTCCTCGCGAGAAGTGGTGGAACTGCGGTTCCGGCCCGGCGAGCAGGAGGGGGCGATCGACGCGGTGTCGAGCCTGGTGGACCGCATCGAGGCGCTGCCGGACCGGCTGCTGCTGTACACCGACGACGGCGACGTCACCCTCGCCGACGCGCACGCGCTGGGGCTGCGCCCGGCGACCACGCTGGTTCGCCGCTCGACCCTGGAGGACGTCTTCCTGCGATTGACCGGACGGAGCCTGATCGACTGATGGGGGAGCTGAATCGGGCGACCACCTCCGGCCGATACCTGGTCTGGGAGTACCTCGTCCGCTGCTGGCGGCGGTACCTGGTGTCCAGCCTGGCGGAGGCGGTCGGCACGCCGCTGCTGTACCTGCTCGCGCTCGGCGTGGGGCTCGGCGCGCTCATCGACGCGGGCCCGGACCAGCAGTCGCTGGGCGGCGTCAGCTACCTGGACTACATCGCGCCGGCGCTGCTCGTCGCGGCGGCGATCCAGGTCGGTGTCGGCGAATCGTCCTATCCGGCGTACAGCCGGTTCAAGTGGACGAGGGTGTTCTGGGGCGTGACGGCCACCCCGGTCACCCCGGCGGAGGCCTGTGAAGGTGAGGCGATCTTCATCGCCACCCGGATGCTGGCCGGCTCCACCCTGTATTACCTGGTGCTGCTGGCATTCGGGGCGGCCGGCGGACCGACCGGCGTGCTGATGATCCCGATTGCGGTGCTGACCGGGATCGCCTGCGCGGTCTGGGTGCTGGCGCTCGGCGCCCGCATGCGGTCCGAGGGCGGCGCGTTCAACGTGCTGTTCCGGTTCGTGCTGGTGCCGATGACGCTGTTCTCCGGGTCGTTCTTCCCGATCACCGAGATCCCGCCGGCGCTGCGCTGGTTGGCGTGGGTCTCCCCGCTGTGGCACGGCAACGAATTGGCCCGCGGCGCCGCGCTGGGCGGGCTGGAGTTCTGGCCGGCGGTCGGCCACCTGGCCTACCTGGCGGCGTTGCTGGCCGTCGGCCTGGTCGTCGCCCGCCGCTGCTACCGGTCGAGGTTGGTCGTATGAGCGCGGCTCCGGTCGGGTCGGCGGCAACCCGCGCGTCGGTGCCGCCCCCGTTGCTGCTGCGGATCGTGCCGATCCAGCTGTACGCGGGACGGGCCAGGGTGGTGCTCGAGCGGAACCTGCGGGTGTACCGCCGCGCGTGGCTGATCATCGTCTCCGGCTTCTTCGAACCGGTGTTCTACCTGCTGGCGCTCGGCCAGGGCCTCGGCTCGCTGGTCGGCACCGTCGACGCCGGCGCAGGCCCGGTCAGCTACGCCGCCTACATCGCCCCCGGCCTGCTGGCCACCTCGGCGATGAACGGCGCCATCTACGACTCCACCGTGAACGTCTTCTTCAAGATGCGGTACGCCAAGCTGTACGACGCCATGCTGGCCACCTCACTCGGCCCGATGGATGTCGCGCTCGGCGAGATCGCCTGGTCCCTGCTGCGCGGCGGGATCTGTTCGGCCGGCTTCGTGGTGGTGATGCTGGCGATGGGCCTGGTGGCGTCGTGGTGGACGCTGCTGGCAGTGCCCGTCGCGTTGCTGATCGCGCTCGGGTTCGGCGCCGTCGGGATGGCGATCACCTCGTTCATGCGGACATTCCAGCAGCTGGACTGGATCAACACGGCGATCCTGCCGATGTTCCTGTTCTCCACCACGTTCTACCCGCTGAGCGTCTACCCGCCGGCGATCCAGGCGGTGGTCCGCTGCCTGCCGCTCTATCAGGGCATAGAACTCATGCGCGGCCTGTGCCTGGGCATCGTTTCCTGGGGTTTGCTCTGGCACGTGCTGTATTTCCTGGTGATGGCGGCGATCGGGATTGTGGTGACGTCCCGACGCCTCGATCGGCTGCTGCTGCGCTGACCCGGGTCGGGGCGCCGCGGCCGGTCCGCGCCGCGGCTGCCGACCCGTCGCCGGCGGTGTGGGATACTCGGAAGCGGTTCGGTGCCGCAACCTGCGGTGGCGGGCCCGGGCATGGTGGGTGCGGCGGCTCGCTGCTGGCCCCGGTGGGTGAGACATCGGGCGCTAACGGACGGCGGGCGCGGAACCGATCGGCCCGACAACCACCAGACTTCCCGCGGACCAGCGATTGGCCTGCGGAAACGAAATGTACGAAGTCCCTGTGCGGACGCGTCCAGTACGCGCCCGGGGATTTCGGAGAGGAACTGTCTCAGTGACGCCCACCCTGGAATCTGCCCTGTCGGGGCTGCCCGCCAAGCCTCGAGTGCACGAGCTCAGCAAACGCATCGGCATCAGCAACAAAGAACTGCTGGCCGCCCTGGCCGAGCGCGGCCACACCGTCAGCAGTGCATCGTCATCGGTGCCGCTGGCGATCGCCCGGTCGGTGATCGAGGACCTGCTCGGCGGCCGGACCAACGGCGGCAGCAGCCCTGAAGACGCGGTGACCGGGGCGGCCGCGGCTGAACAGGTGGCCGCGGACATCCCGGGTGACACGCCCGGGCACGGCGGGCACGCCATCAACCCGCTGTTCCTGCCGCCCGCCGCGCAGCAGGACAGTACCGAGGATGGCGCGCGCGACGCCGCGGACACCGAGGACTCCGGTCAGCCCGCCCGGAGCGGCAACTCCCGCCGACGGCGTGGCCGCTCGGGCAGTGGGCGCCGAGGCGCCCAGGGCGCGGACGCCGAGACCGGCGAGGAGCAGGTTCCGGCTCCGGCCGCGGTGGCCGATGAGACCAACGGGGCACCGGCCGCCGATGTCGTTGCCGGCGACACCGAGCCGGACCCGACCGACACCGAACGGCAGGGCGAGGCCGCCGACACCGACACCGACACCGAGACCGAGACCGATGACGATGCGTCCGCGCGTGGCCGCCGCCGGCGGCGGGGCCGTCGCGGCCGGGGCCGGGTCTCTGACACCGACGACCGGGACGGCGACCGCGGCGCCGATCGGGGCGAGGCGCAGCCGGAGAACGCCGACTCCGCCGCTGATGCCCAACCTGTCACCGAGGCCGCCGGGGCCACCGAGGGCGAAGCCGGGAGCAGCGACGGCGACGCGACCGATGACGACGAGCAGGACGGCGAGTCCGACACCGACACCGACACCGACACCGGCAGCGGCACCGGCAGCGCGGCCAACCGGCGGCGCCGCCGCCGCCGTCGCCGCTCGACCGGCGACGAAACCCCGCGCGAGGACGATCCGGACAACACCGTTGTGCACGTCCGCGAGCCCCGGCTCTCCCAGTCGGCCTCCGCCGGCTCGTCCGGCAGCGCCTCGAACGAGGTGCAGGGGGTCCGCGGCTCCACCCGGCTGGAGGCCAAGCGGCAGCGCCGCCGGGATTCCCGGGATTCCTCCCGCCGCCGCCCGCAGATCCTGACCGAGGCCGAGTTCCTGGCCCGCCGGGAATCCGTCGAACGGGTGATGGCGGTGCGTCAGCGCGGCGACCTGGCCCAGGTGGCCCTGCTCGAGGACGGGATCCTGGTCGAGCATTTCGTCTCGCAGGCCGGCTCCGACTCGATGATCGGCAGCGTGTTCCTGGGCAAGGTGCAGAACGTGCTGCCGTCCATGGAGGCCGCCTTCGTCGACATCGGCCGCGGGCGCAACGCCGTCATCTACGCCGGCGAGGTGAACTGGGACGCCGCCGGCCTCAACGGCAAGGCGCGACGCATCGAGACCGCGCTGTCCAGTGGCGACACCATCCTGGCCCAGGTGTCCAAGGACCCGGTCGGTCACAAGGGCGCCCGGCTGACCACCCAGATCTCGTTGCCCGGGCGGTTCGTCGTCTACGTACCGGGCGGTGGAGCGACCGGGATCTCCCGCAAACTCCCCGACACCGAGCGCAAGCGGCTCAAGTCGATCATGGACCGGATCGTGCCGGATGACGCCGGTGTCATCATCCGGACCGCAGCGGAGGGCATCGCGGAGGAAGAACTCGCCCGCGACGTCGAGCGGCTCACGTCCCAGTGGGCGGAGATCACCCGCCGGGCCGCCGAGAAGACCTCCGCGCCCACCCAGCTGTACGCCGAGCCCGGCACGCTGATCAAGGTTGTCCGCGACCTGTTCAATTCCGACATCAGCCGACTGGTCGTCGACGGCGACGACGCCTACGGCCCGGTGGCCGACTACGTCACCGCGGTCGCGCCGGAGCTGGCCGACCGGCTGGTCCGGTACGAGAGCGCCACCCCGAACGGCCCGGACGTGTTCGCCGCGTACCGCATCGACGAGCAGATCCTCAAGGCGCTGGAACGCAAGGTGCACCTGCCGTCCGGCGGCTCGCTGGTGATCGACCGCACCGAGGCCATGACGGTTGTCGACGTCAACACCGGCAAGTACACCGGGTCCGGCGGCAACCTCGAGGAGACGGTCACCAAGAACAACCTGGAGGCCGCCGAGGAGATGGTCCGCCAGCTCCGGCTGCGAGACATCGGCGGGATCATCGTCATCGACTTCATCGACATGGTGCTGGAGTCGAACCGGGAACTCGTGCTGCGCCGGTTGACCGAGGCCCTCGGCCGCGACCGCACCCGCCACCAGGTCGCCGAGGTCACCTCGCTCGGCCTGGTGCAGATGACGCGCAAGCGGATGGGCACCGGGCTGGTCGAGGCGTTCTCCGAGCCATGCCCGCACTGTGGAGGCCGCGGCATCGTGCTGCACGACCTGCCGATGGTCGCCACCGCCGTCGAGGACACCGGCCCGGAACGGCGGAACGGCAAGGGCCGCCGCGGCCGCGGCCGGGACACCGACCGGGCCGAGGACATCCTGGTGCCGCGGGTGGTCGAGGTTCCCGCCGGTCGGCGGCCCGATCCCCGGGGACCCAAGCCGCCGTCGCTGGGCAGCGTGGACCAGGAACGCGCCACCAGCACTGCGCAGGGCGCAATTGACGGTGATCCGGGTGATGGTGATTCGGGCCGGAGTGACTCGGGCCGGAGTGATGCGGGTCGTGGTGATTCCGGACGTGGCGGTCGGGGCTCCGGCCGCCGGCGCGCCGTGCGCCGGGAAGGCCCGAGTGACGTCGGGGCCGATGAGCTCGACTGGATCGCGGCCGTCGCCCGCGCCGGCATCGCGGCCGCCGAGGACGCCGACTCCGATGATTTCGAGGCCGGGTCTTCCGAGTCCGTCGAGTCGGACGTGGAACCCATCGACGTCGACGAGATCATCGTCGAGATCGGCGAGCCGGTCGAAACCGACGCGCAGGACATCACCACTGAGCGGGCCGCGACCGACGGGTCGACCATCGTCGACGAGCAGGCGGGCCCAACGGCCAGCGAACCGGACGACGACCAGGTCGCACCGGAGCCGCAGCGCCGTCGACGGGGTCGCCGGTCCGCCGGTCGGCCCGCGGGCGCTCCGCTCGCGGCGCAAGCGGTGGACATCGTCGTTCAGGAGCCGACGCCGCAGACCGACCACCAGTCGCCCAACGGCGACGCAGCATCGGCCGGCAACGGTTCGGACGGCCAGGGCGCGCCAGCCGGCGGGTCGGCCGGCAACGGTGCCCCGGACAATCGCGGCGCCGAGCCCGGTGGGGACATCGTCGGCGCAGGTCATGACGGTGCGGACAACGGCGCTGAAGTTGCCGACACGACGCCGGCGGCACCGAGAACGCCGCCGCGGCGCCGCCGGGCGGCCTCCCGACCCGCGGGACCAGCGGCCGGGCCGACCCCCGGGGAACCGGTGGTGGTCACTGTTCCGGTCGACCAACCGGCGACGTGAAGCATCGGTTTGCCCCGGTCGATGCCGGCCGCGTACTGTGGGCGGTCGGCACGCTGCTGCGCAGCGGGCTTTGCGGTGCCTAGGTTCGTCTGTCCAGTACCGACGGACCGAACGCATCGACTGTCGTCGGACGTTCGGGGTGGGCCACCGACACCGATCGCCCGACCTGTCCCGGTTCCCGCCGGGGTACCCGTTGCCGGGCGTCCGGGGGAGACCCTGGCGGACGCCAGGTGCCACCCGTAGGCAGGGACAGCGACACCGGCACGACACCGGCACCGGCACGACAGCGACACCAGCAGGACAGCGAGACGAGCACGACAGCAGTCCACCGATACCGGCAACACCGGCACCACTACAGGCAGGAAGGCGCGTCCACGATGTACGCGATCGTCAAGACCGGCGGCAAGCAATACAAGGTCGCCGAGGGCGACGTCATCGAGATCGAGAAGCTCGAAGGCGATCCCGGTGCTGCAGTCACCCTGCCCGCGGTGCTGCTGGTCGATGGCCCGTCGGTCACCGCCACCCTGGATGCCCTTGCGGAGGTGACGGTCTCGGGTGAGGTCGTCGCTCACACCAAGGGCCCGAAGATCATCATCCACAAGTTCAAGAACAAGACCGGGTATCACAAGCGCCAGGGGCACCGTCAGCCGCTGACACAGGTCAAGGTCACCGGGATCTCGGTCGGGTCGGCCACGGCCGCCTCGGCCGGCTGAGTCGAGTCTGAAAGAAAGGCGCCACCACCATGGCACACAAGAAGGGCGCATCCAGCTCCCGGAACGGTCGCGATTCCAACGCCCAGCGGCTGGGGATCAAGCGCTTCGGCGGCCAGAGGGTCAACGCGGGCGAGATCATCGTCCGACAGCGCGGCACCAAATTCCACCCGGGTGAGGGCGTCGGCCGCGGCAAGGACGACACCCTGTTCGCGTTGGTTCCCGGAGCCGTCGAGTTCGGCAGCAAGCGCGGCCGCAAGACCGTCAACATCGTGGTCGAGTCCGCCGACGCCGCTGTTCCGGTCGGGGCCTGACCCTCGGCGAGTTGTCAACATCCCTGCGAGGGGCGGGCCCGAGACATTCGGGACCGCCCCTTGCGGCGTGTTGGCAGGATGATCGATGACGCCTCGATCGACCGGATCCGACGGTCACGATCAACGACGAGCGGTCCGCCGTGAGTCGGAGTCCGGACGCCGGTTCCCGCCGAATTCGCGCACCCGGCAGATGAATCTCAGCTCCACATGACTGGCCAACTGAACACCGCCATCATCGATCGGCCGCCGAGGCGTCCGGTTCGAGCACACTCACGGGCGGAGCGACATCGCTTCCCCCACACCCGCCGGTAGGTCCGGCCGTCACCCCCAGGAGGTGTCCGTGGCCAGGTTCGTCGACCGCGCCGTCCTGCACCTGCAGGCCGGCGACGGCGGGCACGGGTGCGCCTCGGTCCACCGAGAGAAGTACAAGCCGCTGGGTGGCCCTGACGGTGGCGACGGTGGTAACGGTGGCGACGTCACCCTGGTGGTCGACGACAACGTTCACACCCTGCTCGATTTTCACTTCCGCCCGCACGCCAAGGCCGGCAACGGCCGCCCCGGCCAGGGTGACGACCGCGACGGCGCCAACGGCGAGGGCCTCGAGCTGCGCGTTCCGTCCGGCACCGTGGTGCTGTCCGAGGACGGCGTGATGCTGGCAGACCTCGTCGGTCCCGGCGCAAGCTACGTGGCTGCCCGCGGCGGACGCGGCGGGCTGGGCAACGGCGCGCTGGCCTCCCGTGCCCGCAAAGCACCCGGCTTCGCGCTGCTCGGCGAACCGGGTGAGAGCGCCGACGTCGTGCTCGAGCTCAAGTCGGTGGCCGATGTCGGCCTGGTCGGCTTCCCGAGCGCGGGGAAGTCCTCGCTCGTCTCGGTACTCTCGGCCGCCCGCCCGAAAATCGCCGACTACCCGTTCACCACCCTGGAGCCCAACCTCGGCGTCGTCACCGCAGGGGCCGAGGTGTACACCATCGCCGACGTGCCCGGCCTGATCCCCGGCGCCAGCCAGGGCAAGGGCCTGGGGCTGGAATTCCTCCGGCACATCGAGCGCTGCTCGGTGCTGGTTCAGGTCGTGGACTGCGCGACCTACGAGGCGGGCCGCGACCCGCTGTCGGACATCATGGCGCTGGAGTTCGAGCTCGCCGAGTACACACCGGCGCTGGCCACCGACTTGGCCGCCAAGCCCCGGCTGGTCGTGCTCAACAAGATCGACGTCCCCGAGGCGCGGGAGCTCGCCGAGTTCATCACCCCCGACCTGGAGGCCGCCGGCCACCGGGTGTTCGCGATTTCCGCTGTCACCCACGAGGGCCTCGCCGAGCTGCGGTTCGCGCTCGCCGAGGTGGTCGCCGCCGACCGCGCCGCCAAGCCCACCGCGCCGGCCCCGCGGATCGTCGTCCGGCCGCAGGCCGTCGACGCCGAGAACTTCCAGGTGGAACCAGATCCGGAGGTGGACGGCGGCTTCGTCGTGCGCGGTCCGCGGCCCGAACGCTGGATCCTGCAAACAGATTTCACCAATGACGAGGCCGTCGGCTACCTCGCCGACCGGCTGGCCCGGCTCGGCGTCGAGGCCCACCTCGCGGCCCAGGGCGCCCGGCCCGGGGCGCCGGTCACCATCGGCAACGTGACGTTCGACTGGGAGCCGACGACGCTGGCCGGGGTCGACGTCGTGCCCACCGGGCGCGGCACCGACCTGCGGCTCGACCAGATCGAGCGGATCGGGGCGGCGGAACGCAAGGCGCTGCACCGGCTCCGGCGCGGGCTGGACGTGGCCGGCCACAGCCTCGACACGCAGGACGACGGCCCGTGACCGGAGCGGCGGTGGGCGCTGTCCGCTCCGGTTGCGAGGCGGACGGGAACGCCGTGCCCGCAGCGCTTTCCGCCGCCCGGCTGGCCGTCGGGCGGGCAAAGATCGTTGTGGTCAAGGTGGGGTCGTCATCGTTGACCACCGCCGCCGGCGGCCTGGACCCCCACCGGCTCGACGCCCTGGTCGACGCGGTCGCGGGACGGGTCGCCGCGGGCTCCCAGGTGGTGCTGGTGTCCTCCGGCGCCATCGCTGCCGGTCTCGGGCCGCTCGGCCTGCGCCGTCGTCCCCGAGACCTGGCCACCCAGCAGGCCGCGGCCTCCGTCGGTCAACAGCTGCTCGCCGAGCGCTATGCCGGCTCGTTCGCCAGGTACCGGCTCACCGTCGGGCAGATCCTGCTGACCAGTGACGACGTCGTCCGGCGGGCGCACTACCGCAACGCACAGCGGACCTTCGGCAAGCTGCTCTCGTTCGGCGTCGTCCCGGTGGTCAACGAGAACGACACCGTCGCGACCGCCGAGATCCGGTTCGGCGACAACGACCGGTTGGCCGCGCTGGTCGCGCATCTGGTGGGCGCCGGGGCGCTGATCCTGCTCTCCGACGTCGACGCCCTCTACACCGGTGACCCCCGGCTGGCGTCATCGGCGCCGGTGCGCGAGGTGCCCGATGCCGGCGCCCTGGCCGACATCGCAGTCGCCGCCCCGGGCACTGACGTCGGCACCGGCGGGATGGAGTCTAAGCTCACCTCCGCGCTGACCGCCACCGGCGCCGGGATTCCGGTGCTGCTCGCCTCCGCGGCCGATGCCGTTGCCGCGCTGCGTTTCTCGCGCGCCGACGACGACACCGACGGCCCCACCATCGGCACCGCGTTCGCCCCGGCGACCCGGCGGACCAGCGCCCGGCTGTTCTGGCTGCGGCACGCCGCGTCCGCGTCCGGCTCGATCAGCCTCGACCACGGCGCGGTCGCCGCTGTGCTCAACCGGCGAAAGTCGTTGCTGCCGGCCGGGATCACCGCGGTTCTCGGCGACTTCGAGTCCGGCGACGTGGTCGACCTGCTGGCCCCGAACGGACAGATCATCGCCCGTGGGTTCGTCGGCCACGACGCCGCCGAATTGCCCGGCATCCTCGGGCGGTCGCTGGCGGACCTGCCGTCAGAGCTGCGGCATCCCGTCGTGCATGCCGACGACCTGATCGCGGTGCCGAATTCCGGCGCACCGGGTACCGCGCCGGCACCAGCCACCTCGATCGAAGGAGCGTAATCATGTCCGTCATCGATCAGCAGGCCTCCGCCAATGCGGCAGCGCCGCAACAGCCGCAGGCCGGTGCCACCCGCGAGCAGGTGCTCGAGTCGGCCGCCCGTGCCCAGGTAGCCGCCGCCGGGCTTGCCCAGCTCACCCGGTCCGTCAAGGACCGCGCACTGCTGGCGATGGCCGACGCGCTGCTCGATCGGCGGGCGGAGATCCTCGCCGCCAATGAGCAGGACGTGCAGACCGCGATCGTCGCCGGTACCCCGGAATCCCTGGTGGACCGGCTGCGGCTGAACGCCTCTCGGGTGGACGGGATGGTCAGCGGCCTGCGCGAGCTGGCCGGGTTGCCCGACCCGGTCGGGACCGTCGTTCGCGGGTCGGTGCTGCCCAACGGACTGCACCTCACGCAGGTGCGGGTGCCGCTCGGCGTCGTCGCGATCATCTACGAGGCGAGGCCGAACGTGACCGTCGATGCCACCGGGATCGCGCTGAAGGCCGGAAACGCTGCGCTGCTGCGCGGTTCCGCCTCCGCCTACCAGTCGAACCGGGTGCTGGTCGGCATTCTCGCCGACGCCGCGGTCGCCGCCGGCCTGCCCGTCGATGCCGTGCAACTGGTCCCCGGCACCGACCGGGAGTCCGTGCGGCACCTGATGACAGCCCGCGGCCTGGTCGACGTGATCATCCCGCGCGGCGGCGCCGGGCTGATCCAGGCCGTGGTGAACGGTTCGACCGTCCCGGTGATCGAAACCGGCGTCGGCAACTGCCATGTCTACGTCGACCAGGCCGCCGATGCCAGGATGGCGCTGGAGATCCTGGTCAATTCCAAGGCGCGGCGGCCGTCGGTGTGCAACGCAGCGGAGACTCTGCTGGTGCACGCGGACGCCGCCGCGGCGTTCCTGCCGGCGGCCGTTGCGGCGCTGCGCGAGGCCGGGGTGAGAGTGCATGCGGATGCCGCCGTCATCGACATCGTCGGCGACGTGCCGGGAGTGGTGCCGGCGACAGCCGAGGACTTCGACACCGAGTTCCTCTCGCTGGACATCGCCGCGGCCGTGGTCCCCGACCTGAACGCCGCCATCGAGCACATCAACCGGCACGGCACCGGGCACACCGAGGCCATCGTCACGGCGTCGCTCTCCGCGGCCGAAGAGTTCGTCGCCCGGATCGATGCCGCCGCCGTGATGGTGAACGCGTCGACGGCTTTCACCGACGGCGCCGAGTTCGGCTTCGGCGCCGAGATCGGGATCTCCACCCAGAAGCTGCACGCCCGTGGGCCGATGGGCCTTGAGGAGCTGACCAGTACGAAGTACGTGGTGATCGGACACGGTCAGATCAGGGCGTCCTCGTGAGCCTGGAATTCCCCAGCGCGGACCTGTGTCCCTGCCGGAGCCGCCGCGCCCGGCCGGCCCAGTGCCCGGCGGTGGTCGGCTCGTTCGTCCGGTTCTGCCATCGGTCGGCCGACCCCGGTCCGGTCCGATCGGCGAAGGGCTGCCGGCTGAACCCCGGCCTCACCTGCGCCAGAGACCCCGGTGCCGGGTGAAGGGCGGGTCGGGGCGCCGGATCGGCGTCATGGGCGGCACCTTCGACCCCATCCACCACGGTCACCTGGTCGCCGCCTCCGAGGTGGCGGACCAGTTCGGGTTGGACGAGGTCATCTTCGTTCCGACCGGCCAGCCCTGGCAGAAGAGCGGCGAGAGTCCCGCCGAACATCGCTATCTCATGACGGTGATCGCGACGGCGGCCAACCCTCGATTCACCGTCTCCAGGGTCGATATCGACCGGCCCGGACCGACGTACACCAAGGACACGTTGACCGATCTGCGCGCCGCGGAACCCGAGGCCGAGTGGTTCTTCATCACCGGCGCGGACGCGCTCGCCGCGATCATGTCGTGGAAGGACGTCGATGAGCTGTTCGACCTCGCGCACTTCATCGGGGTGACCAGGCCCGGGTACAACCTGCACGACCTGCAGTTGCCGAACGGCTCGGTCACGCTGATCGAGGTTCCGGCGCTCGCGATCTCGTCGACCGATTGCCGGGTGCGGGTCCGCAACGGGGCGCCGGTCTGGTACCTGGTGCCGGACGGTGTGGTCCAGTACATCGCCAAACATGGCCTCTACGTTGGGGATTCACCGTGACGGCGGAGAACCGTGGGGTCCGGAGCGATCCGGGTGCTCCTTGGTGCCGTCGGGCACCGCAGCGGCCGATCCCGGCAGCGCAACCATCATCGAAGAACGCATTGACGCAGGGAGAACTATGACAGCCACCGAATCCGCACTGGCGCTGGCCCGGGTCGCCGCCCAGGCCGCTGCCGACAAGCTGGCGAAAGACATTCTGCTGGTGGATGTCTCGGATCGGCTCGCGATCACCGACATCTTCGTGATCGTGACCGGGGCCAACGAACGGCAGGTCGGCGCCATCGTCGACGAGGTCGAGCAGAAGATGAAGGAGGCCGGGAGTCGCCCGCCGCGGCGTGAGGGCGAACGGGACGGGCGCTGGGTGCTGCTCGACTTCATCGACGTGATCGTGCACGTCCAGCACGCCGAGGAGCGGGTCTTCTACGCGCTCGACCGGTTGTGGAAGGACTGCCCGACGATTCCGTGGGTCGACGTCACCGGTGACCCGGCATCGGCGGCGGCCGCAGTTGATGGGGCCGAGCCTGCCTCGGCCGCCGAGCCTGCCTCGGCCGCCGAGAATGACGGCGCCGAGAATGATGGCTGCGAGGACGACGGCTCCGAGGACGACGGCGCGGCTGCGGAGGGATCCGTCCCGGGCGTCGTGGCCTCGCCATGACGCTCGAGCACCTCATCCTCCTGCGGCACGGCGAGACCGACTGGAACCGGACCCAACGGCTGCAGGGTCACCGGGACATCGCGCTCAACGCGGCCGGGCATCACCAGGCGATCGACGCTGCGCCGTCAATCGTCGCCCTGCGGCCGGAGGTCGTGGTGTCTTCCGACCTGTCGCGGGCGCGCGAGACCGCCTCCGCGGTGTCGGTTCTCACCGGCATAGAGGCCGGCGTGGACGTCCGACTGCGGGAGACGTCGATGGGCCGGTGGGAGGGCCTGACCCGGGACGAGGTGATCGCGCAGTGGCCGGGGGAGTGGGACCAGTGGCGGACGACGTCCGCGCATGCCGCCCCTCCGGAAGGCGAATCCCGCTGGCAAGTTGCGCAGCGCGCGAACGAGGTAGTCACCGAACTCGACGAAGGTACGGCCAGCCGGGCGTTGATCGTGTCGCACGGCGGGTTGATCGTCGGCCTCACCGGGTGCCTGCTCATGTTGCCCGAGGACAGCTGGGGGGCGCTGATCGGCGTCGGGAACTGCCACTGGGTCATCCTGCGCCGGTACCGGGGAGCGTGGAGGTTGCATTCTTACAACGCCGGTCTCGGCGGCGTCGTGCTGCCGCGCGGTGAGGACGAGGTCGCCGGCACGTAGTCGAGCAGAGGTGGATCGAGTCGCCGATGGGGCTCGTGTGCCGGCGTAGAAAAAGGGATAAACTGGACATCTCGGGTCGGAGGTGCGCCATGGTCGTCCTGGTCGTCGCTCTCGTTTTCTTCATCCTCCTCGCGATTCTCGGCCCGCTGTTCGGTGCCGACAGCCGGGTGTCCGGCGGCTGGTCGCCCATCGAACCTGGCGGGAAACTCTGGCAGGGACCGCGGTAGGTCCGGGTCCGGCAGGCTCGGCGGGCGCCGTTCCCTGATTCTTCGGGGAGCAGCGGCGTCACGAGTGGTTGAGCCGGAAACCGGGAGGATCCGGCGGCCGGAGGTCCAGGTCCGGATAGGCCACATGGTTCCTCGAATTCACCAAAAGGGTGGTTTCTTCCACGGGGCGGCGCGGAACGACATTTCTTCTTGTCGTCGCGTGCACGCGGGTCAATACTGCGGCGATGATCGCCACCGGCTCCGTCGGCCGATGGTCAATTCCCGCGCGTGAGGCGCACCGTAGGATCGAATTCCCGTGCTGACCCCCACCGCTCCCGCTCCGCACAGTTCCGGTCGGTGGATCGCGGTTGTGGTGGCCGGGGTGCTGGTCATCGCCGGCAGCGTGATCGCTGCCGTGCTGCTGCGTGGTGGCAATCAACCGCCGCAGGCCGAGGTCATCGTCACCCTGGAAGCGGTCGGTGATGTCGGGCCGGATCCATTCACCGGAACAAAGGGTGTCGGCCCGGTCAAGTCCATCTCGAATCGAGTCGAGTCCGTGGCGACGGGGTCGGCCCGCTCGATGACGCGCGACGAGAAGACCGGAACGCTGACCATCAGCGGTACCAGCGACAATCTGTACGGCGGGGAAAAGGCGACGAGCAACGAGTTGTTCGGGGGTTCCGGGAAACTCGGGGAATGCGACGTCCCGGAGCTGGCCAGTTTCCTGGCTGCAAATCCGGACAAGGCGAAAGCCTGGGCCACGGTCCGGAATATCCTTCCCGAGCAGATCCCCGGGTACCTGCAATCGCTGACACCGGTGGTGTTGCTGCAGGACACGTTGGTCACGAACCACGGCTTCAGCAACGGGGTGGCCACGCCGCGTCAGGCGGTGTTGCAGGCGGGCACCGGCGTGCTGGTGGATTCCACCGGACAGCCGGTGGTGCGGTGCGCGTGCGGGAACCCGCTGTCCGCGCCGGCCCCGATCAGCCTGTCGACCGCGAAGGTGCAAGGCACCCCTTGGGATGGGTACGACCCGGCTCAGACCGTGGTCGTCACGGGCGGTGCTGCGGTCAACCAGTTCGTCCTGGTGGATGTCGCCACGGCGCAGAGCTACACCGAGCCGGCGGGTGCCGCCCAGGCGGCCCCGACAGTGGCCGCGCCGACCACGACGTCCTCGGTGCCGGTGTCCTCGGTGCCGGTGTCTTCGCTGCGGTGTCCTCGGAACCGGCGTCGTCGCCGCCGGCTGCCGACCCGGCCGCGGACTGCTCGTTCGAGTTGGATGCCCTCTTCGGCTCCGGGCCCGCGTGGGCCGCGCCGGAGCAGGCGGGCAACGACTTCACCTGCGCCGATATGGTCGCCCGATGGCAGGCCTACGAGCAATGGCCGGGCGATCGCGGCGGAACGCTCGCGATCGTCGACTTCCCGGACGGTTCCTATTGCACCGTCGTCCACTACCGACCGGATGTGCCTGAGACCAACGTCGTCGGCGACTGCGACGTCGCCGGCCGCAGATTTGCCGTCCATCGTGGCGAGTACGCGCAGCAGTCGGGAGTGGCCGCGAATCCACTCACCCGCAGTGCCGACAGGACGGCCGAGGTCGTCGCCAGCACCGCCGCCGGTGCTGCACTACCCGTCGTTTCGCAGGATTCGTTGATCACCCCGTCGAACAACATTGTCTGCGCGATCCTCGACGACGGGAATTTCCATTGCCACATCGTTGATTACGACTTCCCGTTGGCGCCCTGCGAGAACGAACGAGCGCCGGTCGTCACTTTGATGCCGACCGGGCAGCCGACGATCAGTCCGTGCATCGGCGATTCCTTCGTCCGGGTCACTTCACCCACTCCGACGCCGTACGGGACCGTGGTGGCGCTGGGTCAGATCTCCTGCGATGTGGAGGAGATCGGCCTGCGCTGCGTCAATCCGGAAGGCCACGGGTTCGCCTTGTCGAGGGCGGCGTTCACCCCGTTCTGATCTGTCCTGTTCAGCTCAACGTTGCCTGTGACGCCCCGCCGGTGCGGGGGTTCGCAAGGTAGATCCGAACAACCGGGTTCGACTTTGTTCAGGTCAAGGTTGCAGTTTCGGCAGGCGCGATCGATTGGGCCTGGGGACCCGCGCCCAAAGAGGGCCTCGATCTCGGCCCTCCAGCGCTCGTACGCAACCTTGATCCGAACAACGAAGCTTTGCTCGCAGCTTTGACCTGAACAACGAAGAGTTCG
>Ga0208588_1000129_pt1 | contig 23063 bp, 35 predicted proteins | sample NGESurshal092012_8_FD_184483 | JGI IMG/M metagenome (GOLD analysis project Ga0208588, IMG submission 184483) | Arctic peat soil microbial communities from Barrow, Alaska - NGEE Surface sample 415-3 shallow-092012 (SPAdes) | ecosystem: Environmental > Terrestrial > Soil > Wetlands > Peat ...
ACCCCAGCGCGCCTGGCCAGCTCCTCCCCAGTGAAGCCTGCTGCCTTGCGCAGCTCGCGGAATCTCTTTCGGCTGAATGCGGACATGGCTGTGCCACTCCTGCCCATCAGTTGCGCCCAGCTATGTCAGCCCTGGCTGCGCTGGCCAGCTCAGCCAGGGTGCGCCCCAGCGCACCAGCGATGGCCACCAGCTCAGCGTCACCTAGATGCGGGCAGTGCTCCAGCGTGATGTGCAGCATGGGGCCACCATCGGGCGCCGTGCGCAGGTGCGCAAACACGCTGAACAGTGGGTCTGTAGATGTCGAATGATCATGGTCGCACCGTTCTGCCGTCATCGGATAGGTTCCCCGTTTGGCTGTGGTCCCGCACTTGCGACGCCTTGTCGTACCGTGGACGCTAATGCCCGCTTAGCCCAGAGGCCAAGCTGGGCATATGGGTTGCTGTGCCTACACTCTTAGTGTGCGCACCCCCATCAGAAGTGTTCGGATTGATGACTCTGTATGGACAGCTGCGGCTGGGGTTGCGGCCAGCCGTGGCGAATCTCTGTCGGTAGTGATCCGGCGCAGCCTGCAGCGATACACAACGCGTCACACCCCATCGACACCGCGCCCTAGTGTGCCTGTCGATACATCACCCACACAGTCCAGCGCGCCTGAGCCTGAGCTGCCGTTCTACCTACGGAGCGACTAGGACTACTGAGAGGCGCCAGGTGCCTGGGTTGCGGTAGCGCCTGGTGATGCCCCTGCAGTAGCTGCAGCTGGGCTCAGCATCCTTGGTGCGCGCCCTGGTGTCGATGCCGTGAGCGCAGTAGGTGAACTCACCGGGCAGACAGGGCGCGTAGCGCCTGTCCCCCTCACAGGCAGGCTCTGGGCTGCCGTGCGCGCAGTAGCGCGTCAGCGCGTCAGCGCGCCAACCATCCAAGGTGATCATGGGTTTACCTTCCGAAATGATCATGAGCGAAGCCTCGCGTTACTTACGTGACCCACATAGTTCTTTGTTCGTTGGTAATCCTCTTATTCCTATGGAGGTACCTCAGGTACCCAAAGGGAGGTACCTCAGGTACCGCAAAGTAGGTACCTCAGGTACCTCCTAACCAGGGCAGTGACTGAGGCGCAGCCGCTGGCATGGCGTTGACCATCCAGCGCGTGCTGTGTGCCTTGGTGCCCAGGCTGTCCAGCTCGATGGCGCCAGCGGCCACCAGCTTGGCTCTGAGCTTGCGCAGGAAGCGCGCGCTGGTCCGATTCAGCGGGTAGCCCATCGCGCTGGCCTGCATCTCCCAGCTGCCCCAGTACAGGCACGCTGGCACGTCGTCACGGCCAGGAGGGTCCAGCGCTGTGACGGCCATGTGGACCAGCAGCATGCGGGGCGCTGGGTTCAGGCGCCCCCAGCTGGTCATCACAGCCACCACGTTGCTGGCGCCCATCAGAACAGGCGCCCCTGCTCCAGCTCACCCAGGCCAGCGCGCGCCACAGCCAGGCAGCCTGCGCATATCCAGCGCCCCTGTGAGCGCATCAGGGCGATCTGATTGGCCCCGCCTTGGGCGCGCACCACCCGCCAGCCCTTGACTGCCTCAGCCACTCCTGTTGTGCGCGTGTCTATCTCGACACGGCAGCCACAGCAGCTAACCCTGGCCATCAGGCTGCGCATCCTGGGCCACCAGCTGCGCATGTACTTCAAACCATCTGGACCTGGCTTCATCCACCAGGGCTGGCACGTTGTTCTGGTCGGCGCGCTGCCCCACAGCAGCGATGACCTCCAGGTCCAGCGCCTGCACAGCGGCATCCAGCGCCCCGGTCAGCTCATCCAGCAGGTCCAGCCGCGCCTTGCCAGCCAGCGTGGCGCTGTCGCTGTCTTGCTCCGCCTGCAGCTGCTGGCGCTCCTGCTGCACCTTGCTGGGGGTTGGGTCGTCTGTCCTGGGGGGGTGCTCAGAAGGCGCTGAGGGCGCCTTCGCCGTTTCCTGGGGGCCATCACCCTGCCCATGGGGCGCTGGGGACGCTACGGAGGCGCTGGCCTGCTCCACCACAGCCATGAGCGCGTCGGAGGGGCTGCCGTCACCCAGCTCCTCAGGCACGTAGCTGACCCCAGCCAGGACATCCGCACAGGCCTGACGTGCGCAGGCGCTGGTGGCCCTGGCCAGCAGCATGGCCTGGGGGTACTTCACCCAGTTGCTGTCTGGCTTGACCAGCTTGGCCGCGCGCGCATCGTCCATGGTGAAGGTGGCTGTGTAGGTAAAGTCAGGGTCATCCTTGCGAACGATGGCGCAGCTGGCTGACTGCCTGTCGCCAGTGATCCTGATGCGGTGCCCAGCGCGCCGAATGAGCGCCTGCATCAGCTCTGCCGACATGGACGGGCGCCCGTCGATGACATGCACGCTGGTGAGCACCGTGGCCACTGGCAGCCCCAGCGCGCGCCCGTATTCCATGGCCAGCAGCACGTTGCCTGGCTGGTCCCGGTAGGCCTTGGGCAGCAGCCCAGCTGTGGACAGCGCCTGCGCAAAGCGCCAGGCCTCCTGGCCACTGGCCCTGGCCAGCTCTGCAGTGTCCCTGGCCCTTGCAATGGCAGTGCTCATGACTCCAGCTCCTCCAGAATTGTTGCGCCCGTGCGTATCTCACGCCACAGCGCGTCAGCGTTGTCCTTGTCCGGTATCACCCGCAGCTGCCCCTGTGTGTTCAGGATGCGCACCCCAGCAGGGGCATCCTCAGCGACCTCGCCACCTGGACCGATGGCCACTCCAGCTGCCTCGCTCATCTCCAGCACCTTCGCCTGGAAGGCCTCGCGCACCGCCATGGCAGGCATCGGGGGGAGGTAGACCTCTGATGGGTAGCGCCTGGCCACCCAGGCAGCAAAGGCCTTGGGGTCACCCACCTGTGCCCTGACCCCAGTCACCGTGCGCAGCACCGTGCCCGCTGGGCTGCCGTCCGCCAGCGTGGGCTTCATCGTGGTGCCAGGCCTGATCTGCTGGACCATCAGGCTGCGCAGCTTGTCCCGCTCCTCAGCCACCCTGGCCAGCAGCGCCGACACCAGCAGTAGCTGCCTGGCCAGGTCATCGCTGGCTATCCGTTGCTCATCCTCCTGCGCCATGGCGCGCCTCACTCCCAGCTCTGTTGTGTAGACCTCATGGGGCGCGCAGATGTTGGCCCCTGCGCGCGGGTTCAGACAGCCCTGGATGACGCACAGGGATGCCAGGGATGTGGTCAGGGGCGCGTGGCGCGCTCCAGAGCGATTGCCTCCCATACGCTCTGCGCCCTGTTCTGTAATGACTGCACCTGTGGCAGGCTCATGGGGGTGCCGTCGCGCAGCCCCTGAGCCGTCTGTGTGGCCACCCGCGCCAGGCGCTCCAGCTTTGCTGCTAGCTGGTTGCGCCTGGCGCCCCACTCCTCCAGCCGCGCCTGCTGGGCGCCCGTCATGGCCGTGCGATGAATGGCAGCGGCTGCTGGGCACTGTCCGTGCCACAGGCATGCTCACGGCTCTTGGCGCGCAGCACCGGGCGCAGCTTGCTGCCCTGGTCATCCACCACCAGCTGGCTGGCCAGCTGTAGCGGGAAGTGGACCGTAAAGCCACACTCTGGGCAGTCCGCCAGCAGTGTGTACTCACCCTGCTTGAGTGTCTGAGCCGTCATGGCGCGTCCCTTCTGAGTAGTTGGATGTGGGTCGCTCCTGTTGCGCCCCAACGCTTTCCGCCAGTCACATCACAGGCCTGTTTGTCATCAGCCCAGACCCCAGCCACCGTGAGCGCGTCAAACACCAGGCGCAGGCACTTGTCCAGGTCTGGGTACTGGGTATGCAGCTCTGGCGCGTCAGGGCGCAGCTGGTCTGAGTAGCGCCCCGTCCGGTAGTGGGCGCGTGGCCTGGGAAAGCTCAGGCGCACGCTGACCAGCACTGGGCCAGTCAGCGGCGCCTGCCCCCGCCAGGCAGCGACCAGGGCGCCCACCACCAGGTTGCGGTGCGCCACCACGGGGGCTGCGTACTTGGCACGTTCGTTCCCCTGGTCATCGCGCCACAGCGTCATGGAGCCCTGCGCGCGTGGCTTGCCTGGCACCACCACGGACAGCACCGGGGCCAGCGAGGAGGGCCACAGCAGCAGCTGGCCAGTCACTGCGCCTGCTCCTCACGGTGGCGCTGGATGGCTTTGATGATCGGCGCCATGCCTGCCTGAGGCTTGACCCAGGCCAGCTCACGCGCGCCACAGGTGCAGTCCACTCGATTGCGCCCCCTCACGTGGCGCAGCACTGGCCGATGGGGGTGCGAGCCCTGCAGCAGGGTGGCCACCTGCTCTGCCTTGTCAGCCGACCAGGGGGGCATCCGCGCGCGTTCAGCGGCCAGCTGCTCCTCAGTGAGCAGGCGCCCCTGGTCGCTCATGAGGCATCAGCTGCGGCAAGTGCTGCCAGCTCATCAGCCAGCTTGTCCAGGTTCACTGTGATGGCCGTAACCGGGAGGGCCAGCGCGCGCGCCAGGGCCACGATGACTGCAGGGCTGGCCAGGCGCCTGTCCCGCTCAATCTTGGACACGTACGCCTTGGTTATCCCCACTTCATCGGCCAGCTGCTGCTGAGTAATTCCGCGCGCTTCCCTGATGGCCCTAACCGTTCCGCCCAGCAATCTCAGCCGCTGTGTGCTGTTCATAGGAGGCATGTGGGGAACCCTAGGGACATGCATGGGCAGTGTCTAGGGCCAATGGGCAATTCCTGGGAAGTAGACACGGATGGCGGAATTCGGCCGCCTCTAGGGTGTTTCTTAGTGCCGTGTCCTTTGGTGTCCTGGCATGCTTGTCGCTATGAAGCACAACCACGCCTTAGCCGTTCAGATCAGAGACGCGCGCCTGGCGGCAGGCCTTAGTCAGCAGCAGCTAGCGGATGCCTTAGGCATCAATCTGAGGACAGCAGGGCAGTGGGAGCGCGCCGGGGCCGTACCCGCCTTAAGAGTGGCCAAGCTGCGGCAAGTGCTGCCAGCCTTAGCTGGCGCGATTGCAGAGGCAGCAGCCGACGGCTGGGAGGCTGAGGCTGGCGCGACTGATGCTCAGCGTTTCGCCAAAGTCGTGCCACTCAGTGAGGCGCCCCTAGCCAAGCTGCACCGACTTAGGCGCGAGCTGTCGCGCATCTCTTTGGAAATGGATGAGTGCCTGGCTGAGCTGGAGCGCGGCAAGTCTTAGAACGTCATAAGCCCAACTGCTGCCAGCAGCTGTCAGGCTCATAACGTTTTCCTGTAGACTGCGTGTCATGACACACACACTGACAGCCCACCCAGACCCTGCCATCATCTACCTGCGTCAGTCGCTGGACCGGACAGGCCAGCGCCTCGCCGTTGCCAGGCAGCTGGAAGCTAACCAAAGCCTTTGCGCTGCTAGGGGTATCCCTGTCCTGGAGGTTATTGAGGACAATGACGTGAGCGCCAGCAGCAGGAAGCGGCGCCCAGGCTTTGAACGCCTGGTGGGCATGATCACCAGCGGCCAGGTGCGCACCATCGTTGCCTATGCAGTGGACAGGCTCACGCGCACACTGCTGGACCTGGAGCGGCTGATAGACCTGGTGGAGCGCTATCAAGTCACAGTGGTCACGGTGTCCGGTGACCTGGACCTGTCCACTCCCGTTGGGCGCGCTGTGGCGCGCATCCTGGCCTCCATCGCGCGGCAGGAAGTAGAAGTGAAGGCAGCGCGCCAGCAGCTGCGCAACAAGCAGGCCCTGACCGATGGCATGCCCCTGGCTAGCGGCATGCGCACGGTGGGCTACGTAGATGCTGCCCTGTCGGCAGTCATCCCCAATGAGGTCACGCTGATTCAAGAGGGCTATGCCCAGCTCCTGGCTGGCGCCAGCACCAGCAGCATCGCGCGCCTGTGGAATGCCCAGGGGCTGCGCACCAGCCGCAATGGGAAGTGGACAGCTTCAACGGTGAAGATCGCCCTGACCAATCCGCGCTATTCGGGTATCAGCGCCTATCGGGAGAATAGGCAAACGAAGCAAGTAATGGGCACCGGACGATGGACGGCCATTATTGACATGGATACCTGGGAGGCTGCGCAGTCCATTCTGAATGACCCAGCGCGAAAGACCACCACAGGGCCAGCGCGTAAGTATCTGATGTCTGGAATGGCATTGTGTGCAGTGTGCGGTGAGCATTCTGTCTATTCCGCTCACGTCAGCGGGAAGCTGGTTTATCGCTGCCCCAAGCTGCACCTGTCCAGGCGCATTGAGCAGGTGGACGGCTATGTGCGAGAGGTGGTCGCTGAGTATCTGCGCCAGCCTGGTGGCCCTCAGCTGGCCGCTGACACCAGCGACGCCAAGGCGCTGCGCCAGGAGGCTGCAGCGGTGCGCGCCAGGCTGGACAGGCTCACGGCCATGTTCATGGATGACCGGATAACTGAGGCGCAGCTGGACAGGGGCACAGCGGATGCCAGGGCGCGCCTGGAGGCCATCAGCAACGCTCAGGCAGCCAACGCTGGCCTGGGTGCGCTGGCGCCCCTGCTGGCCGCTGTGGACCCTGGGCAGGCCTTCCTGGATGCGCCCCTGGATGTCCAACGCACATTGGTGGACATGCTTGTCACGGTGCGCCTGTCCTCGCTGGGCAGGGGCAAGGGCAGAGCCCCGTTCGATCCCAGCACCATCCAGCTGGACTGGAAGGTGAGCGAGGCCACAGCCGTTGCTGCGTAATGACTTACGGCTCAGCCCCGTCCCTTCTACGTACGTCCACACCACCCACTGAAAGGCTCAGAAGCAATGCGAACGGCTCAGCTCCTCCTCACAGCCGCTGCCATCGGCGCGGCAGCCATCACCCTGACTGCCTGTGGCTCACAGGCTGCGCCAGCCACCACCATGGCCAGCGACACCACCCACACATACACAGTCGGTCATGACATCAAAGCTGGCACCTACGTGGCCAACCAGCCGCTGGGCAAGGACTTCCGCTGTATGTGGGTGGTCAAGTCCCCAGAAGGCCTAGAGCTGGGGTCTGATGTCACCAAGGACAGCCACTTGGCCAAGCGTGTGCTGGTGCTGTCCGATGGCCAGGAAGTCATCACTGGCGGCTGTGGCACCTGGACCCTCACATGATGCGGATCTTGAGCCCCGACATGCCGCGCTACTGGTCTTGCGAATGTGGCGCCCGTAAGGGGCAGCCCTGCAGGTCCAGGACAGGCAGGCCCATCGCCTATCACGCATCGCGCGTCAATTCCGCAGTGCTGTGGCAGCGCTACGGCGCGCCGTCCGCAACGGAGGCCCCGTAACGGATATTGTGACGAAAGAGCCCCCGCTGAGCCCCCACTCAGCGGGGGCTCTTTGGGTTCCCAGGGTGCCTGGTGTTGGGGTCAAGGATGGCCAGCACCCTGTCCACCTTGCTGGCAATGTCCCTGAGCAGCTGCTCAGTCCCTGGCGGCAGATCGCGGCCAGCCGTGTCGCTCACGTCACTGTTCGCCATGGTGGGGGCGCCTCTTTCCCAGGGGCCGTAGGGCCAAGCGAGTGTGTGAAGTAGTGGGAAGTAAGTAAGAGTGCAAGGACGCACTGTGGCATCAGTAGCCCCATACGGAGACATTGAGGTGCTGGTAAGCGTTGCGGACCTGTTCGCCGCGCCCGTCCATCACCATGAAGCTAATTCCGCTCACGTTCAACGCCTCGTTGTTGAACAGGATGGAGCGGCCCAGGTCACGGATGCTGGCAAGGGACAGGGTGGCTGCCACCACCACAGTGGTGAAGCCCGTTGGCGCTACGCCCATCCCAAACCCATCCAGCCCGATCTGCCAGTTGTTGATGCAGACGTGACGCACCTTTGACCTGTCATAGGCTGCGCTACCAGCCCAGGGCGGTTGCCCGGGGAACAGGTCAGCCGGGCGAAGGTTGTCACCGATCCCAGCGATGATCGCGGCGCCGTCGCGTACCGGGTCGGTGGGCAGCGGCACCACATATCCGAACGGCGTTGTTCTAGTCATCGCGCTGCCCCGTTCCCCCCTGGTCGGATTCCGCGCGTTGCTCACGTTCGATCTGGTCGCGCAGCTGATCAGCAAAGGCTTGCATTGCGGGGTCTATTGGTGACACGTAGCCTACTGGCGGCCAGCCGTCGTCATCGCTCATTGTCAATTCACCTTTACACCAGACAGATCCACCCAGCGGATGCTGGGATGGAAGTCCTGCCATCTCCAGGCAGTGACAGGGTGCGGGGTGCTGGGCATGTCCTCCCATTTACAGGACACTCCAGCGGCTGTGGGCGCGCTGGTGATCATATCCAGCTGCCAGGCGCCGTCATGGCTGGTATAGGTGCCCCCTTCGACAAACAGGGGCACCTGAGCGCGCCCATCGACTGGGGACCAGGGTGGCAGGTTGGTGACCAGCACTGGGCAGCCGTTGCGCGTGGTGCCATCCAGCAGCGTCATCATGCGTGTCAGCTGGTCGCTGGTCATGGCATCGGACACCAGCGCATCCCAGGTGAGCCCAGAGATACGCCAGCCAGGTGAGCTGGTGCGCCCCAGGATGTTCGCAGCCAGTCTGGCTGCATCGGCTTGCGCGGCCAGCTGGGTGGAGACAGCAACGCGCCTGGTCCCCATCCTGGCCTCTAGCACAGGGTCAGCAGTGGTCACCACGCTGTCAGTCGGCGCAGGCTGGCCCTTGTCGTTCAGGGTCTGCTCACGCCAGGTCACAGCAACCCTGGTGGATACGTCCGCCACGTCCTGTACCCAGCGCACAGGGTCACGCGATAGATCACAGGCATCCAGGGTGACCTGGCCAGGCACGCTGTCCATCGGGCCGATGGTCACGATGCCGCTGGCGCCCTGGCTGAGCCCTGACAGCGCTGGCCGCTGGCCCAGTGCCTCCATGTCCAGGTAGGGGCCAGTGGTCAGGCTGGTGGCGCACCAGAGCACTGAATCAGCGGATATGGCCAGCTCCTGCAGCAGGGTGAGCGCGCCCTGCCTGTCCACATCACGCCAGGACACCTGCAGAGGCGCTGGGGCGCTGTCTATCTGGTATTTGATGGGTTGCCCTGACAGGGTGACGATGCGGGCAAACCTGGTGTCTAGGCGCTCAGCCAGCCAGGGCTCATCTCCCACATCCCTGTTGGCCAGCTCGCTGCGCTGGTCCTGCGCTGTGATGTCGATCAGCGTTGCGCCACTCCCAGTGTCAAAGCGCGCTTCCATGTCCGTGATGCGCCCTGAGAACACCAGGCCGCTGCGCTGGGTGCCCGCTCCTGGTGCTGTCAGCTTGACGTTATCCACAGCGAAGGTGGACAGGTCCAGCCAGCTGCGGCTGTCCAGGGCATTCCATGGGGTGCGGTCCAGCTCATTCCAGGCTGGCCCCGTAGGGCTGACCACCACGCGGATGCCCTGCCAGGCATCAGGGGTCGGCACGTACGTGACGGCAGCCCCGGTCACGTTCAGCGGGATGTCACTACGCTGCGCGCCTCGCTGCCAGGGCGCCAGGTAGTCCAGCGGATAGGCAGCCGCGCGCCAGCCTGTGTAGCCAGCGAAGGCAGCAGGCAGGGTCACCAGGACTGCAGCAGCCCAGCTCTGCCCAGCCTTGGGTCTGGGCACCGCATCCCAGGCCGCTGGGTTGCCCCCCTGAGACTCAGAAGGGCCAGGGGTGAAGTCCAGCACCACAGGCTGGGTGGCTTTGTCAGCGACCAGCTTGAGCGCCCCTGTGCCGCCCAGGCTGGCACTGCCGTTCTCAGCCACCAGGGGTGGCAATGGTGGGGCTGTGAATTGATGGTCCATCAGCACCACAGCGCCTGGCGCTGGGTAGACAGTCGCATCAGCGCGCACGGACAGGGTGCGCCCGATGCCCACCAGCTCCCTGAACGACTGGCCCCCCAACGCATCCAGCAGCGTCAACACACAGGTGGCTGGCGCTGGCTGGTCCAGGATGGTGGAGCGACCCCATTGCACGCGCAGCCCCGACAGCACCATCGGCGCCAGGCTGTCTACGTCCCTGCCGTCCGATAGCTGTACGCCATCGCACCAGACAGACACGGCAGGGGGGCGCATGCGCCCTGGCAGGGTCATCGCGCGCTCACCGTGACCCCATGCACCCTGCGCTCACGCTCCTGCAGCAGCGCCAGCACCCTGCGCGCGATGGCATCGCTGCTGTCCAGCCCTCCGCTCACGTTTATCTCATAGGTCACTGATCCCACATCCGCTGCCTGGCTTGGGGTTCCCAGGCGTAGTGGTGGATAAGCGGCTGGGCTGAAGCCAGGCGCGCGCAGCCCCATGAGCGCCATGGGGGCCACTGTCTGGGGCACTCCCGCTGCAGAGCGCGCGCCGACACTCCTGGGGATAGCGGCCACTGCGGCAGCTGCAGCGGCAGTGTTGGCTGTCACGTTGATGGTTGCTGTGTAGCTGCCCCGAGTGATGGCGTTGATGGCGCTCTGGGCTGGGCTGGTGTTGGCATCCACTGTGATGGTCAGGGTGCGTGACTGGGTGACCAGGGCTGTAATGGCCTGCTGCGCTGCAGTGGTGTTGGCCTGCACTGTCACTGGCGTGGTGCTGCGCTGGGTCTGGGTGAAGCCATTCGCAGTGCTGTTGGCCTGGCTGGGGTCTGCCGTCACGCTGACCGGCGCAGTGGTGCGCTTAGCGTTCACAAAGTCATTGACCGTGCCCTGCGCTGCCTGTGCGTTGGCGTCCACCTTCACCGTATTGCCCAGCTGCTGCTGCACCAGCTGGGTGAATGCGCCCTGAGCTGGCGCCACAGTCGCGGTGACAGTGACTGCCTTGGGGTCTATCTGCGCCTTCTGCAGGTCACTGACAGCCTGGTCTGCCTGTTGGTCCTGGGCTATCAGCTGGAATGTCTTGGGGTCTATCTGTGTGCCCTGAACGATGCCCAGCTTTGCGGCCAGGGTCGCTGCCTGGTCGGCGCTGAGCCCAGCACCTGTGGCCATCGTGATAAATGCCTGGTAGGCGCTGTCGGCAGCAGCGCTGGCCGCTGCCATGGCTGCGCTGGCATTGTTGCTGCCCCCAGCATTTTGGTAGGCAGCGACAGTGCTTGTTGCATAGGCAGTTTGGACCCTCACTAGCTGGTCATACAGGGATGAGCCCTCAGCGGTACTGGTCAGCGCTGCGGCATTCCAGGTGGTCAGCGCGTCAGTGTTGATGCCTCCCTTAGCGGCGCTGTCCTGGAAGGCGCTAGCAGTATTGCGCAGCGTGTCATTCAGCAGCTTGGCCGCATCGTCCATGGCTGGGGTGCGACCAGCGGCCAGGTCCATCTGCACGACAAAGAATTGAACCGCTGTCGATGCCTGGTCAGCGGCAGCCTTCACACTGTCCAGCGCTTGCTTGACTGCCGTCTGGGCTGCGGCTGCCTTGGCTGCCTCCAGCGACGCCTTGGCCTGCTCCTCCGCTGCCTTCTGTTGCGCTGCAGCAGCTTCCGCTGTGGCTGCGCTGCTCTGCTGTGTGGCCCCGGTGGCTGCCTGCTCCGCTGCCTGAAATGCCAGCTTCTGCTGCGCGTATTTCTCAGCCTGCTGGCCAGCGCCGGTCATAGCCAGTGCCGACACAGCCAGCTCTGGCCCCATCTCCCCCAGGGCAGCGTTGATGGCATCAATGGCCTGCTGGCTCAGCTTGCTCTGGTCGGTCATGAAGTTCATGGCATCGCCGTATGAAATGCCCTGGGAGACAAGGCCTTTGAATGCGTCGCTGTTTTCCAGGGTGGTGCGCTTTAGGTCATCGAAAGCTGAGGTTGCCTGGCCCCCGGTGCGTACCAACTCGTCACCCAGCGACTGCACAGCCGACTGAAAGTCAGCCGCGCGTTGCTTGGCTTCTGCCATGGTGCTGGTCAGCTCACCGATCAGCAGCATGCCTGCGCCCAGCAGCGCCCCGGCGCCCAGAACCTTGCCGATATTGCCCATCGCGCTCCTGAACCCATCCGCGGATGTGGTGGCGTTGCGCATGGATGTGGACAGGCTGGACAGCATCCCAGCAATGGGGCTGAATTTCCACAGCGCCATGCCAACGGCCACCGCCAGGATGGGGGTGGGTAGGTCCAGCACCCAGCCAGCAAAGGCAGCAAGGGGGCCAAGGATGGTGCTAATGGCAGGCGCCATGTCCCCCAGTGCTTTGCCCAGGCTGGACAGCGCGGGCAGCAGCGCAGAGCCCACATCAGCAATGCTGTTCTCCCATATGGCATTGAGCTGCTGCATCACGCTGGCGTAGCTGTCAGCCTCGCGCGCAGCCGCGCCCTGGCTGTCCGCTGACTGTTTGTAGATCAGCGCCAGGGTGGCCTGTTGGGTGGCAGCCTGTTTGGCTGCGCTGGTGCTGGTGTCCAGCCCCTCAGCCATAATCTCAGCGTCAATGGCTGCCTGGTTCAGGCTGATGCCGTAACGCTCGATAGGGTCACGCTCACCCTTGAGCGCCGATGACAGCGCGTCCACAGCCTCAGCTGTGGTGCCCCCGAACATGGCAGCCAGGTCAGCGCCTTTGGCGATAATCTCCTGGGTCTTGGGCGCCAGCTGATCCATGGCCACGCCAGCGTTCTTGAGCTGGCTACCAATCACGGTGGCCAGCTCCTGGTAGGCAGACTTACTGAGCCCCAACGACTGTGCAGCATCGGTGCTGAATTGCTTCACAGCATCGGCGCTGCCTTTGAAGACAGCTTCCACAGCGCCCGATGACTGCTGCAGCCTGCTGGCAGCATCCACAGCTGACTGCATGAAGGCGCCGACACCAGCAAAGGCAGCGGCTGCCTTGACCATGCTGGCCAGCTTGTCTGTGGTACTGCCTGCAGCGTCACCTACCTGGCGCAGCTCGCTGGCGCCCTGGGCAGCATCCACCAGCACACGGATGCTGAGACTGGCTGACCTGGATGCCATCTCACGCGCCCTTCCGTCGTTTGCGTTCTGCTGCTCTGGATTCCGCTGCGCGCTGTTCGTAGATGTCCACCACAGTGGCCAGCACATCGTCCCCCTGGTCCAGCCAGGTGGTCACCGGAATGCTGGTAGCCAGGCTCAGCTCTGTCAGGAATCGACCCCAGGTGCCGTCACCGTAGGGTCCAGCTCTGTCGGCTGCCCATCAGCTGACACGCAATCATCCAGGAAGGCCTCCCAGGGCTTGTCATAGAGCCCCAGGCGCCTGGAGGCATGCCACGCCAGGAAAGCCTCCCAGCGCGCAGTGTTCTCACTCATGGACCCCCACGGGGGGCGCTGGCGTTTGGCTGTGTCGTCGTACGCCACGTAATCCTTGGTGGTGGTGCGCACATCCCACTCATCACCGTTGGCCATCGTGATGTGGATGGCTAGCTGCTTCATCTCATGCCCCTTTCACGGTGCCCAGCACCTGGTCTGCATATTCCGCGTAGGCATCAGTGGTGAGGCTATCCAGCGCCCCTGTCAGGAAGTAGGTGGGCCTGTTGTGCCTGCTGCCGTAGTTGACGAAGCCTGCATAGCGCACAGTGCTGCCCACCTGGACCTGTACCCGGTCAGTCCCCAGCACCACGATGGACCCAGCCAGGCGCCCTGTGCGCCGGGGCGCGCGTCCCATGGCCGTTGCCACCAGCTGCTGGCCAGCGACCCTGTTGGGGGCGCTCTGGTCCAGCAGCTGGGTGGCAGCAGAGTGCAGGGTGCGCTCCAGCTGCTGCGCACCCTGCACTTCCACCTGGATGCCGGAAGCCATCAGGTGGCCGCGCCAGTGGCCCAGGCTGACCCACCCCAGTGCGCACTGCCACTGGCCAGGTTCACGCTCTGCCCAGTGGTCCAGGCAGCGGTGGGCTTTGCGCTTCCAGCGTCACCCACCACTGGATCAGCCTTGAGTGCTGCCAGGTTGGCTGGCAGCGTGGCGTTGCCAGGCTGGAATGACCCAGGGCTGCCAGCGGTGACCCCAGTAATGGCCACCGTGACTGGCGGGGTGGTGCCCCCGTAGGTGTAGACAGGCGCGCCCACCAGACTCCAGGTCACATCACTGTTCATGATGTCGCCATAGGCATCGGCGCCAAAGTCCAAGGGGTCCAGGATCAGTTGGCCCTTGGCACTGTTGCCCCCAGCAGTGTTGGGGGTGAACTCGAATGACTGTGTGCTGCCTGGATTCTGTTGGCTGAGGGCAAAGAGGCTGGCCGCGCCATCCTCCAGGTCCAGGTCCAGGTTGCCTGTCATCTCGTAGTCATAGCGCACGGTGCCAGCCTTGGTGGTGCCACACAGCATGGTCTTGCTGTCGCCCCTATCGGGTGACGCTGTGATGCGCAGCCCGTTGACTGCACAGCTGGCATCAATCTCGCTGCCAGTGGCCCCGATCTTGAGCACCCCAGGGCCAAACTTATTGACATCCGCTGTGGGCTGGGTCATCTCGCGTGTTCCTTTCATCGTTGCCTAATCAGGTCAGTCCATGTCAGCTCATATGCGGCCAGTACCGCTGTCTGGTCTGCAGTCCACATGTCTGCTGGCCTGGCAGTGACCATGCGGCCAACCAGGGCAGCCTGCGCCCTGGTCAGCAGGTCTGAAAGCTCCTGGTATTGAATGCGTTTGATGGTGTGGCCACTGCACAGCACCAGGGTCTGGTCACACTCATAGTCGTTGCCCTTGAATCGAAAGCGCAGCGTAGGGGGCGCGTAGTAGATGCATGGTGGGTTGATGTCCTTGGGGTCATCAAAGACGCGCAGCCCAGCACCCAGTAGCGCCTGGATGATGGGCTGCGCCGCACTGATGAGGATGGGCAGCGCAGTGGCCACAGGTGCGCTCACGCCACCCCCCACTGGGCTTTGTAGGGCTGCAGCGCAAAGAGCACAGGGTCCAGCCAGTCCTTGCTCACCCGCATGGCCACCCCATCAGCCGACCAGGCGCCTGTGATGCCAAAGGGGGCATCTTTGCGCCTGTACTGCTCCACCAGGGCAGTGATACAGGCATCGGTCGCCGGGTCAGGGATGGGCTCACCCTGGGCTGGGTCATCGAAGGCCAGCACCCAGTCCAGCTGATGGCGCACCAGGTCCATCACCACATAGGCCAGGCGCCCCAGCCGCGTCATGTCTGGGTCGGTGCTGTCCAGGTGCAGGATGCCTGCGGCAGCTTCGACAATGAATGCAGGGTCACCATCCCAGGGGTTGGGGTTGGTGCTCATGCCACTGCCCCTGGCTGCCAGGCCGTGCCGTCCCAGCTGAATACGAAGGTGCCCACCGTGATGCCCTGCCCGCTGGTCCAGGCAGTGGTGGGCGCGGCCACGTAGCCCAGAGGCCCTAGCTTGGCAGCGTTGGCCGCGTTCTGGGCAGTGACCGTGGGCTCAGCTGGGAACACACCCGCAGGCGCAGCTGCGCCCTTGTCCGGTCCAGGTGGTGTGGGGGGCGCGTAGATGCTGGGTGGGTAGCTCTGGTCAAAGTACCCAGGGCGCGTCATGTTTCAGCCTCCTGGCTCTGAGACTGGCTCTGCCGCTGGCTCTTTGGGGTCAGGGTCTGGCTCTGCGGCAGGCTCTGGCTCTGGGTCTGGGGCGCCATTCTCGTTGGGCTCAGCGCCGAACTCACCCAGCTCAGACTGTTCTCTGCTGTAGAAGGTCATGGCGCAATCACCACGATGCCCTCATTCTTGGCCGCTGGGGTGCCACTGGGGCCAGCCTCAGTGGTCGGGGGCTGATAGAAGCCATAGGAGGCTGCCACAGCCACCTGGCGCCCCAGCACGCTGGGCTCTACCGCCTGCAGCATGGGGAAGCGGTACACAGCAGCCTCAATGCCAGCGCCGTTGCCCATATACATAGTGGTGTCAGTGATCCCAGGCGTGATCACAGTACGGATGCCAGCCACGTCAGCCCCAAAGCTGCCAGCGCTGGATGTGCCGCTGGCGTTGGCAGGGTTCAGTGTGGGGAACAAAGGCCTGCCAGCCAGGTCGCTCACTGACCCCATGCGCGCCCACCCGAGTGGCCCCATGGCCAGCCAGCTGGGCAGCTCGTTGGTGGCTGTGAACACTGCAGCGCTGGCCGCATAGATGGCAGCCAGTACCTCACTGGCACTGGCACTGGCAGCCAGGGTGATCTTCTTTGTGGCCTTGGCAAGCTCTGCCACCGAAGCCTTCTCCAGGCCACGGCTCAGGCGCTTGTTCAGCTGGCCCACGATGATGTCAAGCGACCCAGCGACGAAGGTCTCCAGCTGAATACTGATGTTCAGGTAGTTGCCCAGGGTGGTGAGCTTGACTTCATCAGCGGTGACATCGAAATGCTTGCTGGGCAGCTCAGCCTTTTCTTTGCTGCCAGCCTGGGGGCCAGCCGCCGTGTCCAGGTAGGGGTCCACAATGCGTGGCCGCGACCAGCCCAGAGGGTTGGTCGCTGGGGATGGGTTCAGCGCCTGGAAGAGGGGCATTCCACCCCAGGCCAAGTCAATGACCGGTCCCTGCACAGGCGTGATGACCAGCCCTGGCATGCCACCAGCCGTGGCGACCGTGGCGCCGGATGAGGTGCCCATGTGTTCGGCCGCCCGGGTCTGCGCCTGCAGCACGGACTGGAAGCGCTCACGCGCCTGCCGATCGGCGCCCTGGTGCAGGCAGTCATAGAGGACTTCACCAGCGGTGCGGTACTGGAAGCCCTCACTGGGCAGCTGCTGCTGGCCGCTGAATGCGGCAATGCGCGCGGCTGTCTCAGCGTTCAGCTGGTAGTCCGTAGTGGTGAGCGTCAGCTGCTCATCAATGCCCCGGATGCGTTGCTGGATGTTGCCCAGCGCCTGGCGCTCGCTGTCCACCAGGTCACGCTGATTGTCTTCGTAGGCGCCTTGTTTGATGCCTTCGGCGCGGGCAATGAGCCCCTGGCGCTCCTGGATCAGCTTGGATGAGATGGCATCCATAGGCATGGGTAATTGGCCTTCCCTGTGATGGATGGGGTGCTGAGTTCATCCATGGGGGGCCAGTCATGCACAGGGGTGCCTGCCTACTGCTCAGGGGTGCCTGCTCCTGGGGTGCCACTTACCTGGTCAGATACTAGCTAGTCCGCATCCCACTTGGCTTGCTCTGCGGCAGCTTCCTGCACCCAGGCCAGTAGATCAGCGTCGGCGCGGTGCTGGGCTTCTGCGGCCACGTCCGCTGGCGTTGGTTCGCCAGCGTCCAGCTCAGCGGTGCGGATGCTGGCCACCCCAGCGCCTACATAGGCGCCCTGTGACACAGCGGCCACGTGATCCAGGATCACGCTGCGCCGGATGACAAGCGCCCCAGGCCTTTCCCTGCCAGGCTGGGGCACCAGGGAATAGAAGCCAACGGAGAATGCAGGGTGCGAGCCCTCCAGGATGTCCTTGGCCTTGTCGGCGCTGGACCTGTCTAGCCGGAAGGTGCCGACCAGCCCCTCTGCCGACTCAGCAAAGCCCTTGGCATAGCCCAGGCGCGCCTGCAGGGTCACGTCATGGTTATAGGTCAGGCTGACCCTGTTGGGCGCCCGTAGCGCCCTGTCAAAGGCGCCCCTGGTGAAGGCCTCCCTGTAACGAATCACCCCGCTGTCACGTAACTCCTCAATCGGCGCCTCGTGGTCATACGGCACCACCAGGCCAGTGACCGTAAGCCCATCGTCGGCAGTGTCGCGCAGCTCCAGCTCACTGACAGGCCATGCGCGGTAGTGCATTTCAGATACCGGCATTGCTGAACACCTCCCCAGAATCAGGCGCCGTGGTGGGCGCGTCGATATTGGACAGCCGCTCTGCTATCCGTACCTCAGGGATGGTCATGGCGCCCATGCCCACCATGGTCTGGTAGTAGCCGACACGCTCAGAGGGGCCAGGCTGGATGTAGCTGCTGGGGTCCAGCTCCAGGTCAGTGCCACCAGCGAGCACCCACCCTGAGAGGGCGCGCGTGATGAACCTTGACCCAGGGCGCAGCGTTGCGCGCCAGTGATAGTCAAACAGGCTCACCACATTGCTGTAGGTCATGGCATCGGCGCCGGATGGCAGGCTGACCAGGTAGGGGGGCACCCCCAGCAGGGTGGCAATCCGTGCCTCTGTGAATTTCTGCAGGTCAGCCAGCGCCATGTCTTTGGGGGGCACCTGCAGCACCTGCAGGTCCATGTCACTGTCAATGATGGCGGGGGCGCCAAACCTGTTGCGCGCGCTGGCTATCCATTGCGCCTTGAGCTGCTGCGCCTGCGCCGACCCCAGCCGGTACTTGCTTTTGAGCACAGCCCAGGGAACGCCACCGTTCTGGGCCAGCTCAGTGCCAAAGCGCATGAATGTCTGGGCAGCTAGCTGCCTTTCGCCAGCTGCCTCCAGTGGCCCATGCCCTCTGCAGTCACTGGGCCAGGACATGTAGCGAATGTGCAGGATGTCCTCTGTGGCATCCTCACCACCGATCATGTACCGGCGCACCCCATCCACCAGGTCCACTGACACGTAGGCAGGGTCCATCATCATGAAGGTGCGCGGGTAGGGGTAGTCATCCTGGTAGCGGCTGGTGCAGACAATGAATGCCTCACCGATGGCCTGGTAGCTCCACCACACCTGGCGGATGAACTCACCCCAGTGGCTGTAGACCTCAGGCTGGGGGTTGGCCACCCAGGGCAGCGGGGTCAGCCGCTGCAGCTGCCTGGTCATGAAGACAGGCATATCTGCCACAATGCGCGCATTGAGGTCTATGCAGGTCCATACGATGTCAGCGTTTCCACCCCAGCGCCCGCTGGTGGTGGTAGGGGTTGCCCATTCGACTGGCCAGCCAGCCCAGGCGCTGGCCTCCAGGGGTGGATCACTGGCTGGGTACATCACATGCTGTGCGCCGCCTGCATTGTCGGCAGTCGGCGCTGGGCCAACGGTGCCCACCGGGTCATTGGCGTTGGGGGCCACATCACTGCGCGGGGGCAGTGACTGGGGATCAGGTGGCCCCAGGCTGCGCGCTGAGGGCACCAGGATGCCTGAGGGCAGCTGCATGGGTTCCATAGATGCAAAGGGTAACGCTGGGGATGCAGGAAAGCGCCCCCCGCGTGGGTCAGGGGGGCGCCTCCTGTCTGTCATGACACCGTAAGGGGGGGGCCAGGTGTCATGACACGTTCAGCGTGGACGATAGCCCTTCACCCCAGCCAGCGCATCTGCCAGCGCGTCATATTCATGGGCAATGCGCCGATGCGCGGCCAGCCCTGCGCCGTCACGCTGCTGCTCATGACAGGTGGGGCACTTGGCATCAGTCTTCGGACGCTCGTCCGTCCGGTGATGGCGCCAGACATGGGCAACCATCGTGTTGCGTGGCACCGTGCCCTGGCAGACAGGGCAAGGGGTGAGCGCTGAACGCTTCTTGAGAGGCGCCAGGCGCGCGGTCAGCTTGGCAGGCTCTGGCACCTGGCCTGTCTCAGCCAGCAGCGCCTGCAGGTCCAGCACCAGCTTGCTGTGCCGCTCACACAGCTCCAGCACCTTGAGCGCTGGCCGCGACTCACCAGTGCAGGCGCCGACCGTAAAGGTATGCACCGCAGGCTCTTTGGTCTGCGCCTCCAGGAAGCATGAGTCACACCAATGGTTCATGGTCATTTCACGCATGGGCTATTCCTCACCAGCTTCGTAGGCACCGGGCAGGGGAGTGAAGAGGGGCAGGCCGTTCGCCACTCTCATGGGATTGACATGCTCAATGCAGTCGGCGCAGACGGGTCTACGGTCGCCCTCCACCACCACGGATGGCACGCGCTGTGCGGAGAATGCGAAGACTTTGCCACAGCCGAAACATGGACCGATCACTATCAGATAGCCCATGGGCGGGCCGCTGAGCTGCTCACCGGAATAGTCGTCGTCATCGGTGCTCACGGAGCCTCACTCCTCTGCAGTATCGGTGGTCAGCACTGACAGCACGCTCTGCAGCCTGATGACATCCCTGTCTGAGCCTGTCAGCCTGCCCAGGCCTTGGACCAGGTAGCCCTCTGGGTAGTCATAGTTACCTGAGAGTTGCGCGCCTGTGCTGGACAGCCAGCGCGCCCTGATGGTCTTGCACCGCTGACAGATCAGCTCAGAGCGGTAGGCATTGTCCTGCGGCAGCCAGCGCGCTGAGTATGGGCGCCAGCTGTGCCCAAAGTCTCTGCACTGGATGAATGCCAGGTCCATGCCCTTCACAGCGCGCTCTATCTCGCTGCCAGTCATCTTGGGGGGTGGTGCTGCTGTGCTGCGGCGTCTGGGTTTCGCCTTCGCTGCTGCCTGTGCCGCTGTCTTGCTCACTGCCATTGCTGAGCCACCTAACCAGTGAGAGTGGGGAGTGCTGGACCCTCATCTAATCACCGAATGTCCATACAGCCCCCCTAATACACACTGGGCGCATTGCGCCTTTCGCGCTCCACTGCGCCCACTGCCCATGCCGCTGCCCTGATGACATCCCAGCGCCCACTGGAAGCCACGCGCAGCCCAGCGGTGCCCTCCCCGACTCTGCAGGCCTTCACCTGGCTGTCCAGCTCTGGAGTCTCCGCATGCACCAGGCCGCGCCTGTTGACCACCTGGCGCAGCAGTGACAGGGCTGCGCGTGTGTCGCCGTAGCTCATGGGCACCACAGTGAGCGAGGCGCCCAGCTCCACCACAGGCGCGTCATCTGCCAGCGCAGTGCCCACCACCAGTGAGCTGCCAGGCCTGCTGGCAGAGTGCGCCGCTATCCAGTCGTAGGCCACGCGCCGATCACCGGGCAACACGTAGGCCTCCAGCGTGATGGTGCCGCTGGGGTTGCGGCCAGCTGCAGCGACGGCCACAGCGATGCCAGCAAAGTCCTCCACCGCAAAGACCACAGGGCCAACAGGGTCAGCGGGGCCAGCGAGCTGCGCCCAGGCGCCAGGGGTAAATAGGGCATCCCCAGGCAGTGTCTGCTCATTGTCGGCGCGCTCTGGCCACTGGTTCAGGTACTGGCCCCGGAAGGTGGCAATAGGGTCCTCCTCATTCAGCGCACTGGAGCGTGAGGACAGGGCGCGCTGCAGGGCGCGCTCCACTGTCTGCTCACGCTGCGCCGTCCAGTGGGGGCTGGCCATCCTCCAGCCCTGCCTATCGCTCAGCTCTAGGTAGCGCGGGGTGCTCCACTCCAGCAGCAGGATGGAGCCCCCCAGCAGCGCCGTGGCGCGCCTGTCGATGAACAGGGATGTGGCCCTGGGGTGCGCAGAGGACAAGAGCCCCAGCTGCGGCCAGGTGCGCTCAATCTGGGTGGGCTCAATGCCATCCTCGACAATGGCTGCGCGCAGCGCCCAGACCTCATCTATCAACGCCAGGCCAGCGCTCCAGCCGTAAGGCGTGTCCTTGCTGAACACTCGCCAGCGGCTGCCGTCAGGCGCCTCCACTCGTTTCTGGCCTGCCTGCTCTGAGGATTTCCAGCCCTCATCTTTGCGACTCTTGGCCCAGGCACGCGCGTAGCCCTGTACCTCATCCCCTGTCTGCAGCTTGTCAGCCACGTGCATAACCAGCTGGGCGCCGTCATCGAACAGGGGCGCGTGCTGGATGCGCCACATGGCCAGCTCACTCATCAGCCAGGACTTGCCACCCTGGCGCGATAAAGTCAGCAGCCATTCCCTCCAGCACAGTGCGCCATTCCTGTCATGCTCCAGAATGCGTGCGGCGGCCAATTGTTGCCACCAGCGGAGCGCCTTTCCGCGCCTTTCCTCCGCCATTGTTGCCAATTTTGCGCCATAGCTGCCAATTGCGTCAGGGTGCGGATATGACATATACCGTGGCCATATTGCATTATCGGGAATTGAATTAGCCAATTCCCGCGTCCATTCGCAGCGCTGCCACACGGACGACAACCCTTGCGCCACAAGCACTTTCGGGTCCGCGGGAGAGGGCGTAGCGAGCACTGAACTCCCGCGAGCGCCGGGCTCACCAAAAAAACCGCCATTCTCATCCGCGCGCGCGCCATTCTTTTTATTGCGCGTGCCATTCTTTCGCGGCCCCCTGGGGGTGGTGGGGGTGGGTGGGGTGCCATTGTTATTGTCAGCGTTCGCATTCACTGCGCGCAATTCATCGCGCACCCTTTCCAATTCAGCGCGCGCCTTTTCTAATTCCCTTTCGTAGGCCTGCACTCTATTGCGTCTTGAGGCTTTGCCTGCATCCCCCCCTGCCTGCTGGTTGCACAGCCGACACTGCGCCATCAGGTTGTCATCGGTGGGCTTGCCACCTTCGATGTGGCCGAGCACGTGGCCAGCGTGTCCATGCGTCGGCAGCCGTGGGTCAGTGAGGGTCAGCCCCACACCACATGTCCGACACCGCATGCCATCGCGCTCCAGGATGCGCAGCCGCTGGGCTGGCGTGGCGCTGTGGTTGCGCGTGCGCCTGGCTGGGGGACTGGCCCCGGTCATTGCTCCAGCTCCTCCCCGTAACCCTGCCCCCCGTCACACCAGGGGTTGATGCACTGGACCAGCTGCCCCCCGTTGCCATCGTCAATGACCACCTGTGTGCTGTGCCCGCAATAGGGGCAGACGATGCTCACGCCTTCAGTCATTGCTGTGCACCGCGCCACGAGATGGGCCATCAGCTCATGGATGTCAGGCCTGCCCCCGCGCGCGTCACGCGCACGCCAGACCGCTATCTGCTGCTCTGTCCGGGCGCGGCTGGTGTAGCTGCCCACCCCAGCGCGCCTGCCACTGCGGCTGTCCTCAATGTGCCAGCGCTCCACCACATCAACCACCCCAGCCAGTCCATCAGCTCATCACACGCCAGACACGGTGCGCTGTCAGTCATCCGCTACTGCTCTCGGCAGCAGGCCGGATGTCCAGCGCTGCCGCACTTCTGGCTGGCGTAGGCGCAGCGTCACCGCTGCATACAGGCGCAGCGCGTAGTCATCCCAGTCACCAGCCTGGATGTGGATGAGCGCTGCGTAGGCCTCAGCGCTGCGCGCGTCAGGCTGCTGGTGGTGGTCTGTCATCGCTCGCGGCACCGCTGGTGGACTTGGCTGCGAACAGGACGGCGCTGACCCTGCGCGCCGTCTCCTCCGACATCGGGGGCGCGGTGTCCAGCATCCGCTGAATCCATCGCGCGACCTCAGGGCTCAGGTCCGATGGCAAGCTGACAGCCTCGCTGTCATCGAACAGGTCACCCGCCTCGCACCCGAACACGCTGATGAATTTCGTCAGGCTGGCCAGTGAAGGCGTGGCTGCCCCTTGTTCAATCTTCTGAACCAGGGAATTGCTGACCCCAGCGCGCCTGGCCAGCTCCTCCCCAGTGAAGCCTGCTGCCTTGCGCAGCTCGCGGAATCTCTTTCGGCTGAATGCGGACATGGCTGTGCCACTC
>Ga0208588_1000130_pt1 | contig 22918 bp, 19 predicted proteins | sample NGESurshal092012_8_FD_184483 | JGI IMG/M metagenome (GOLD analysis project Ga0208588, IMG submission 184483) | Arctic peat soil microbial communities from Barrow, Alaska - NGEE Surface sample 415-3 shallow-092012 (SPAdes) | ecosystem: Environmental > Terrestrial > Soil > Wetlands > Peat ...
AACCCGCCCCGACCTGTTGTGCGCTGAGGTTCGCGTGGTCACACGGGCCGTGGCCACGAACTCTTTGACTGACGACAGTCACAGTTCGCGGCTTGTACGCCGCCGGGCCGCCGCCGGGCCGCCGGCATCCGGTCGAGCCGGAGACGCGAGCCATCGACATGAAGACTCGTTCATGTGTAGGGTTCATGCGTGCATGGATGGGCTTTCTGATGGCGACGCCGCTGTACCAGGCCAAGGCCGAGTTCTTCCGCACTCTGGGCCATCCCGCTCGGATCCGGATCCTCGAGTTGCTCTCCGAGCGCGACTACGCCGTGCACGAGCTGCTCGAGAACATCGAGATCGAGGCGAGCAACCTCTCCCAGCAGCTCGCGGTGCTGCGTCGCGCCGGACTCGTGGTGCAGCACCGGGAGAGCGGCTCGGTCGTCTACTCGGTCGCCGTCCCCGAGGTGCGCGACCTGCTGATGGCCGCGCGCGTCATCCTGCTCGCGCTGCTCGCAGAGCAGGACGAGCTCAAGGCCGCGCTGTCACCGAGCCCGCGGAAGCGACGGTGAGCATGCGCAGGCTGGTGCGGCTGATGCGGGTCACCGGCCGCGTCGCCGAGCCCGCGCCGCGCCGACCCGAAGGCCTCGACGGGCCTAACGTGGCGCTCGGCGGCAGCGTCGGAGTGCGCCACGTCGACGCCGGCTCCTGCAACGGCTGCGAGATCGAGGTCGCCGCGACGTTCGGACCGGTCTACGACGCCGAGCGCTACGGCGCCAGGCTCGTGGCCTCGGCCCGACACGCCGACGTTGTGCTGGTTACCGGCGTGGTCACCCGCAACATGCTCGAGCCGTTGCGGCGCACGGTCGAGGCGACGCCGAATCCCCGCGTCGTGCTGGCAGTCGGCGACTGCGCTCGCAACTGTGGTGTCTTCGCCGGCGGCATCGGTGTGGTCGGAGCTGGGCACGACGCAGTCGACGTCGACCTCGCCGTGCCCGGGTGCCCGCCCGAGCCAGATGCCATCGTTGAGGCACTGCGTCGGGTGACGCTGCGGTGACCCAGGTCGAGGCCGGACTCGGGGCGCAGCTTGTCCTGGCCCTCGCCACGGTCGTGGTCGCGCTGCTCGCCCGGCCTGCAGTGCGCGCCAGGCTCGCTGGGGTTGGCGCCGCGGCGCTTGGCGTGGCCGGTGCTGTCACCGGGGTCCTGGCCCTGACCGGGGGCCAGGGCCGTCTCGTGATCCCCCTCGTCCTCCCCGTCGATCCGGTCGTGCTGAGCCCAACGCCGCTGGGCGGCTTCTTCATGGTCGTGGCCGGCACGGTGGGCGCGGTCGCCGCCGTCTACGCGATCGGCTACGTCCACGGCCCGTCGGCGTCGACCACGTCCTGGGCCGCTCTCGCCACGTTCCTGCTCGGCATGCAGCTGGTCCCGGCAGCCGGAGACGCCGTGTCGTTCCTGCTCGCCTGGGAGCTCATGGCAGCGGCGTCCACCGTTCTCGTCCTGACCGAGCATCGCGAGCGACTCGAGGTGCGGTCCGCGGCGCTGTGGTACGCCGTGATGACCCACCTCAGCTTCCTGCTGATCCTGCTCGGGTTCGGCGTCCTGTCCGTCGAGGGCCACGGCACGAGCTTCGCCGCGATGGCGCACGTCGACCCGGACAGCGCCGGAGCATCGATCGCGTTCGTGCTCCTGGTCCTGGGCTTCGCGACCAAGGCCGGCATCGTCCCGATGCACGTGTGGCTCCCACGAGCGCATCCCGCGGCACCGAGCCACGTCTCGGCCGTGATGAGCGCCGCGATGGTGAAGATGGGCGTCTACGGCGTACTCCTGGTCGTGCTCCAGATGCTGCCCGCAGGCCGTCCGTGGTGGGGTCTCGTCCTGCTAGCGCTAGGGACGGTCTCCGCGCTGTACGGGATCCTGCAGGCGTCGGTCGCCACCGACCTCAAGCGCCTGCTCGCCTACTCCACCACCGAGAACGTCGGCCTCATGTTCCTGGCGATCGGCGCCGGAGCGCTGCTGCGGGCCTACGGCGTGGTGGGACCTGCCGAGGTGGCCGCCGGCACGGCCCTGCTGCTGGTCGCGAGCCACGCGGCGTTCAAGACGACGCTGTTCCTCGGCGCGGGCTCGGTGCTGCACGCCACCGGGGTGCGCGACCTCGACCTGCTCGGCGGGCTCGGCAAGCGGATGCCCACGACGGCTGCCGCGTTCGGCGTCGGTGCCCTCGGCGCGGCAGCGCTGCCGATCACGTGCGGCTTCGTGGCGGAGTGGGCGCTCCTGCAGTCCCTGATCCACGGTGCGCGACCCGAGGACCGCCTCGTCGCCGTCGTGATGCCGCTCGCGGTCGCCGTCGTCGCGTTGACCGCGGGGCTCGCCCTGATGACCTTCGTGAAGGCCTACGGGATCGCGTTCCTGGCCCGGCCCCGCGGACCTGAGGCGGGCGTGGCGCACGAGGGCCCGGCCAGCATGCGCGTCGCCCTGGTCGTGTCAGCCGTCGCAGTCGTCGGCCTCGGTCTCCTGCCCGGGGTGATGGCCACGGCCGTCGTGCGCGCCGTGGGCCTCGGCGGCATCGACGTGTTCGGGGTCGACGGCCTCGGTCTCCCGGGGGTGGGCGCCGCCCTCGACCCGGTCGCGCTGACCGGCCTGACCCTGCTGGTGGCTGTCCCGGTCCTGGTCGTGACCTGGCGGATGGCGCATCGTCGGCCGCCACGTCCGGTCGACCTCGCGTGGGGCGGCGGCGGAGTCAGGGTCAGCCCGCGGATGCAGTACACCGCCACGTCGTACGCCGAGCCCCTGTCGCGTGTCTTCGACGACGCTCTGCGCCCCGAGCGCGACCTCGAGATCACCCACGCGGGGGAGTCGCGCTACCTCGTCGAGCGCGTGCAGTTCCGGCAGCAGCTCGAGGACGTCATCGAGGTGCGTGCCTACGACCCCGGCGTCCGGCTCGTCGACCGGATCGGACTCTCGGCCCGGCGGCTGCAGAACGGCAGCATCCACCGCTATCTCGGCTACTCGTTCGTCGCGCTGATCGCCGTCCTCATCGTGGTGTCGCTGTGAACGCCGGTGCCGCGGCGCTCGCCGTCGTCCAGGTCGTGGTGATGGTGGTCGTCTCGCCGCTGCTCGTCGGGCTGATGCGCCAGACCCGCGCCCGGCTGGAGGGCAGGGTCGGCGCCGGCGTGCTCCAGCCCTGGCGCGACCTGCGCAAGCTCGCGGTCAAGGAGACGCTACGCGCCGCCGGCACCGGATGGGTCTCCGCAGCGGGTCCCCTGGTGCTGGTGGCCTCGGGCCTGCTGGTCTGCGCGCTCATCCCGCTCGTCGGTGCCGTCCCGTTCGTCTCCGTGCCCGACGACCTGTTCGTCGTCGTGTCCGTCCTGCTCGTGGGGACGGTGGCGCTCGCGCTCGTCGGCCTCGACGCCGGCACGGCGTTCGGCGGGATGGGATCGAGTAGGCACATGACGATCGCGGCGCTGGTCGAGCCGACCGTGCTCGTCGCGGTCTACGCCCTGTCGATCCCGGTGGGGTCCTCGGCCCTGTCGCAGATCGTGCGGGCCCGCATCGACGACCCGGCCAGCGTCGCGTCACCGGTGAGCCTGCTCGCCCTGGTGGCGCTCGCGATCGCCGTGGTGGCCGAGACCGGGCGGCTGCCGGTGGACAACCCCAGCACCCACCTCGAGCTGACGATGATCCACGAGGCGATGGTCATCGAGAGCTCGGGTCGCGACCTCGGCTGGCTGGAGCTGGGGTCCTGGCTCCGGCTGGGCGCGCTGCTCGGCCTGCTCGGGAGCCTGCTCGTCCCCTGGGGCGTGGCGCAGGACGCCAGTGTCGCCGCCGTGCTGATCGGCGTTGTGACGCTCGTCCTCAAGCTGGCGGTCCTGGGCTGCGTGCTGGCCGCGGCCGAGGTCTTCGTCGCCAAGCTCCGGCTCTTCCGCGTGCCCGAGCTGCTCGCCGGATCCTTCGTCCTCGCCTTCCTGGCCGTCACCGCCTCCTACCTCGTCGTCCAGGCGGGCTAGCGATGAGCCCCGTCCTCTTCGCCGAGCTCGTTGCCTTCTGCGCGGGCCTCCTCCTGCTCACCGGCGTCCTCATCGTCTGGCGGCGCGACCTGCGCGCCATCGTGCGCCTCCTCGCCGTGCAGGGAGTCGCCCTCTCGGTCCTCGTCGCCGTGATCGGGATCGACGCGCGCGTGCCGGAGCTGGTCGCCGTCGCGCTGCTCGTGCTCGCGCTGAAGGGCTTCGTGCTGCCCGTCGTCCTCGTCCGGGTGGCCGGTCCTGCGGGTCCCGGGCGCGTGGAGACGCCGACGATCAACACGACCGCGTCGCTGATCCTGCTCGCGCTGCTCACGACGCTCGCCTACCTCGTGAGCCAGCCGCTGAAGGCCGCCGGGGCCGGACCGGCCGTGGCGGCCGTGCCCATCGGCATCGCCCTCGTGCTCTTCGGGTTCCTCGTGCTGGCCTCGCGCCGGCACGCGATCTCGCAGCTGGTCGGGTTCCTCATGCTCGACAACGGGATCGCCGCCGTGGCGTTCCTCATCGCCGGCGGGCTGCCGCTGGTGGTCGAGCTCGGGGCGTCGCTCGACATCCTGCTGGTGGTGCTCGTGCTGCAGGTCCTCACCGGCCGCATCCGGGCCGAGTTCGGGGACCTCGACCTCGACGACCTGAGCGAGCTGAGGGACTGATGGCCGCGCTCGTCCTGCTTCCCGTCGTTGCCTGCCTCGGCATCGCGGCGCTGGCGGCCCTGTCCGGGCACCCCCTCGCGCTCCGGTACGCCGGGATCCTGAGCGCCGCCGTCGTCCTGGGCGGCGGGCTGGGGCTGGTGGCGGTCGTCCTGGGCGGCACTGACCCCACCGCTGCGGGCGGTCTGCTACGGGTCGACGCGCTCTCCGCGTTCATGCTCACCGTGGTCGGCTTCGTCGGGCTGACGGCCACCTGGGGCGGTCTCTCGGCGAAGATGACGGGAGCCACCGGTCGCGTCTACCCGACCCTCGTGTGCCTGTTCCTCGGAGCCATGTCGCTCGCGGTGCTGGCCGACAACCTGGGCGTGCTCTGGGTGGCGGTCGAGGCGACCACGATCACCACCGCGTTCCTCGTCGGCCATCATGGCAGCCGGCGTGCGCTCGAGGCGGCGTGGAAGTACGTGGTCCTCGGGTCGGTCGGAGTGGCGATCGCGTTCCTCGGGATCGTGCTGCTCTACGCCGCGACCCTGGCGTCGGGAACGCCGACCCTGTCGTGGGTCGTCCTCGACCAGGCGAACCTGCCGATGGACCCGTCACTGGTCCGGGTGGCTGCCGGTCTCGCCGTGCTCGGCTTCGCCACCAAGGCGGGCCTCGCGCCGATGCACAGCTGGTTGCCGGACGCGCACAGCCAGGCGCCCGCCCCCGTGTCAGGACTGATGTCCGGCGTCCTGCTCTCCGTCGCGTTCTACGCGATCCTGCGGGTCCAGGCGGTCGTCGACCCCGTCATCGGACCCGAGCTCATGCGCGGGCTCCTCGTCACGGCGGGGCTGCTGTCCTTGGCGGTGTCGGCCGCGCTGATCGTGCGCCAACGCGACCTCAAGCGCATGCTCGCCTACTCCAGCATCGAGCACATGGGGCTGCTCGCCCTCGCCGCTGCGGTCGGGGGACCGCTCGCGCTCACGGCCGCGCTGCTCCACGTGCTGGGCCACGGCCTGGCCAAGTCGAGCACGTTCGTGGTCTCCGGTCGCATCCTCGCGACGGAGGGCACGACGACCATCGCCGGGATCCGGTCGCTGTTCGCCCGCAGGCCCGGCGTCGCGATCCCGTTCGTTGTCGGGATGGCCGCACTCCTCGGGTTCCCGCCGTTCAGCCTGTTCTTCTCCGAGGTCGCCATCGTCGTGGCCGGCTTCCAGGGCGGGCTCGGCGCTGTGATGGTCGTGGCCGTCGTGCTGATCCTCGTCCTGTTCGCCGGTCTCGCGCGGCACACCGCGACGATGCTGTTCGCACCCGCCCGGGCCGACGATGTCCTCGCCTCCGCGCCGCCCGCGGGCACCGACGCACCGTCATCCCAGCCCGACCGGGCGTCCCACGGCCCGCGGCTCCCGCTCGTAATCGCCCTCGGTGCCACCGCCGTCGTCGCTTTCGCGAGCGGGCCCCTGTCCACCCTGCTGGCCCAGGCCGCCGCGCTGCTGGGCGGGACGCGATGACCCCGCGGGCGCGCACCGACGTCGTCGAGGCGACGGCGTCCGACGTGCGCGGTCATGTGGTAGCACGGCTGTCCGACGGCTTCCGGACGGCCATGGTCGCCGGGCACGAGGACGCCAACGCCTTCCGCATCGTCTACGTCCTCGTGCGCGCGGCGGACGACCGACGGTGCGAGATCGTCCTGCGCACCCCCCACGACCATCCGGAGATCCCGAGCCTGGCTGCCGTCGACTATCCCGTCGGACGGTTCGAACGCGAGATCCGGGACCTCTACGGCGTCGTGCCGGTCGGTCACCCGTTGCCCTACCGCCTCGTCCGGCACGGTCACTGGCCGCAGGGGTGGTATCCCATGCGCCGCGACGCCGACCCCGATCCCGTCTTCGAGTCCGACGTCGGCTCCTTCCCCTTCCTCGAGGTCGAGGGGGACGGCGTCTACGAGATCCCGGTCGGCCCCGTCCACGCCGGGCTGATCGAGCCCGGTCACTTCCGCTTCTCCGTGGTGGGGGAGACGATCCTGCGGATGAAGGCTCGTCTCTGGTTCGTCTATCGAGGTGTCGAGAAGCTGTTCGAGGGCAGGCGACCGGACGAGGGGATCGAGCTCACCGAACGGATCAGTGGGGACACCGCCGTCGGTCACACCCTCGCGTTCTGCCTCGCGGTGGAGGAGGCCGGGGGCATCCTCGTCGGCGAGGAGGATCGGCTGGTGCGGGCCTTGCTGCTCGAGCTCGAACGCATGCACAACCACGTCGCCGATCTCGGCGCACTGGCCAACGACGTCGGCTTCGGCATCGTGAACACCCACGCCCAGCGACTGCGCGAGACGCTGCTGCGCGCGAACAAGGCGACGACAGGGCACCGTCTCCTGCGCGGCGGGCTCACCGTGGGCGGGGCCCGCCTGACGGCGCTGCCCGATCTCGATCTCGTCTCCTCGGTGGCTCAGGAGGTCGCTCAGCTGACCGCGATCACGCTGGGGAACCCCACCGTCCAGGACAGGTTCGCCGGCACAGCGGTGCTCAGCAGAGACGCGGCACGCAGCATCGGGACCCTGGGCTACGTCGCCCGTGCCTCGGGCCTCGACCTCGACGCTCGGCGCGACCACCCGTTCGTCGACCTTGGCGGCTCCTTCGAGGTTGTAGTCGAGGAGGCCGGCGACGTGAGAAGCCGCTACCTCGTCCGCGCCCGGGAGCTGGCCGTCTCGGCGGCGGTGATCGCCGACCTCGTCCGACGGCTGGACTGGCGCCTGGGCACCGGGCGGACGCAGGCACCTCGCGACTGGGGAAGCGGACTGGGACTGGTCGAGGGCTGGCGCGGCACGATTGCCCACCGGGTCGAGCTGGACGATTCCGGTCGCCTGAGCCGGGTGAAGGTGGTCGATCCGTCCTTCTTCAACTGGCCGGCGCTCCCGGTCGCCCTGACCGATGTGATCGTCCCCGACTTCCCCTTGGCCAACAAGAGCTTCAATCAGTCCTACGCCGGGAACGACCTGTAGCCGGAGGAGACCCGACTGATCCGCGCGTTGTCACCGTGTGTGGGCGCCCGAGTAGTCATCGACCTACAGGCTGGCGGGAGCACGCCGGCGACGATCAGAAGTTCTTGACGGTCGGCCGTCAGCCACCCGGCCAGCCCAGCCGTCTCGTGCTGCGAGGCGGAGTCGACGTGCCCTCGAACCTTCGCGGCGCCACCTAGGACGGTCATCCTGAACATGACCTTCGTAGGTAGCGATCTTGCGGCCGCCGGAGGTGTCGACGTCTCTGCGGAGTCGCAACTCCGCATGGCAAGCTGCGGAGATACACATCAGAGGAGTGGCGGGTGGATCCGGGCTTGTACGAGTCCCTGCTGACTGGTCGACTTCAGGACTGGCTGGCTGACGACCGTCAGTTCACTCATGAGCTGCATCTGGTCGAGTCCGAAGAGCAGCCTCACGTGCTGTCTAGGCACCTGGCGGATGCCGTCACCCGACGACTTCGGCGAGAGAAGGACCCCGAGCGACGGATCGCACTGATCAACAGCGTGCTGGAACTGCTGGGCGAAGCCGAGGATGAGGTGCTTCCGGGCCCGCGACAGCTCTTGGCCGTTAGTCCCGTCGCAGGCTTGGGCGTCGCGCCGATCGCGCTATCGCGGCCGGCGACTCCGCTGAGTGACGCGGCCCTGCTCACGAACGCGTCCGGTGAACCAGGTCTGGCCGGCGAGCTTCGTGCCGAGATGTCCTCGGCCGACCACGTCGATCTGTTGTGCGCTTTCGTGAAGTGGCACGGCCTGCGGCTACTCGAGCGGCAGTTCGGGGAGCTGCGCGATCGCGGGGTCAAGCTGCGTGTGATCACGACGACATACATGGGAGCGACGGAACGCAGAGCGCTCGACCGACTCATCACCGAATTCGGCGCCGAGGTCCGTATCCAGTACGACACGTTGAGAACTCGACTACACGCGAAAGCGTGGTTGTTCCGTCGGGACAGCGGTTTCGACACTGGCTACGTCGGCTCGTCGAATCTGTCGCGCGCTGCGCTGCTCGATGGTGTGGAGTGGAACGTCCGGCTGTCCTCTGTGGCCACGCCGAGCCTGCTGACCAAGTTCGCGGTCACCTTCGACACCTACTGGGCAGATCCCACCTACGAGCCATATGACCCCATCCGTGATCGCGATCGACTCGACGACGCGCTCGCCGCTGCCGCCGGCGGGAAGAGAGTCACCGAAACCGACATCACTTTGTCCGGGCTCGATGTCACGCCCCGGCAGTATCAGCAGCGCATGCTCGAGGCGCTCGAGACTGAGCGTGAGGTTCACGACCGCCATCGAAACCTGGTCATCGCGGCGACCGGCACGGGCAAGACGGTCGTGGCCGCCTTGGACTACCGACGCATAGTGGAAGTTGCCGGTCCAGGGGCCCCTTGGCCTCGGCTGCTGTTCGTGGCGCACCGGGCGGAGATCCTCAAGCAGTCGCTCCGGACCTTCCGAGAGGTCCTCCGCGATCCGAACTTCGGCGAGTTGTACGTCGGTGGGGCGCGTCCTGATCGATGGCAACACGTCTTCGCATCTGTGCAGTCGTTGTCAGCGTCTGTCGTGGCTGAAACATCCCCCACGGCCTTCGACGTCGTGATCATCGACGAGTTCCATCACGCCGAGGCTCCGACGTATCGACGGATCATCGAGCGGCTCACTCCACGCGAGTTGCTGGGCCTGACCGCCACGCCAGAGCGTTCTGACGGCACGGATGTCCGCGTGAGCTTCTTCGACGGTCGGGCAGCCTACGAACTCCGGTTGTGGGACGCGCTGTCCGCTGAGCTCCTGTCACCCTTCCACTACTTCGGCGTGTCTGACGACACGGACCTGGCAAGCATCGAATGGAAGCGGGGGCGGTATGACGACGCCTCCTTGTCGCAGCTCTACACGGGGAACGAGGCCCGCGCCCGCGTGGTGATGCGAGAGATACGCGACAAGGTCGCCGACCTGGCCGGCATGCGTGCTCTCGGATTCTGCGTGTCCGTGGACCATGCCAAGTTCATGGCCGAGACCTTCAACCGCGCGGGTATACGCAGTCTCGCTGTCAGCGGCTCCACGCCCGGGCGGGAGCGCGACGCCGCAATCGCCAAACTGCGCAGTCGAGAGGTGAACGCGCTGTTTGCGGCGGATCTCTTCAACGAAGGTCTCGACATCCCCGAGGTCGACACAGTCCTGTTCCTTCGCCCGACCGAGAGCGCCACGATCTTCCTGCAGCAGTTGGGTCGTGGCCTCCGCCTCGTTGACGGCAAGGCAGTGCTCACGGTGTTGGACTTCGTCGGTCACCATCGCAAGGAGTTCCGTTTCGACCTGAGGTTCCGTGCTCTGACCGGGGCAACGAGACGGGGGCTCGCGCACCAGGTCGAACTGGGATTCCCATTCTTGCCCTCGGGCTGCCAGATCGTCCTCGACAAGCAGACCTCGGATGCGGTGCTCAGAAGCGTCCGGGAACAGCTGTCGAGTCGTTGGAGCCACCTCGTCGCGGAACTTCGGGCCAACCCGACGGAGAGCCTCGGAGCTTTCGTCTCCGAGGCAGGTGCGGATGTCGCTGACGTCGTGCGAAGCGACCGGTCGTGGACGGGTCTCCGCAGAGCCGCTGGTCTCGACATTGAGCCGTCCGGACCGCTCGAGGCTGCACTACTCAAGCGTGTACGGACTCTTGCACACGTCGATGACTCGGAGCGGGCGTCGGCGTACCTCGCATTGCTGGAACCCGACGCACCGCACTACGGCGATCTCAGCCCGAGGCTGCGGCACTTCGCTCGGATGCTCTTCTTCTCGTTGTGGCCGGACGGTGGGGGCTTCGGGAGCTACGAGGCCGGGCTCGAGGCATTGCGCGTCGAGCCGAACACCAGGCGCGACCTGGCCGGGGTCATCGACATCGCCATGGCAGGCGCGGCTCACGTGGCGCGACCGCTGACTGGCGCTCTCGAGTCCACGCCCCTCCGCGTTCATGGGCGCTACACAAGGGAGGAGGTCCTCACCGCGTTGCGCTTTGTCGACCTGGCTGGTCGCAAGCCGAATAGCTTCCGCGAGGGGGTCCTGTGGGCCGAGGAAGTGCAGGCAGACGCCCTGTTCGTGACCTTGAAGAAGTCCGAGGCTGACTACTCACCCACCACGATGTATCAGGACTATGCGATCAGCCCGGATGTATTCCACTGGGAGTCTCAGTCGATCACGACCGTTGCATCTCCGACGGGGCAGCGCTACCTCCACCACCGCGAACGTGGAACCAAGGTTCTACTGTTCTGCCGACCCGAGAAGACGACCGACTTCGGGACGGGCGCACCCTTCCTCTTCCTCGGACCTGCGCAGTACGAGTCCCACCGGGGCGAGCGACCCATCGCCATCACCTGGCGACTTGACACACCGATGCCCGCGGACACGTTCGCGGAGGCCAGCGTCGTGGCGTGATAGCGCCGTGTCCGCCGTCGCCAGGGCCGGATCCGCGATCAGGTCGCAGACGCGGGGATGTCCGCAGCGACGCGGCCCAGCCAGAGGCGGTCGCGAGCTCGGGTCATCGCGACGAACAGGGATCGGCGTTCCAGCTCGTTACGGTCCCGGAGCGACTCCTCGGTCACGAGCCCGGAGGGCCGGGTGATCGCCAGGTCGAGGTCGGGGACGTAGACAGCTGCAAACTCGAGACCCTTCGCACGCTGGTAGGTGCCCACCTTGACTCGATCGTCGGCGATCCCTTGGTAGTCCCTCAGCGACTCGGCATCGAAACCGGCCGAGCGCAGCACCGTGATCCATTCGTCGGCTGACGCCACGGTCCGCACCAGCAGCGCTACGTCGCCGGGTCGAGTGCCGGCGTCGATGAGGAGCCGCAGGTCGGCGAGGAGCTCGTCGCGCTGGCTGCGTCGATCGACGGAGGGGAAGGTCCGTACGACGCCACCCGCGCGGTCGGCCTCGCAGTCGCGCGTCCCGTCGAGGTCGTCGTCGTCGAGATCCGGGAACTGGTCGCCGTTCACGATCTCCAGAGCGGCGCGAAGGATCTCGCTGCCGTTTCGGTAGTTCCGCGTCAAGACGGTCGAGCGACCCTGGATGTTGACGCCGGCCTCGCGCAGCGTGAAGCCACCTGGGTAGACGGCCTGCTGACCGTCGCCCACCACCAGGAGGCCGTCGGGTCGATCGCCGACGAGCTCGTGCAGCAGACGCATCCCCTCGCACGACAGGTCCTGAGCCTCGTCGACGATGACGGACGTGTAGGGGCTCTCGAGCGGCTCGGCGTGAAGGCTCTGGAGCGCCGCGGTGACCACGTCCTCGAAGTCCCAGAGACCCTCGCCGCACATGCGTCGCTGGTACTCCTCGAAGAGGGTCCAGACGAGGAGCCGCTGCTCCTGCCGCAGCGGCAACCGCCGGCCGATTCGCGTGAGCTCGAGGTAGTCGGTCACCTCGTTGAGGCCGCGGCCCTTGATGACGTGCGCGATCTCGTCCTGCCAGTAGTGCATGGGCATTCCGGTCGCGGCCAGGTCCCGGCCGACGCCGGTCGCGGCCCAGCTCTGGGTCAGGACTGACCGGTGATCGCGCCCGGGTTCGCCGAGATCCACCGCGACCTGACGCCGCCCGAGCAGCCCGAGGGCCCAGCGGTGGAGGTTGACGAACTCGACCCGGTCCGTGGTCATGGGGGAGAGCTGCTCGAACAGCGACCGTTGGACGGCAGGAAGGCTGTTCACGAACGTCGTCACCAAAACCCGCGCGTGTCGATCGCGCGACAGGTGGCGCGCCCGGTGAAGCGCGACCACGGTCTTCCCGGTTCCTGCGGCCCCGCGGATCCGCGCGGGGCCGGCGTAGGTCCTCGTCGCCTGGGTCGACTGGGTCGGGTGAAGCCAGGTCATCCACGTCTCGATGGGGCGTGCGGAGGCGGCCGCGATCAGGGCGTCCCACATGGCGTCCCTGTCGACGAGCGCCGTCTGCTCTGCTCCTTCCGACGTTACATCCGATGATTCGAACGACTCGATACGCGACGTCAGCAGCACGGGCCTCACTGCGGCGCTTGCAGCGGCCTTGGACGGGCAGGCCACCGCCACCGCCACCGCGAGCGCGTCGATCTCCGTGTTGCCCAGCCGGCGGGGCATCCGCACCAGAGCGGCGTGCAGGTGTTGCTGACCGAGCACGGTGACGCCGTCGATGTCGCACTCTGCGACGTCGTGGCCAGCGAGCACCAGCAACGGTTGCACGACGGTCGGAGCCACGCCGTCGCCGGACAGCGCGGCGGCGACGGCGTCGCCCTGGCTGCGGACCTTGTCGACTTGATCGTCGGCGGACGCGTCGCCGCGCCAGAGCCGACCGTTCTCGATCCTGGGTTCACGCCAGTTCTTGGCGTCGAGGACCAGGACGCCGGGTGGGCCAACGAGGATCAGATCGATGTTCGCGCGACTGCCCGGCCACACCCGGTCGACCAGGACGACCCAGTCCGACTCACCCAGGACCTGCAGGACGGCTCTGACCTCCTCGGCGACGGCCTGCTCGCCGAGGATGCCGGCTTCGTTGTTCCGGATACGCCGCTCGAGGTCACGACGGATCTCGGCGAGGATGCGTTGGTGTTCCTCGAGGAACAGCAGGGTCTCGTCGAAGAGCCACGTCTGCTCCTGCAACGAGGAAGGCGGCTCCATCGTCGGCATGCTCGTTGCGACCCCGTCCACCACTGGATCCTCGGTCGATTCGGTCGACGGCTTGATCCTGTCGTGCCTCGGACTCTCCCAGCCACGCGCGTCCGGCCCCACCGCTACAGATCCGCGCAGATCCAGATGGCGCCCCTGCCGTCGTGTGACATGAGCTCGGGTGGCGCGGGGAGGCTGCGGGTGTGCCCCCGCGCGTGGTGGCGAGCGATCCACGCTGCGGCGGCGGCATCGAGCACGTCGTCGACCGAGGCGTACGCACCCGCTGGGCCGAGGTCGCCCGGGAGTGCGATCCCCCGCTGCGCGAGCAGTGAGCGACGCCGTTCGTGCCCGGCCCAGGTCTTCTTCGACCAGGGGACCGGCGATCCATTCATCTGCGCGAACGCCACCTCGGGGTGGACCTCGATGATCTCGGCCTGGCTCCGCGCGAGGTAGCCGTCGATCTCCAGGATCTTCTCCCGCAGGGCGTACGACTGCTGGGTGAGTCCCTTGCCGGTCAGTTCCCGGGAGAGCGCATTCGCCTCGGCGAAGCTCCCGGCCTCAAGGGCGGCTCGGATCGGACTGCTGAAGACCGAGCTCGCGCGCGACTGAAGCATCCTGCGCGCCTGCGTGTCGGCCTGGCGCGGTCCGGACTCGGGGATGCCGATGGGGATGTCGATGGCGATGACCTGGATCGGGATGCGGGCGCTCGCCGCAGCCACGACGTCGTCGATGGTGTTCCCGAAGACCGCCGCAGGCTCTGCCGGCGACAGCACGATGCCGATCCAGCCGGCCTTGCACCCGTCGAGGCCGAGCACTCCGCTCATGACGCCAGTCTGTCGGGCCCTGGGGAGCTGTGCCCGAGGTATGGGCCCGGCCTAGCTCCGTGTACCAGAATGAACGCCTGCCTGCGGCCCACCTGGTCGCCGTGAGGAGGCGGCAGGCAGGATGCGGACATGAGCTTCGTCGCCGTCAACGTCCTGACCGTCCCCGAAGGCCGCGGGGAGGTTCTCGAGCAGCGCTTCGCCGGCCGCGCCGGGTCGGTGGAGACGGCGCCCGGTTTCGAGCACTTCGAGCTGCTGCGCCCGCTCGAGGGCACCGACACCTACCTCGTCTACACGCGCTGGAGCAGCCGCGAGGACTTCGAGGCGTGGACGGCGTCGCAGGCGTTCGACCGCGGCCACGCGCAGGCTTCGGGCCGTCCGGCCACGGACGGACCGGCGGCCACCGGCTCGACGATCTGGTCCTTCGAGGTCGTCCAAGTCGCCGATCCGGCCTGACGCGGCGAGCGCCGCAGAGGCCCGAGGCGGGACGCCGACCCGGGCGATCGCTCCGGTCGACTCCTCGCCGTCGCGGGTGAAGGGTGGTCTGCGGGCCGGTCGACGCCTCGCCGTCCGGTCGTGCGGACAGGAGGCAGAGGGTCATGACGGACGTCGCCGGTGCCAAGCGCGCTGACCTCGCAGGACCTGGGATCGGCAGCTACGACGACCTCGAGGCGGTGCTCCCGAGCGACTACCACTCGGTCCTGACCCCGCGTGAGACCCAGACGGCGGTCTACGCCGCCAAGCAGTTCATCGAGGACGGTCTCTGCCGCGAGCTGAACCTGCAGATGGTGCAGGTGCCGCTCATCGTCGACGCCGACTCCGGCGTCAACGACATGCTCGACCGCGACGGGTCGCGCACCCCGGTGTCGTTCCGCATCGACAACGACCACGGCGTCCACCCGATCGACGCGCAGGTCGTGCAGGCCGCGACGAAGTGGAAGCGGCTCGCGCTCGCGCAGCTCGGCATGGGCCCGGGGGAGGGCCTGTGCACCGACATGCGCGCGGTGCGCAAGGACTACTTCCTCGACCACGACCACAGCGCCTACGTCGACCAGTGGGACTGGGAGCGAGCGATCACGGCCGAGCAGCGCACGCTCGACACGCTGAAGGACACCGTCCGCCGGATCTGGTCGGTGCTCACCGGCGCCGAACGCCATGTGCAGCAGCTGTTCCCGGCGTTGCGCGACCCGCGCTACCCGAACCTGCCCGACGAGATCACCTTCATCCACGCCGAGGACCTGCTCTCGCGCTACCCCGACCTGCCGCGCAAGCAGCGCGAGACGATGCTGCTGCAGGAGCACCCGGCCGTTTTCATCATCGGCATCGGCTGGACGCTGGAGGACGGCTACCCGCACGAGATGCGCGCCGCCGACTACGACGACTGGGTCACCGCGGCCACCTCGGCCGAAGGGCGTGCCACCCACGGGCTCAACGGCGACATCCTGGTGTGGAACTCGGTGACCCGGCGCCGTCACGAGCTCAGCTCCATGGGCGTCCGCGTCGACGCCGATGCCCTACGCCGTCAGCTCGAGCTCACCGGGCAGCTCGACTGGCTCGAGCTGCCGTATCACCGCGGCATCGTCGAGGGCACCGTCCCGCTGTCGATCGGCGGCGGGATCGGGCAGTCGCGCACCCAGATGCTGCTGCTGCGCAAGGCCCACCTCGGCGAGGTCAGCGTCACGGTGTGGCCGCGGGTCCTCAAGGACATGTGCGCTCACAAGGACATCCACGTCCTCGAGTGACCGTCGCAGGGGCCGCGAACGCCAGGTCTACGACGTGACGTCGCGGGTGGTGAGACGTGCCCAGGCCAGCGTGCCGAAGACGACGACGTAGGCCGCGTTGACGAGGAGGCCCTGGGTCATCTGGTCGAGCGCGATCGGGTCGCGGAGCACGTCGCCGAAGGAGAGCCACCAGTTGGTGAACAGCCACGGGTGGATCGAGGCGATCTGCGGGACGGCGTCGAGGATCTCGACGGTGACGACGGCGATGGCCGTGGTCGCCATGGCCGCGAGCGGGACCTCGGTGAGCGCCGAGACGAACAGGCCGATGGCCGCGACCGCGGCCAGCATCGCGGCGACGTAGAGGGCGACGAGCGCGACGCGGAGCAACGCGTTGCCCAGCGGGATGACGCTGCCGGACAGCAGGGTGACCGGGCCGGTCGGGAACAGCAGGAAGCCGACCAGCACCCCGGCCACGGCGACCACGGCGGCGGCTGCGGCGGCGTAGGCGACGATGCCGGCGAACTTGATCGCGAGCAGCCGGCTGCGGTTCACGGGTACGACGAGCAGCGAGCGCAGCGTGCCGGTGGAGGCCTCGCCGGCGATCGACTCCCCGGCGACGACGGCGACCGCGAGCGGGAGGAACAGCGGCAGCGTCACGACGAGCGAGGTGAAGGCCAGGAAGAGCCCGTTCTGGGTGATCTGACCGATGAACGCCGGGCCGCCGCCACCGCCGCGTCCGGTGCGCGACCCGAGCTTGATCGCGATGCCGAGAAGGACCGGCGCGCAGGCGAGCACGGCGAGGATCGCGAGGTTGCGGCGACGGGTGAAGACCAGCCGGAGCTCGGAGCGCAGCAGCCGCGTGCTGATGCGAGACGGCCGGTCGAGCAGGACCGCGGTGTCACTGGTCGACATCGAAGCCCTCCCCGGTGAGCGAGACGAAGACGTCCTCGAGGTCGGGCCGCTCAACGACGAGCTCGCGTACGCCGACACCGGCGTGCACGAGGGCCTCGGTGACCCGCTCGGACTCGGTCTCGCCCAGGGTCGCCGACACGTGGTCGGCGCCGGCCTCGGCGACGGCGAGGCCCAGCCCGGTCAGGACAGTCGCGGCCTCCTGAGGCTGCGCCGTCACCACCCTGACCCGGGTGCTGGCCGCGCCGCGCAGCTCGTCGAGCGTGCCCTGCGAGATCAGCCGGCCGCGGCTCATCACCCCGACGTGCGAGCACACCTGCTCGACTTCGGGGAGCAGGTGGGAGGACAGGAAGATGGTGGCGCCGTCGGCAGCCAGCTCGCGGATGAGCGCGCGGACCTCGCGGGTGCCCTGCGGGTCGAGGCCGTTTGTCGGCTCGTCGAGCACGAGCAGGTCGCGAGGTCGCAGCAGCGCGGCCGCGAGCCCGAGGCGTTGCCGCATGCCGAGGGAGTAGTTGCGGTAGCGCTTGCCCGCGGCTGCCGCGAGCCCGACCCGCTCGAGCGCCTCGTGGATGCGGGCGGCCGACGAGCGAGGGTTCACCGTGCGGTCCGCGGCGTCGAGGCGGGCGAGGTTCGCCCGACCGGAGAGGTAGGGGTAGAACGCCGGACCCTCGACGAGCGCGCCGACCCGGGGGAGGACGTGCGCCGCGCCGCGGGGCATCGGCTCGCCGAGCACGCCGTGGTCGCCCTCGGTCGGGGCGATCAGGCCGAGCAGCATCCGGATCGTCGTCGTCTTGCCCGACCCGTTGGGCCCGAGGAAGCCGAAGACCGATCCGAGCGGCACCGCCAGGTCGATGTGGTCGACGGCGACCTGCCCGCCGGGGAACCGCTTGGTGAGGCCGCGTGACGTGATCGCGGTCGCGCCCGGCGCGGTGTCGCCAGGCGCGACCTGACTCGGTCGCGCCTGCGGGAGCTGGGTCACTTCGGCGTGCTGGCGGCGACCTGCTCGAGCAGGTCGGGGGTCACGGCGCCGACGAACACACGCCCGTCGGAGAGCAGCAGCACCGACACCAGCGACGTCTGCAGCAGCTGGCCGCTGCCGAAGCTGCCGGTGACCGTGGTGGTGGCCTTCATCAGTGCCGCCGTTGTCGAGGCGCCGCTGCCTTGCGCCGACCCGGAACCGCTCATGAGGGCTCCGGCGTCAGGGATCTCGACGACCGAGGTCCAGCCGGTGCCGATGACGGTCGGCCGTGCACCCTTCGTCGCGGTGATCGTGTCCGACCCGCTGGGCGGCTTCACGCCGGCGGTGGGCAGCGTCGACTCCGACACCTGGGCGCCGGGCGGCGGGCTGAACGCGAAGACCGAGGCGGCCGGGGTGTCGAAGGAGATCGACGTGAAGGCGGTCTCGAACGCGGGCGTGGAGGCGCCTCGCGCGAACACCTGCACGCGCAGGGGGACCGAGGTCTCGCTGTCGACGGCGAGGCGGACCTGGCCGACGAGCGAGGCGCTCGCCCGAGGTGTGAGAACGAGCTCGTAGACGGGACGGCCCGCCACCCGGCTCGTGCCGTCGACGGTGACCGCCGTGGAGGGGTCGATCGCGGCGAGCGCGCGAGCCGCGGCGGTCGCGGGGTCGATCGGGGGAGTGGCGTCGGCCTTGGTGGCGGCACCGGCGGGCAGGACCGTGTGGCTGGCGGTGTTGTCGCGGCTCGACCACACCCACACGTCGCTGCCGTTGCGCACGACGTCGCTCTCGGCCAGGTCGCCGACGAGCGACACGCGGACCTGGGTCGGCGAGGCGTACCAGACGCGCGCGGTGTGCGACCCGGTGACGAGCGACTGCCACGACAGCGAGGTCGATGCGGTGCCGGGTAGGGCCGGGATCCCGAGGTCGGCGTTCTCGGCCACCGTGCCGGAGAACGGCTGGTTGGGCGCGTGGGCGAGCGACACGAGGAGGTCGGCGGCGGTGCGCGCCGGGAGCGCGGGATCTGCGTTGGCCACGGCCGTGTTGATGCCGACGCCGGCCGTGATGACGGCGACGACGGCCACGGGAACCAGCCATCGCGCCTTGCGGGACCTCAGGACTTCGCTCGTCGCCATACCCCCAGTATGCGCCCGGGGAGTTATGACTCCGCTGAGGATGTGTCGACGCCCGCAGGGTCAGGTCACCGATCACCGGACGCGAGCGGTGGCTCGCCGAGTCGAAGGCGGCCGTGAGCGTCGTACGGACCTGTGACGGCCCACGACATCGGCTCGCTAGCGGGTGGGTGCGTCGTCCCGTTCGACGTCGCGGCGGGTGTAGGCGAGGTAGGCGACCAGCGCTGCGATGGCAAGGCCCCACAGCATGGTGACGAGCCCGGTGCCGAGGCCGACGCCCCCACGCGAGGGCGGAAGAGCGAGCCAGTCGGCGAAGGACGCGCCCAGAGGCCTGGTGATGATGTACGCCGTCCAGAACATCGCGATCTCCGGAGCACCGAATCGCGACCGGGCGACCAGCGGGACCGCGAACAGGACCGCGAAGACGATGCCGGAGGTGAGGTAACCCCACCCGAAGGTGACCGCGGTCATGTCGCCGGCGGCGGTTCCGAGTGCGAACGTGGCCAGGACCGTGCCCCAGTAGAAGAGCTCCCGTGGCTTGGTGTGGATGCTGTGGATCGACAGGGTCCCCTCGTGCACCCGCCACTGCCAGAGGAGCACGCCGAGGATGATCGCGAACCCGGTGGTCGACACGATGTAGGGGACGCCGATCCCGACGTGCAGGACGTCGGCCGCCATCGTCCCGAACACGCTGACCATGGCGACCGCGAGCCAGTACTTCCACGCGACGTAGGTGCGCGAGCGCATCTGGATCACGAACGCCACCGCGAACCCGAGGAATCCGAGCGGCACGGAGACGAAGGGTCCGATGGTGTGGGCGAGGAAGTCCGACGCGGTCTCGCCCATCCCGGTGGTCAGGATCTTGATGATCCAGAAGAAGACCGTGATCTCCGGGACCTTGCTCCACGGGTGCCGCGTCACGACGACCGGGATCGGCGCCGTGTCGCCGTGGGCGAACGAGTACGGCACGTTGCCGCCTTCTCCCACCATCGGTCGTACTTCCCCTCGTGGTCGGCGCGGGCCGACGGCCCGGCGGTTGGGTTCAGCGCGCTCTAGCGGATCGTGACGGTGAAGCGGGCCGACTGGGCGCGCAGGGGCGTCGTCGGGTCGAAGGGACCGGCCACCAACGGCGACTGGGGCACGACGACCTGGAGGACGCCGGTGCGCAACAGCTGGACGTACGTGCGCGCCACCCCTCCGCTGCCGATGACCGTGCCGGTGCCGAGGACCCGGGGGGCACCGTCGTTCCACTTGACGATGTAGGCGGTCGAGCCGGCCAGGGCTCGGCTCGTGCCGGCGGTGATCGTCACCTGCTGACTGGCCGCGGCGATGACGGGCGAGTACGCCACGGTGATCCCTGCGACGCTGCCGCTGGGCGACGGGGACACCGTGCTCGGGGTGCCGGAGGGCGTGGCCGACGGGGTCGGGGACGTCGACGGCGTGCCGGTCGCGGATGCCGTGGCGGACGGACTGGCTGACCCCGTCGCCGACGAGGTGGCGGTCGGAGTCGCGCTCGTCGTGGCGCTGGGGGTCGCGGTCGGAGCCGCGCTCGTCGACGTGGGCGCGGCCGAGGAGGGGGAGGCGCTGTCGGTGCTGCTGGGGGTCGAGGAAGCCGACGCGCTGGTCGTGTCGCTCGGAGCGGTCGACGTCGCCGTGCCCGCGGAGCTCGACCCGCTCGAGCATGCGGCGAGCGCGAACGGGAGGGCGACCAGGGCGAGCGTCAGGCCCGGTCGTCGCCCGAGCCTCCGAGAGGCTGCGGTGACGCGTCGGTCGTCGCTCATCGGCATGGGGTTCTCCTGGCGTCGAGGGTCGTACGGAGAAGCGAACGTACGACGGCCACCTTCGCGCGCGCTGAGAGCCACCTGTGGGCGGACGCGGCCACGGTCGTCTCAGGCGGCCCTCACGGTTCGTCCATGTGGCCGGGGCACGGTGTGCCCATGACCTCACTGTCACGACGCGCGATCGGCTGGATCTCGGGCGCGGCCCTGGTCGTGATCTTCAGTCTGATCCGGCTCGTTTCGTGGGTGGATGCGGCGGACCGCTCGGCGTCGTCCGGCCGGTTGGACAGCGGCACCACCCTGATCACGATCGAGCGACTGGCGCTGGCGACGATCAGTCTCGGCACGCTGGCCGTGGGTCTCGTCGTGCTGGCGGTGCTCACCGCTCGGCGACGTGGTGTCGGCCCTGCGGTGCGTATCACCGTGTCCGTCCTGGGTGCGGCCGGGTCCGCGGAGCTGCTCAAGCGGATCCTGCCCTTCGACCCGGGCACGACGAGCACGGGACAGGCGATCACGAGCGGGTCGTTCCCCAGCGGGCACACGGCGATCGCCGCCTCGTTCGCGCTGGCCGTAGCCGCGACCGTGGGTCCGCGACTCGCGCGGCTGTGGTGGGGTCCGCTCGTCGCGTGGGTGAGCCTGGTCGCGGCGGGCACGGTCGCGGCCGGCTGGCACCGCCCGAGCGACGCCGTCGGCGGCGTGCTGCTCGCCGTGGTGTGGCACACCGCGCTGGTGCGTCGTCCCGCTGCCGAGGCGCCGCCCGCCGTCGTCGACCGCGAACGCGTCGCGCAGCAGTCGGCCAAGGCAGTTCCGGGGTGGCGTTGGTGGGGTGTCGCGTGCGGAGCGATCCTGCTCGGTGCGCTGGCCCCGCGCGCCGGTGGCGAGGTGGAGCTGCGGGAGACGGCCGGCCACCTCTACGTCCTCGGTCTCGGGGCAGTGCTCGCGGCCACGGGCGCGCTGATGCTCGTCGGTCCGCACCGGATGGTCGTGGCGACCAGCTCCCGCTGACCTCGTGCGTCGACGGCCGAGCCGCGCTGGATGCTCGCCGACGCCGCCGACCCGGCGTCGCTCCTCGCCTCGGCCTGAGGTCACTGCAGGCGTCGGGTCGCCCTCTCCAGCGTCGCGAGCGCCGCGACGACGTTCCGGTCGGCGGCCGAGGCGTCCTTCTTCGCGTCCTGCATCTCCGCACGCGCGTCGGCGACGGCTGACTGAGCGTCGCTGTGCGCCGCGGCCGCGTCGGTCTCGGCCTGGATCGCGGCCTCCAGGATGCGCTCGGCGTCCGCGACCTCGGCGTCGGCATCGGCCTGCTGAAGTCGCGCGACCGCGAGCGCCGTGTCGGCCTCCTCGACGTCGGCACGTGCCGCCTCCTCCGCGGCGTGAGCGCGCGCGGCTGCGGCGTCGGTCCCGGCACGAGGGGTGCCGGCGGGCGTGGGCGCGGGAGCGGTCGTCCGCGACGTCGAGGCACGTGCGACGGGGCGCGTCACCGCGGTCGGGTCGCGCGGTGGCGGCAGGGCGCCCTGGTCGAAACCGAACCCCTCGAAGGCCAGGGCCGTCGTGAGGCGGCCGGTCAGCACCAGCTCGGCGGCGGCCGGGTCCGCGGCGGCGGCGGTGAACGTCGACTCCAGCTCGCGCTGCGTGCCGGCCGTCATCGCCTGGCCGCGCTCGTCGGCGATCGCGTGGGCGTGGGCGACGAGCTCGGTGAGCAGCGCCGTACGTCGACGGGCGAGGGAACGCAAGCCGTCTCGGTCGCCGGCGACCGTCGCGTCGCGCAGCTGCGGCCCGAGTGCGATGGCTGCGTCGACGACGTCGCGGTGGGCGCGCACGAGCTGGTTGCACAGCCACGCGGTCACGGTGGGCTTGCGCAGGGCCGACAGCCCGGACGCCGACGCCTTGTCGCCGGCGGCGCGCGCGGTGGCGACCACCGCACCGCGCGCAGCCACGAACTCCGCCGGTGGCAGCGCGTACAGCTCGTCGGCGAGCGCGTCGAGATCGGCCATGCCGACCAGTGTGCGGCGTCGTCGGCTGCGGGACGCACGACGACCCGCAGGGACGTGCGGCCCGACGCACGCCGGGAGCGAGTCCAGCCGGCTCGGGGCAGACTGGGCCGATGACGACTCTCAACGACAAGGCCCGCGAGCTGCTCGCGGGCAAGAACTTCGCCACCGTGGCGACCGTCGAGCCCGATGGACAGCCGCAGCTCTCCCCGGTCTGGATCACCCACGACGGCGACGACGTCCTGTTCTCCACCACGGTCGGACGGCGCAAGCACGTCAACATCTCGCGCAACGACCGGGTGACCGTGTGCGTGTTCGACCAGGAGGACCCCTACACCTACGTCGAGATCCGCGGCACCGCGACGATGACCGAGGAAGGC
>Ga0208588_1000131_pt1 | contig 22877 bp, 18 predicted proteins | sample NGESurshal092012_8_FD_184483 | JGI IMG/M metagenome (GOLD analysis project Ga0208588, IMG submission 184483) | Arctic peat soil microbial communities from Barrow, Alaska - NGEE Surface sample 415-3 shallow-092012 (SPAdes) | ecosystem: Environmental > Terrestrial > Soil > Wetlands > Peat ...
CTAGCGGGTGATCCCGGTGTGACCGATGGAATACCTGCCGGGCTGCGGCATCAGCGCCAACCCGTGTGGACCGTTACCGACGGCGATCTTGGCGATCAGGCTGCCGTCAGCGGTGTTGAGCACGTACACCACGGAGTCGTAGCGGCCGGAGAGCCAGAGCTGGCCGCCGTCGGCACTGACGTTGCCCATGTCCGGGCTGCCGCCGCCCGGGATCCGCCACGTGGCGATCTTCTCGCCGGTGTAGGCGTCCAGCACGCTGATCGACCCCTCGTGCCGGTTGGTCACGTAGAGCTTGCTGGCGTCGCGGCTGAAGTACAGGCCGTGCGCGCCGTCGCCGGTGTCGATGTGCCTGGTCACGGTCTGCAGGTCCTTGTCCAGCACCCAGACGCCGTCGGAATCGGAGTCGGCGATGTAGAACTTCGAGCCGTCCGGGGCGATCCGCAGGTCCTGCGGACCCATCGTGGTGTTGCGGACCGGCATGTCCACCATCCGGATCAGCTGGTGGGTCTGCAGGTCGACGACGGCCACCCGGCCGTCGAACTCACAGCTGAACACGGCGATCTTGCCGTCCGGGGTGAAGTCGCCGTGGTCGATACCCTTGCAATCGGGGAAGCGGACCCGGTCCAGTTCCTGCCAGCTGACCGGGTCGTACCAGATGAGGGTGCGCAGCGCCTCCGCCACCGAGATCGCGTACCTGCCGTCCGGAGTGAAGTACATGTTGTACGGGTCGGTCACCGGGATCTTCTCGCCCGCCTGACCGGTGAACGGGTCGATCCGCCGGATGACGTTGCCGATGTCGTCGGTCGCATAGAGCGAGCTCATGTCGTAGGACGGCACCACGTGCTGCGCCTCGACGCCGACCGGGAACTTGTCCACCACCTGGAAGGTCTGCGTGTCGATCACCCAGACGTCGCCGGATTTGGAGTGCGGCACGTAGGCATAGGCCTTGGCGCGCTGGGCGGCCGGGCCGAGCATGTTCACGCCCGCAGCGGCGTAGATGTTGTGCGGATCGGTGACCGGGGGCATGCCGGGCAGCACATCGATCACCGGGGCCGGCGGCACCGGGGCCGGTGGTGCCGGGGCCGGCGTTGCCGGGGCCGGTGGTGCCGGGGCCGGCGTTGCCGGGGCCGGCGTTGCCGGGGCCGGCGGTTGGCCGGTCAGGGTTGCCACCGCCGGGGCAGCCGGCGTGGCCGACATGCTCATCGCCGTCATGGTTTCGTGCGGATCCACCGGCCGGGTGTCGGCCGCGATCGCCGCGGATGGTGACGGATCGGCCACCGGGGGCGCCACGTCGGGCGCCGAGCACGCCCCCAGCGCGACGGCACCGAACGCGACGGCACCGAACACGACCGCAGCAAGCGCCGCGGCGCTGCTGCCTGGGCGGCTCATGGCTGTCCCTCCCGCCCCGCGGACCGGCCCGCGGCGTCGCCCGAGAATAGCCGGACACGCACCGTCCGGCCCGTGCACGTCCGTCGTCCGGAGTCCGGTGGTGCCGCCTACGCTGACACTCTCGGCGGCCGGCACGCCGGCCTGCGCGGCCTGCAACCGGACGGCCCGCGAGCACCGTCCTGGTGAGGAGGTCCTGGTGAGGAGGTCCGGGAATCGATCGAGGTGGGAGACGGGAATGCTGCAGGCACAGGGTGTTCGCTGGGTGGCCAGGCTCGCCGGCGCGGTCGCGGCGGCGGCGCTGGCGGTGCTGGCGGGCTGCAGTTCGACCTCCCCCGGCACGTCCAGCCCGTCCGGCGGATCGGCGCCGATCTCGTCGACGACCGGCCCCGGGTCCTCGGCCCCGATGCCCTCGTCCTCCCGGTCGGCGCCCGAGCCGCCGTCAGGCGCCACCGAATCCAGCGGCGCAATGCCGATCCCCACCGCCGGTGCCGGGCCCTCGCCCACCGCCCCGTCCGGCGGGTTCGGTCCCGGCGGCACGGTGACGAAACTGACCGGCACCATTGAGGCCGGGGTGGAATCCGGCTGCGTGGTACTGGTCGGTGCGAACGGCGCCGTGCAGGCCAATCTGCTGGGCCTGGACCTGGCCACCGCACCACTGGGGTCGACCGTCGTGGTGACCGGCAAGTTCCGGACCGGCATGATGACGACCTGCCAGCAGGGACAACCGTTCGTGGTGGCCGCCGTCGAAGTGAAGTAGTTCGGCCGACCTTTCGTCCGACAGCTCCCCGCGCCGGCCGATTGCTACCCATCGCCCACCAACGGGGATGCGGCGACCGCGGTGCCGTCCGGCAGCGCGCTGACCCGGAAGTCGGCAAAAACGTTGGGCGCCAAGGCCTGCAGCTCCAACAGCAGGGCAACGGCCAGCCCCCTGATCTCCACGTCCGCGGCCTCGGTGGCCCGCATACCGACAAAGTGCCGCCAGGCGCGGTAATTCCCGGTGACGACGATGGCCGTCGTGGTGGCGTTCGCCAGCACCGCCCGGGCGGCCTGTCGCGCCTGCTTGCGCGCCAGCGTCCCGTCCGGGGCAGACGCGGCCCGCTCCTCCAGGGCCGCCAGCAACGTTGCGTACGCCTGGGCGGACTGCTCGACGGCGGCCGTGAAGATCTCGTGCAGTGCCGGATCGGCGGCGATCACCGCGGGCTCCACGACCTCCGGGCCACCGGCCGGCAGAAACCGTTGGGACAGTTGGGAGAACGAAAAGTGCCGGTGCCGGATCAGCTCGTGCGTGACGGAACGGGAGATACCGGTGATGTAGAACGTCGCGCTGCTGTGTTCCAGCACCGACAGATGCCCGACCTGCAGGATGTGGTCCAGATAGCCGGCGTTGGTCGCGGTCGCCGGAATCGGCTTGGACCAGGACTGATAGCAGGCCCGCCCGGCGAACTCGGCCAGCGCCTGCCCGCCGCCGGCGTCCGTCGACCAGGGCACGTCATCGGGTGGCCGGAACTCGGTCCGCCCGACCAGCCTGACGAGCGGGCGGCCCTGGTCGCTCAGAGCCCACCCCCGGCGGCAGCCGGGGCGCCGGAATCGGTGCCCCCGTCGCCGACACCCTCACGGGCCAGATAGGTCTCGACGTCGAACCAATCGCTGCCCGCGCGTTGCGCGACGTTCAGCAGCGTGCTCATCGACGCCACCTCCTCGACCTGCTCCTTGAGGAACCACAGCATGAACTGCTCGCCGAGGAAGTCGTCCTCGGCGCGCGCGGTGGCGAACAGCGTCTTGATCTGCTCGGTGACCGTCTTCTCCTGTTCCAGGGCCAGGGCGATCGGTTCGGCGATGGTCTCGAAGTCCCCGGTCACCTCATCGACGCCCGGAATGGTGATGGCGAGGTCCCGGTCCAGCATCCACTGGACGATCATCATTGCGTGGTGCCGCTCCTCGGAAGCCTGCCGGTAGAAGTGGGCGGCCAGTTGCGGCAGGTCGTGCGCGTCGTACCAGACCGCGATGGCGATGTACTGCTGGCTGGCGTTGAACTCGTGCCGTACCTGTTCACGCAACAGGGTGACGAACCGGCGGGGGCTCTCCGTCGAGGGGGCGGTCATAAGGGCCAGCGTAGGGCTGACGTCAATTGCCCTTGAAGTGGCGTCACGATGGTGTCATAGTGGTGTCATGGACCTCACCCCCTACACCCAGAACCTCCGCGATGACCTGCTGACCGCAGCGTCCGTCGGCGATGAGGATGCCCGTCGCGCCGCCGCTCTGCTGGCCGGCGCCATCGAACCGGCTGCCCGGTTGGCCATCATGAATGCGCTGTCCGACCTGGCCGCCGAGGTCACCGGCGCCCTGCAGGACACCACCGTGGAACTCCGCCTCGACGGCCGTGACGTCCGGGTCTCCGTCACCCGGCACGCTCAGGACGACGCACCGGTCGGCGTCCCCGGCCGCAGCTCGTTCTTCACCAAGCGCGGCGATCAGAACGGCGACGGCGCCGATATCCACCCGGCCGGCGACGGCGGCCCGTCCGCCGAGGACCTGCGCCGCGCGATGCAGGACGCCGGCGGCGAACTGTCCCGGACCACTGTGCGGCTGTTCAACGAACTCAAGGCGCAGGCCGAACGGGCCGCGTCCGAGCAGGGGGTGTCGCTGAATACCTATATCTCCCGGGCTGTTTCGGACTCGGTGCGGTCGGCCGTCCCGAACAAGGGTGGGCACCGCGGTCGCGGGCCCGGCGGCCCGGATGGCCGCAACGTCACCGGCTACTTCCGCGGCTGACGCCTCGCACACTCGGATTCGCACCGTCGTTGACCACTTTCCCACCCGCCCAGCACAGCTCCGCCCAGCACAGAAGAGGACTGACATGCAGACGTTCCTGACCCCGGAACCCATCACCATCGAGATCCGCAACGCCGCCGGCGAGATCCGCGTCGATCTCGCCGACGTCACGACGACCACGGTGGACGTCGTGGCCACCGCCGCCCACCCGTTCGGGTTCCTCGACGACGTCTTCCGGGCCGTTGCGTCCAAGACCCAGTTCGCCGGTGACCGGAAGGCCTTCGCCGGTGGCGGAAACCGTTTCGGTGAAACGTCTTTCGACAGTGACACCGGTTCGACCCCGGACGACCCCAGCGAGCGGGTGCGGGTGGACCTGCGCGAGGCCGCCAACGGCGAGGGCACCGCGACGCTGATCGTCGACACCGACCCGGCCCGGGACGGCTGGAGGTCCGCCTTCACCGTGCACGTGACGGCGCCGGTGGCCTCCGGCATCCGGATCCAGAGCCAGTCCGCCAATGTGACGGTCACCGGCTCCGCCGAGAAACTCGAGACCAGGACCGCATCGGGCGACGTCCGGGTCGGCGATGTGGTCGGTCGCTCGGTCGTCCAGACCGCCAGCGGTGACGTCATCGTGTCGACCACCGGCGAGTGCGATCTCCGTACGGCGTCCGGCGACATCGAGGTGCACAGCGTGGCCGGCGAGGCCGTCGTGCATTCGACCTCGGGCGATGTCCGGCTCGACGTAACGGGCGGAGACGTCAACGCGCGCAGCGTGTCCGGCGATGTCCGGGCGCTCGACGTGACGGCCGGCCGGGCCGAGGTGATCACCGTCTCCGGCGATGTGGAGATCGGCATCCATGCCGGCACGCTGACCGCCGTCGACCTGAGCACCGTCTCCGGCGCCACGGACACGGACTTCCAGATCCGCGACGACGCCCCGGCGGAGGAGGAGGACGGGCCGACACTGGATCTGCGGGTCAAGACCACCTCGGGCAACATCCGCCTGCGCCGGTCGGTGGCCGTCTAGCACCATCGCGCGGCCGGCCGGTGATCGTCAGAGCGCGAGCCGGAGGGCGAGCCCGCCCCGCCGCGGATCCGCGGCGGGGCCGTCCGCGGCGATCACCGCCACCCCGCCGAAGTACGGCCGCTGCTCGGGCCACTGCACCAGGCTGTCGCCGTCAGCGGTCAACGCGGCGATCACCTCCGGAGGAAATCCCGGTTCCAGGTGCACGGCGTCGTGGGTCGCCGAGAGGCGAGGCGCGGCAACAGCTTCCGCCGCGCTATGACCGTCGATCAACACCCTGGTGAGGACCTGCAACAGCGCCGGCCGGATCCGGCTGCCGCCCGCCGCCCCGCCCGCGAACAGCAGACAGCCGGCGTGGTCGGTGACCACCATCGGCACCATCATCGACGGCATCCGCTGGCCGGGCAGCAGTTCGCCGCGCAGCAGCTCACCCTCGCCGAGCATGGAGTTGCCGTGCACACCGCCGTTCCAGATCCCTGACCCCAGGCCGAGTGAATGCGTTGCGGCGCAGGCATTTCCCTGCTCGTCGACGGCGACCAGGGTGGTCGTCTCGGCGCGCCGGGCCGGTGCCCGCAGGGCCCGCACCAGGCTCCGGGCACGGTCGATGGGGTCACCGCGGTGCAGTGATCCGTTCAATGCGGCGGCGGTCGCGCCGAAGGCATCGAGGTCGTTGTCGCGGACGCAGATGGTTCCCGGGCCGAACCCGACCCGGTCGACCGTCAATTCCTGCACGTGGTACTGCGCCATGTCGTCCTCGGACAGGGCGCCACCGTCGGCGCGGACCGCGGCGACGAAGTCACGCCCGCGTTGGCCGGTGGTCAGCGCCTCCGGGCCGTAGTTCAGGTAGTCGTCGAGGGTGTCCGCCAGACCTTCGTGATGCAGGAGTTCGCCGCCGGCCAGGTGTCTGCGGCCGCCGTTCCCGTCGGGCCGGGAGTACACCGCAACGCCGTCACCCAGCACCATCGCGGCCGCCACGTCCGGTAGCAGTTCCGCGTGCTGCATCGGGAACGGTGTGCCCTCGGAGGCCAGAGCCCTTGCCGGCCGGACGATGTCGGACCACGGGAGCCGCCCGAAGGCGTCATGCAAGGCCGCCACCCCACGCGGTGTGCCGGGCACCGCAACGCTCGGGCCACCGACCGCGTACGGCACCTCGACGTCGCCGAAGGCAACCTTGATCGCCCTGGCGGGGGCCGGCACCGTGCCGTCCAGCCCGGGGACCGCGACGAAGAAGTCGAGGCAGTGCACGTGCCCGGTATCGGCCTGAAACACCGTGGCAAACCCCCCGCCACCCAGACCGGTGAACAGCGTTTCGGAAACGCAGCCGGCCAGGATCATCGCCGCCACCGCGTCGGCCGCCGAGCCGCCAAGGGCCAGCACGTCCCGGCCGGCCGCGGCCGTGGACGGGTGCCCGGCGGCGACGGAGGCGGGCAGAGTTCTCACCCGGGAAGGCTACCGGGCGCGCACCCGACACCGCCGCGCCCACCGCAGCCTGCCGGCACCCCGACCACCGGCAGCCCACCGGCCACGGACGGGTTCGCCGACGCCTCAGCCCTCGGTCAGCACCCCGACCCGCATCCCGGGTCTACGCGCCACGGACTGCCATAGGTCGCCGCGCGGCATCACCACCACCTCGTCCAACCCCAGCCAACCCGCCATCCTGGTGAGCTCGACCTCGGCCGCCTCGGCGACCGCACCGCCGTCCTCGCCGGGTTCGAGCCAGGACGCCTGCACCAGCAGGCGGGACCTGAGCCGGTCCGCCTTGAGGTCGAACCGGCCCACCAACCGGTCCCCCACCAGCAGCGGACAGACGTAGTAGCCGTACTGCCGCCTGGCCAGCGGGGTGTAGATCTCGATCCGGTAGTGGAAGTCGAAAAGTCTTTCGGTGCGGGATCTTTCCCAGATCAGCGGGTCGAACGGGCAGAGCAGCGCGGTGCCGGCAACCTTCCGCGGAAGCCGGGCGTCGCGGTGCAGATACCCGACGTCCGGCCAGCCGCGAACGAGGACCGGGATCACCACGCCATCGTCGATCAGATCGGCCAGCGCCGCCCGGGTGCCGGCCACCTTGATCCGGTAGTAGTCGGCGATATCGGACACCGTGCCGATACCGTGCGCGCGCACTGCCAGTGCGGTCAGCGCTCGTTGTGCGTCGGTCCTGCTCGGGGTCGGAGTGGCGGTGATCGCCGCCGGCAGGACGCGGTCGATCAGGTCGTAGCAGCGTTCGAAGCCGCGGCGGTAGGCGACGCCGATGGCGCCGATCGCGAACAGGTACTCGCAGGCGGACTTGGTGATCGACCATTCCCACCAGCCCGACAGCCCGCGACCGGGTGCCTCCAGCGTCTTCTCGATGTCGCCGGCGGACAGCGGCCCCTCGTCGGCAATGACGGCGAGCACCGTGTCCAGAAACCCTGGATGGTCCCGGCGGAGGGCATCCACCCTGGTCCAGGGTTCGGCAGCAGTGGCTTCCTGCCGCCATCGCAGCAAGGGGTGGATTCCAACCGGCACCAGGGAGGCGACGTGCGCCCACGCCTCGACCAGCAGCCGGTCCGCACTCCGGGGTGGCCAGGCCGCCGCTTCGAACAACGAGTAGGGATATGGCCCGAGCCGGCTGAAGACCGGCAGCAGGTGCGCCCGCGCCAGGACGTTGACCGAGTCGAGCTGCAGCAACCCGATGGACTGCAGCAGCCGGTTGAGCTGCCCCCGGTTGATCCGGCGGCTGCCGGCGTCCGGCGTGGGCGGCGGAAGCGGAGACGCCAACTGTTGGGCCGCGATCGCGATCCGCCGGGCCTGGGCGGCCGTCAGCTCGACCGCCGGGGCCGCCGGCACCCTGGTCGAAGATCGGGTCACTGTCACCCGGGGCATGCTGCCACAGCGCACCGACGAGCGATGATCGGCCGGCTGCCTGCCGGATGGCATGCTGAGACCTCGAACAAGTTGCAGGGGGTGTGGTGGCGGAGAGCACGGTGCGCCGAGTGACCGCGGTGGACGCCGCCACCGTCGCCGATCTGCAAATCCAGGTCTGGCAGCAGGCTTTCGCGGACCTGCTGCCGGCGCCGGTGGTGCTGACCGACCCGGCCCGGCATGCAGCCACCTGGGACGTCAGGATTCGTCAGGGCGGTCCGGTCCTGCTGGCCCGGGAGGGCACCGAGCCGGTGGGCTTCGCGGCGGTGTCCGGAGATCTCGCCGGCCCGAACCTGCTGGCCCCGGTCGGCGAGCTGGAGGTGCTCTACGTCCTCCCCCGCTGGGGGCGCCGCGGACACGGCGCACGGCTGCTGCTGGCCGCGACCGCCGAGTTGCGCCGGATCGGGGCGGCCTCCGCGCGCTGGTGGATCCCGGGGACCGACGTCGCGACCGCCGGCCTGCTGGCCCGCGCCGGCTGGTTCGAGGACGGCATCCGCCGTGAGCTGGACACCGGCGAGGAGCCGATTCACGAGGTGCGGTACTCCGCTTCGGTATGAAAACCGTGAAAGCGACCGGGGCCCATGCGGCCTGACCAGGACCGGCGTCAGGCTGCCGGCCGGGCCGCCAGCTCGATCGAGTTCCGCATCGCCGACCGGGCCCGCTTGCGGTCCCCGGCCAGGTCATAGGCGTGCGCGAGCCGGTACCAGCCCCGCCAGTCGTCCGGCGCGGCCTCGACCTCGGCCCTGATCACCTCGAAGTAAGAGTCCGCGGCGTCCCGCTCCACCCGTCCGGACGCCCGCCTGGGCAACGCCGCATCGTCGGGCAGCAGGTCCTGATCGGCCAACCGGCGGGCCAGCTGCTGGGTCTGCCAGCCGAACCGGAGCTCGTACCCGACCAGCACGATGCCGATGATCGGCAGCAGCAGCACGCCGATGCCCAGCGCGATGCCCGCCGCCGACCCGGAGCTGATCAACGCGATCGCCCGGTCGGCCAGCAGGACGAAGTAGACCGCCAGCGCCGCGACGAGTATGCCGACCACGACGCGGATCCGCACGCCCTGGTTCACGGTGCACCGACCGTGGTCCAGCCGGGCAGGCAGCGACGCCGGATCAGCGGACAGCCCAGGAGCGAAGCGCTCACTCCAGGCCGAGCAACTGCTCCAGGCCGACGGTGAGCCCCGGCCGGCCGGACACCGCCCGGATTGCGCTGAGCACGCCGGGCATGAACGAGGACCGGTGCAACGAGTCGTGCCGGATTGTCAGGGTCTCCCCCGCGCTGCCCAGGATGACCTCCTGATGCGCGACGAGTCCGGGCAGCCGAACCGAGTGCACATGCACGCCGTCCACCCGGGCGCCCCGAGCGCCGGCCGTCTCCAGCGTGGTGGCGTCGGGCACCGCGCCCATGCCGGCGTCCTTGCGGGCCAACGCGACGGCCCGGGCCGTGACAACGGCGGTGCCGGACGGGGCGTCGGCCTTGCCGGCGTGGTGCAGCTCGATGATCTCCACCGACTCGAAGAAGCGAGCGGCCTCCCGAGCAAAGCGGGCGCTGAGCACCGCTCCGATCGCAAAGTTCGGCACCACCATCACACCGAGGTCGGGCTTGGCCGAGAGCCACTGTCGGATGGTGTCCAGCCGCTCGTCGGTGAAGCCGGAGGTGCCCACCACCGCATGAATGTGGTGGTCGATGCAGAACCGGATGTGGTCCATCACGCCGTCGGGGTGAGTGAAATCCACCACCACCTGACTGTCGCCGTCGGCGAGTGAGAAGAGCCAGTCACGTGCATCAACGGCCGCTACCAGGTCCATGTCCTCGGCCTCGACGACCGCCTCACAGGTCGCCTGACCCATCCGGCCGCGGGCGCCGATCACCCCGACCCGCAGCAATTCGTCCGTCATCGCTTCGCCCGCTGCGTCTGCCTCATCGTGCCGCCTCGTTTCGATACGTCGTTTCCTGGCGCGGTGTGTGTGCCGTGTGGTGGCCGACCGGGGTGACAGCCCGCCGGCCTGCGGACAGTCAGCCGACGAGCTCGGTCACCCCACCAGTTCGGTGAGCTCGGTGGGCAGCTCGTCGCTCGAAGCGTACGGACCCACCACGGCGGCGGACAGCGGGCGGCGGAGCAGCCGCTTCGCCAGGGCGCCGACATCCTCCGCGGTGATCCCGCGGATATCGGCCAGTTCGTCCTCGACAGACCGAAATTCCCTCCGCACCAACAGGGTCTTGCCGATGCGGCTCATCCTGGACTCGGTGTCCTCCAGTGCCAGGACCAGTGAGCCGGCCAGCTGGCCCTTGACCCTGGCCAGTTCACCGGCGCTCAGGCCCGACTCGGCGACCAGCGCCAGCTCCTGGCCGATCAACTTGGACACCTCGGCCAAGTGCTCCGGCTGGCACCCGGCGTAGACCGAGAAAGACCCGACGTCCGCATACGCCGACGACGCCGAGTAGCAGGAGTACGCCAGTCCCCGCTCCTCCCGGATGCTGCGGAACAGGCGCGAGCTCATCCCGCCGCCGAGCGCGGCGGACAGCACGGCCAGCGCGGTCCGGTCCGGATCATTGCGGTCGCCCGACGGCACGCCGACGCACAGGTGCGCCAGCTCGGTGTCCCGTTCGATGACCAACGTGTGCGGCAGCGGGCTCACCCGGCCACGGCTGCCGCGCGGTCCGGCCGGAGCCAACGCGGCGCCCTCCGCCGAGAGCCGATCCCGGAAGGCGGCACGCACCCACCGCAGCACGTCTGTGTGATCGACGCCGCCGGCGACGGCGACAACCATCTTGTCCGGGCTGTACCGGCGCCGGTAATACCCGGCGACCTGGGTCCGGGACATCGCCTCGATGGTCTGCACCGTGCCGATCACCGGCGCGGCCACCGGATGGCCGGCGAACACCGCTCCGGCGAACGCGTCGGCGAGGGTGTCCTCGGGGTCGTCGTCACGCATGGCGATCTCTTCCAGGATCACCATCCGCTCGGTGTCGACGTCCCCGGCCGCAATGGTTGCGTCCAACACGACCTCGCACACCAGGCCCACCGCCAGCCGGGCCTCTTCGGCCAGCAACCGGGCGTAGTAGCAGGTGTATTCGTGCGAGGTGAAGGCGTTCAGCTCGCCGCCGACGGCGTCGATGGCGTCGGCGATGTCGTAGCCGGAGCGATACCTGGTGCCCTTGAACAACAGGTGCTCGAGGTAGTGCGAGGCGCCGGCAAGGCGTGGGGTCTCGTCCACCGAGCCCACGCCGACCCACACACCCACGGAGGCGCTGCGCGCACCCGGGACGCTCTCGGTGACCACCCGCAAACCGCCGGGCAGTTCCGAGGCCGTCACGGTCGAGCCGTCCACCCCGCGTTCCAGAACACGCGTTCGCGTCCGCGGCCGCGCGGCAGACGGTGCTTGTCGGGTGCGCGCCGCCATCCGGTCAGACCTGCGCGGGAACCGCGTCAGTGGCCCCGTTGCTGGCCATGTCAGCCGCTTGCACCGGCACCAGGCTGATCTTGCCGCGGGCGTCGATCTCGGCGATCTCCACCTGCAGCTTGTCGCCGACGTTGACCACGTCCTCGACCTTGGCGATCCGCTTGCCACTGCCCAGCTTGGAGATGTGCACCAGGCCGTCGCGGCCGGGCAGCAGCGAGACGAAGGCGCCGAACGCCGTGGTCTTGACCACGGTGCCCAGGAACCGTTCGCCGACCTTGGGCAGTTGCGGGTTGGCGATCGAGTTGATGATGTCGATCGCGGCCTGGACGGCGTCGCCGTCCGGCCCGGACACGAAGATCGTGCCGTCGTCCTCGATCGCGATGTCCGAGCCGGTCTGCTCGGTGATCGAGTTGATCATCTTGCCCTTCGGCCCGATCACCTCGCCGATCTTGTCGACGGGCACCTTGATGGTGGTGATCCGCGGGGCGTAGGTGCTCATCGGATCGGGCTCGTCGATGGCCTCGTTCATCACCTCGAGGATGGTGAACCGGGCGTCCCGGGCCTGAACAAGAGCACCCCTGAGTACTTCGGAAGGGATGCCGTCGAGCTTGGTGTCCAGCTGCAGCGCGGTGACGAACGACTTGGTGCCGGCGACCTTGAAGTCCATGTCACCGAACGCGTCCTCGGCGCCCAGGATGTCGGTCAGCGCGACGTACTGCACCGACGACGTTCCGTCCTCTGCCGTGACGGTGTCGGAGACCAGACCCATGGCGATGCCGGCCACCGGCGCCTTGAGCGGAACACCGGCGTTGAACAGGCTCAGGGTCGAGGCGCAGACCGAACCCATCGAGGTGGAACCGTTGGAGCCCAACGCTTCCGACACCTGGCGGATCGCGTAGGGGAACTCCTCGCGGCTCGGCAGCACCGGCACCAGGGCGCGCTCGGCCAGTGCTCCGTGGCCGATCTCGCGACGCTTGGGCGAGCCGACCCGACCGGTCTCGCCGGTGGAGTACGGCGGGAAGTTGTAGTTGTGCATGTAGCGCTTGCGGTTCTCCGGGGACAGCGTGTCCAGCTGCTGCTCCATCCGGAGCATGTTCAGCGTGGTGACACCCAGGATCTGGGTCTCGCCGCGTTCGAACAGCGCGCTGCCGTGCACCCGCGGCAGGTAGCCGACCTCGGCACCCAGGGTGCGGATGTCGGTCAGGCCGCGGCCGTCGATGCGCACCTTGTCCTTGAGCACCCGCTGCCGGACCAGCTTCTTGGTGACCGAGCGGAAGGCGTTGCCGATCTCGGAGCTGCGGCCGGCGAACTGCTCGGCCAGCTGCTCGTAGACGGCGGCCTTGATCTCGTCGGTGCGGTCGTCGCGATCCTGCTTGCCCGGGATGGTCAGCGCCTCGGCCAGATTCGCCGCGCCCGCCGCACTCTCCACGGCCTCGTACACGTCGTCCTGGTACGGCGGGAACACCGGGAAGTCGGCGACCGGCTTCGCGGCCGACGCGGCCAGCTCTGACTGTGCCTCGCACAGGACCTTGAGGAACGGTTTGGCGGCCTCGAGGCCCTCGGCGACGATCTCCTCGGTCGGCGCAGTGGCGCCGCCGGCGATCAGCTCGATGGTGTTCGCGGTTGCTTCTGCCTCGACCATCATGATCGCGACATCATCGCCCGCAATCCGGCCGGCGACGACCATGTCGAACACGGCCTTCTCCAGCTGGGTGTGGGTCGGGAACGCGACCCACTGGCCGCCGCCGTTTTCAGTGCCGATCAGGGCGACCCGGACGCCGGCCACCGGGCCGGAGAACGGCAGGCCGGAGATCTGGGTGGACGCCGAGGCGGCGTTGATGGCGAGCACGTCGTACAGCTCGTCGGGGTCCAACGCCATCACGGTGATGACGACCTGGACCTCGTTGCGCAGGCCGGCCTTGAAGGTCGGGCGCAGCGGCCGGTCGATCAGCCGGCAGGTGAGGATGGCGTCCTCGGACGGCCGGCCCTCGCGGCGGAAGAACGAGCCGGGGATGCGCCCCGCGGCGTACATCCGCTCCTCGACGTCGATCGTCAGCGGGAAGAAGTCGAACTGCTCTTTCGGGTGCTTGCCGGCGGTGGTGGCGCTCAGCAGCATGGTGTCCTCGTCGAGGTACGCCGCGACGGCGCCGGCGGCCTGCTGGGCGAGCCGGCCGGTCTCGAAGCGGATGGTGCGGGTGCCGAACGCGCCGTTGTCGATGACGGCTGAGGCGCTGGTGGCGGTGGGATCTGACATGGGTCTCCTTGTTCTGCCCAGCCGGGAACGGCTGGATGGAGGCCACCGACGTCCGCGTTCGGCAACGGCCAATCTGGTGAGCCGGCCTTCGATCGAAGCCGCCGGAGCGGTGGGCGCTGATGCGCCGCACGGTGTTCCGGTGGCCACTACCGAGGACCGGCCGAACGTCGGCAGCCGCTTGCTGGCTGCTGTCGATGCCGGTGGGTACGTGGGTGGCTCTGGGGTTATTCAGTTGTCGTTCTGGAGCGGACCCGGTTGGCGATGTCTGCGTCGGGCCCTGCCGGTTCGATCGGCGCTGGTCCGATCCATGCTGATTCGATCAGACCGCGCGATGGCCACACGCAGGTCAGGGGAGGCCGCGCCGTGACGGTGACGGCGGGCACTCCCCTGCCGCGGGTGAGCACTATCGGCGCAGGCCGAGGCGCTCGATCAACGAGCGGTAGCGGTTGATGTCGACGGTCTGCAGGTAACGCAGCAGCCGGCGACGCTTGCCGACGAGGCCGAGCAGGCCGCGGCGGGTGTGATGGTCGTGCTTGTGCTCCTTGAGGTGCTCGGTGAGATCCGAGATCCGCTTGGTGAGCATCGCGACCTGGGCCTCTGCCGAACCCGTGTCGGTCTCGTGCAGGCCGTACTCGCTCAGGATTTCCTTCTTTTGCTCAGTGGTCAGCGCCACAGGTAGTGCTCCTCGATGTGTCTGTCACGTGCACGTCCCGCTCCGGACGGATGCTGCCGGGGGGATGACGGTGCCGGCCGCCACGGACTGAAGCCGGACCCAACACACCATGCTACCAGCGCGAACGGAAGGTCCCGGCGTGGTGGGCCGGCAGGTTCCGCGAGGGGCCGCGGCGGCTGCTCACTCACCGCAGTCGCCCCGCCTGGTCTGCGGGACGACACCGGACAACCCGGGGACCTTCGCCATGGTGGACAGTGTGCGGTCCGGTCCGCAGGCCGGCGTCCGCACGTCCCGAGGGTGTGAAGCCTGGCAGGATGGGTACCAACAAGTTACTGACAAGTAGGAGTTCCGATGGCCAAGCTGGGATGGCGGGTGCGTTCGCTGGCGTGGGTCCTCGCCCACGCGCCCGGCGGCGCCGTGGGGTCCATGACGCCGGAACAGATGGTGCGCGCCCAGGAGCGGCTGGCCGGCCACGGCAAGCTGGCCGTCGGCGTGACGGGCAGCCTGGCGAAAGGCGTCAGCACCGAGAACCGGATCATCAGCCAGAACGGTGTGCAGGTCCCCGTCCGGATCTACCGGTCCGAGCAGCTGACCGACGGCGGCCCGGTGATCATCAATTTCCACGGCGGCGGCTTCACCCTGGGTGCCCTGGACCAGTCGGACTGGCTGTGCAGCCAGGTCTGCATCGGCGTCGGCGCGGTCGTGGTCTCCGTCGACTACCGGCTGGCGCCGACCCACCGTTTCCCGATGGCCGTCATCGACAGCATTGCCGCGGTGCACTGGGTGGCCGAGCACGCCGCGGACCTCGGCGTCGAGGGCGGCCGCATCGGCGTGCTGGGCGACAGTGCCGGCGGCAACCTGGCCACCGTCATCTGCCAGCAGATGCGCGATGACGGCGGCCCGACGATCTCCCACCAGGCGCTGATCTATCCCGCCACCGACCTGCGGACGCCGGACGAATTCGACCCGACCCACTCGTCGAGCGCGGACTTCCCGATCCTCTCGTCGGCCAGCATGGTCTCCTTCCGCGACCACTACCTGGGGCCGGATGGCGACCCCAACGACCCGATGGCCTCACCGATCCTGGCCGCCGACCTCTCCGGCCTGCCACCGGCGCTGATCCAGGTTGCCGAGTACGACCCGCTGCGCGACGACGGGATCCGGTACGCGCGGGCCCTGCAGGAGGCCGGCACCCCGGTGCGGTTGACCGAGTACGTCGGGATGCCGCACGGCTACTTCAGCTTTCCGAAGGTGATCCGCGGCAGCATCGTGCAGGCGCTGGCTGAACTCTGCGCCGAGCAGCGGTATGCCCTGCATGGGGCACCGAAGCTGGACCGCATGGCGCCGCAGCCCCCGGCCCGGCGCGGCGACCCCCCTGCCACCGCAGGATCTTTCGATCCCGTCGCATCCCGGCCCATCGCCGACCACGAGGTCGGCCGGCACCCGGTGCCGCAGCACAACGCGGAGGCCACGGGCTGACGATCAGGGCCGCAATCGCCCACGGCCGGCGAGGCTGCCCGCCGCTGGCCGGGCAGAGAAGTCACTGCAGGTACTTCTCCACCTGATCCACGCTGCGCACCGATGCCTCATCGGCGTTCTGGCCGAACTCCCGCTTGGCCCGCCGTTGCCGCAACAGGTCCCAGCACTGGTCGAGCGCACCCTCCAGCGCGGTGAGCTCCTGCTGCTCCTGCGTCGAGGTCAACGCGCCGTCCTTGAGACGCCCCCGGAGTTGATGCTCCTGATCGACCAGAGTGGTGATCTGGGAAAGGATCTGGTGTTCGTCCACGTCGGTGCTCCTTCGAGTTTCGGTACGGGCGTCGGTGACCTTGTCAGCGGACCGCACGTTACGCCGAGCGGTCCGGGACCGGGTCGAGGCTGCCGTCCTGCGGCGTTGACCCGCAACCTATGAAATTCCGAGCGGCCACGGCGGCACCACCCAAGCCATGGGTACGACGCGCACCCGGGTGCTACCGTCGGTCCGCGTTCCGAAGCCGCAGACCCACAGGCCGACCGCACGGAATTTCGACTCATCGGGGGTGCAGTGACCAGCGCCGATCCCCGGTGGGTGGAGGTATCCCGCTCGGAGTTCCCACACGAACAAGAAGGCCTGGCCTACCTCAAGAGCCACCTGCCGGACGCGCCGCCCTACCGGGCCTGGACCAACTTCGAGTTCATGGACGGCCAGGGCCGCTGGCATGAGATCGATGCGCTGATCCTGGGCCGGGAACGCCTGCATCTGGTCGAGCTCAAGCACTACGGCGGGACCCTGGGCGGTAACGAGAAGGACTGGCTGCGGAACGAGCGGCGGCGGGAACGATCGCCCTTGCTGCTCGCCCACCGGAAGGCCCAGCGGCTGCGGAGCCGCATCGAGGCAGAGGTGAAGAAGTGGGCGCACCAGAAGGGCTTCCCGGTCAGCGAGGTGCTGGGGCGCGTTCCGTTCGTTCAGGAGTCGGTGTTCCTGCACCACACGGACCTGCGGGTCGACCTGCAGGGCGTGGCCCGGTCGAATCTCTTCGGCTTTCCGGACGCCAAGAACTCCCTGCCGGACATCATGGATCGGCTGCTGGAGCCGGCGGATTTCCAGCGGGTCAAGGAAACCGATGGCGCGCTCCTCACGATGGGCACTGAGCCAGCTCGGCATCAAGCGGCGGACGACCCGGGACGCCGGCTCGTGGTTGATCAACGGCAGCCCATTGGACGAGGGTGAGGGCTGGCAGGATTGGCCGGCCGAGCACCGGCACAATGCCGACGACATCGTCCGCATCCGGGTTTTCACCACCCCGTCGAACTCCCCGCAGAGCGTGCGGACCGCGATCCAGCGGCGGGTCAATCGTGAGTTCCAACTGCTGCAGGCCCTCAAGCACGAGGGCATCGTCACCCCGCGGGACTACGTGGAGACCGAGGACGGCGACCCCGGGCTGGTCTATTCGATCGATGACGAGTACACGCCGCTCGACCTGCTGGTTGGCACCCCGTTGACCGCCGACCAGCGGTTGTCGATCCTGGAGTCCACCGCCGATGCCCTGTCCTACGCCCACCGGCACCGGGTGGCGCATCGTGGTTTGAGCCCGCACAGCATCCGCGTCGCGGTGCCCAGTGCCCCGAACGCCAAGCTCGGGGTCAGGTTGGCCGACTGGTCGTGGGCCGGCCGGATCCATCACACCGGCACCGGCAGTCGTTCGGTACTGGCGGACCAGTCGGGTCCGTCCATCGACGGGTCCGAACTGTATGAGGCCCCCGAGGGCCGGCTGGCTGTCGTCGCCGACCGGCCCGGGTTGGACATGTTCTCCCTGGGTGCGGTGGCCTACTACCTGATGGCCGGCGAACCGCCCGCCGCCGACCGCACCGACCTGCGCGAGAAGCTGACCGCTGCACAGGGTCTCGACCTCGCCGCGGCACCAGGGATTCCCTACGCCGACGAGGATCTCCGGCAACTGATCCTGCACGCGACGTGCCCGAAGGTCTCGCAGCGGTTGGCCGGCGCGCAGGAGTTCGCGGAGCGCATCCGGGCGATCCGACTGCCACCGGCGTCGCAGCCCGACGACGACATCGACCCGTTGGAAGCCGCGCCCGGGGCCGTCATCCAGGGCCGGTTTAAGCTGGTGAAGATCCTGGGCTCCGGCAGCACGGCGACCGGGTTGCTGGTCAGGGACAACGAGGCCGACGACGAGAAACGGGTGCTCAAGGTCGCGCACCACGCCGACGCGGCGGCGCGGCTGGAGCAGGAGGCCGGGGTACTGACCAACCTCGGTCAGCTGATCTCCGACAAGGCCGGCGTGGTCAGGCTTTTCGAGTCGCTGGATTTGCCGCACCAGCGCAAGGCCCTGCTGCTCAGCTCGGGTGGCGACACCAACCTCGGCGACCTGACCCGATTCGACGCGTTGTCGGCGGCTCTCCTGGATTCCCTGGGCGGCCAGTTGCTGGACACCGTGGTCGAACTGGAACGCGCCGGCGTGTTGCACCGTGACATCAAGCCGGCCAACCTGGGCTTGAGGAGATTGCCGGGCGGGAAGGCACGGCTCACCCTGTTCGACTTCTCGCTGGCCCGCGGCCGGGTGTCGGCCGTCGAAGCGGGCACCCCGCCGTACCTCGACCCCTTCATCGGCAGCCACCAGCGGCCGTCCTATGACTCCGCCGCCGAGTGGTATTCCGCCGCAGTCGTGCTGTTCGAGATGGCGACGTCGAGTACCCCCACCTACGGCGGAGACGGCAGCGACCCGGCACTTGTCAGCGACGACGTCACGGTGGAACCGGACTTCTTCCCCAGCGCGATCGGCCGGCCGGCCCTGGCCGGGGCCCTGACGTCGTTCTTCCGCCGGGCGCTGTCCAGAAGCGTCGAGCGAAGGTTCGACACGATCGAAGAGATGCGGACGGCCTGGTCGGCGGTCTTCGCCGTCACCGAACGAACGGGTGGTCGGCCGCCCAAGCGCCCGACACCGATTCCCGCGCCGCCGCCGACGCCCGGCGACGCCGAGGACCTGCCGGCGTCGCTGGCCACCCTGACGGCGATCGTCAAGGAACTCGCCCGGACCGCGGGATCGTCCGGTTCGAACGGCCGCCGACTGATACACCTCCTGCTGCCCACCGCGCCGACCGGCGATGACCTCGACCCGCTGGCGACCCAGGCGGTGTATGCCGAGGTACTCGGGGTCACTCCTCCCCGGGTGGCCCAATTGTTCGATCAACTGGGCCAAAAGTGGTCCGCTCAGCCAGACCTCGCCGCGGCGCTGGGTGTGCTGACCAGGACCCTGTGGTCCGAACTGACGGCATCGGGCGGTATCAGCACACCGGATCAACTGACGACCGCGCTGATCGGCGAGCATTTTCCGGGCAGTGCCGTCACGGACGACCCCGACGGGCAGGCCCGAGCCCAGCGAACCGCCGCAGGCCTGGTGCGGCTGCTCATCGAACGGAGCACCCGCAGCGACCGGCGACTGGAACGGCGCCGCCATCAGAGCCGCATCGTCACGATCGGCGCGAGCGCCCTGCACCTGGACACCGCGGACGATGTCGCCGCCGACGCCACCCGGCAGGTGAAGGACGCCACCGCCCTGGGTCGGCCGCTGCTCCCGGGGGTCTCGGCGCTGCCGCGGCTGCGGGCCGAAGCCGGCAAACGGCTCGGCGACGCGACCGTTTTCGGCGACAGCACCCCGATTCCCGATCACGTGCTGCTGCGACTGGCGGCGATTCACCCCGAAGACGTGTGCCTGTCCGCGGCCGACGAGCTGCACGCAGCGGACCTCTCGGTGGACGTGGCGGTCGAGACCGTCCTGCAGGGGCTTGCCGAACAGACCAAAGTGCGACCGGCGGACATCGCGTCCCGGGTGGCCGCCCGCTTCCCGATGCTCCGGGCCAGGGTCCCGCGCCGCCCGTCGCTGGATGACGTCGTCCGCCGCGCCCGACCCGATCTGAGCTGGCGCCCCGACCTGGAGGTCTACTCCGGCTCGACCGTGTCGGCCGGGCCATCGACGTTGCCAAGCAGGCAGGGAACGCTGCACGGCGGCGCGGTCCGCAGCCCGGTAGGCCCGCTGGCCTTCGCGCGACTCGCGGACGGCCCGGTGTTCCGGGCGTTCCAGGTCCCGGACGGCCGCAGCGATGAACTGGCCGCGGCGATGGTCACCCTGCTCGGCGCCGAGTGGATCGACGTGACCAGCGAACTGCTCCGCCTGATGCGGAATCGGGCCGAACAGGCGCAGGTGCCGTGGTCGACGATCGTCGCCGCGGACGCCGGGCCGGCCCAGGACCGCCAGGGTCTGGCCGCCTTTGTCGAGCAGTCACTGCCGGACCTGATTGAGCGGATCGAGGGCGGCGGGGGCGGGCCGGCCCTGCTGACCGATCTGTCCACGCTGGCCGCGTACGGGATGCTGGGCCGGCTGCGCCGCTGGACCGACCTGACCCGACCGCCGGGTCGGACGGTGCTCGCGTTGGTCCCCCGCGGTTCGCAGCCCGGCCCAGTGGTGGACGGCGCCTCGCTACCGCTGAACAGCCCCGACCAATTCGTGCCGCTGTCCGGGCGGGACGTGGACAGCATCGTGGCGGGCGCCAGGTCGTCGGCGTCGGCCGAATCGGCAGCCGACCGCGCTACAGGCGGGGCGATCGATAGACGAACGGATGCACGGACCGGCGCCGGGGTGGGCGCCGAAGAAGGAGGGCACCACTGATGGCGTTGGCGACACGGGCGGGGACGGATTTGACGGGGGCACTCAAACCCGAACTCGGGGCAATGGTGCAGGACCTGCGGGAGCGGCTGGCCGCCGATCCTGATGTGGAGGCTGCCCTTCGGGCGCAACACCGGGCCGCACTCGCCGCGAACCGGTCGGCGGCATCATGGACCGATTGGTGCACCGACCTGCTCACCCAGGCCGCCGTCGGGTGGGTGCTGTCCACCGTGTTCGTCCGGTTCTGCGAGGACAACCGACTGCTGGGCGGGCACCACGGTTCCCGCACCCACGGGGTGTGGATCACCAGCAACGACCGGATCCGCCGCCGACAAGCGCTGGACGCCGAGCGGGCCTTCTACCTGGCCAACTCCGACCTTTCCTACCGGGAGTGGCTGGAAACCGCCTTCGCCACCCTCCGCACGATCCCGGCCACCGCCGAGCTGGTCGGTGACCACTCGGCGATCCACATCCTCTCACCGTCCTCGGACGCGGTGAACCGGCTGCTGACGTTCTGGCGCCGCACCGACGACAACGACGACCTGGTATGGGATTTCGCCGACGACGAGCTGTCCACCAGGTTTCTGGGCGACCTCTACCAGGACCTGTCCGAGTACGCCAAAGACAAGTACGCGCTGCTGCAGACCCCGGAATTCGTCGAAGAATTCATCCTCGACCAGACCATGGAACCCGCGCTGAAAGACCGCCCGCTGCAGGGCTTCCGGCTTATCGACCCCACCTGCGGGTCGGGCCACTTCCTACTCGGCGCGTTCCGCCGGTTGCTGTCCCGCTGGGACAGGGAGGAACCCGGGCTGGAGCCCTGGGCGCTGGTGCAGAAGGCCCTGGATGGCGTGTACGGGGTGGATCTCAACCCGTTCGCCGTCGCCATCGCCCGGTTCCGGCTGATCGTGGCTGCCTTGCAGGCTGCGCACGAAAAGACCCTGTTGGACGCGCCGGGTTTTGTCGTGCATGTCGCGGTTGGTGATTCGCTGTTGCATGGCGAGAGTCAGTTGATCATGACCCCCGAGGGCGACCCCGAACTGGACGTCGACCTGGCGGCAGCGGACTTCGCCTACTCAACTGAGGATCTCGCGTTGCTGCGGAGCATCCTGGTACCGGGATCGTATGACGTGGTGGTCGGAAACCCGCCGTACATCGTGGCGCGGGACAAGGCGCTCAATGCCAGGTATCGAGAGCTGTACAGCACGTGTCACCGGACCTATGCCCTGACGGTGCCGTTTATGGAGCGGTTCTTCCAACTGGCGAAGCCGGGCCCGGTCGCCGGATGGGTTGGGCAGATCACCTCAAACTCGTTCATGAAGCGGGAGTTCGGGGCACCACCGATCGAGAAGTTTCTTGCCAACAAGGATCTGCGGTTGATTGTCGATAGCTCCGGTGCCTACATCCCCGGACATGGGACACCGACGGTGATCATCGTGGGGCGGAGCCAAGGCCGCACAAGAGAGACAGTGCGTGCCGTACTGGGAATCAGAGGGGAGCCTGGCCGACCCGAAATCCCCGCCGAGGGAATGGTCTGGACTTCAATCGTCGATAACGTTGCCAACGTTGGACATGAAGACGACTGGATCAGTATTGCGGACCTTACTCGCAGATCCCTCCAGTCTCATCCGTGGAGTCTCTCAGGTGGTGGAGCTGGCGAACTTCTTGCACGAGTCGAATCGGCTTCAATTCTTCCGCTGGAGTCACGGGTACAAGAGATTGGCTTTGGTGCTGTTACCCGAGAAGACGCCGCATATATTGTTGGGACAGTCGCGCTGAATCACCTCGAGATTGACCCGGCTCACCGCAGACAGATGGTGAGCGGCGAGAACGTGCGTGACTTTCACGTTCAGGAAGCACCTGAGGCATTGTGGCCATATGAACAAGCCTCACTCGACGCTGACCCTGATGATCGCTCGATTAGGCTGCTCTGGCCCAACAAGACCAGTCTTCGTCAACGAGTTGCGTACGGTGCCAACCAGATCGAGCGAGGTCTGCAGTGGTTTGAGTACTCGATGTTCTTCAAGAAGAGATACAAGGACGGTCCATCTATCGCGTTTGCATTTGTGGCCACATCGAATCACTTTGTACTCGAGCGCGGGGATCGAATATTCACGAGGACTGCGCCGATCGTTAAGCTCCACAAAGAGGCGACGGAGGATGATCACCTTCGGTTGCTGGGCATCCTCAACTCGTCGTCGGCGTGCTTCTGGCTCAAGCTGAGTAACCATTCAGTGGGCAGGTGCGGCGTGTCATTCGTTTGAATGAAAGTGGTTGCGGGATAATGTTTTTGTGGAAAGCGCCGGGA
>Ga0208588_1000132_pt1 | contig 22801 bp, 17 predicted proteins | sample NGESurshal092012_8_FD_184483 | JGI IMG/M metagenome (GOLD analysis project Ga0208588, IMG submission 184483) | Arctic peat soil microbial communities from Barrow, Alaska - NGEE Surface sample 415-3 shallow-092012 (SPAdes) | ecosystem: Environmental > Terrestrial > Soil > Wetlands > Peat ...
GAGCTAAATTGTCGCATTGAGCCGCCACAAACCCGCTATCCGCCAGTCCAAGCAGGGGTGGCGTATCAATAATCACCAGATCAAACATTGCCTGGAGTTTTTGGAACAGAGGCTCGACTCGATCAGTGGTGAAAAGCTCTACTGGGTCAAGAGGTGGTTGTCCGGCGGTCACAACCGTCAGATTCTCGCAAGAGGGAGGGGATTGGGTTACTTTTTGAACATCCTGGTCACCCAGAAGCAGGTTACTGAATCCTCGCTGATTGGACAACCCTAATAACTTGTGAATTTGGGGATGGTGGAGATCCGCATCAACCAGTAACACCCGTTGCCCCATCGAGGCTGCGGTCATTGCCAGATGAAGAGCAATCGTCGATTTGCCATCTCCCCCTTCCGGTGAGGTAATCATGAGGGAACGGATTGGCGCGTTGGTTTTGCTGAGCAGGCGTAAATTTTTAGCGAGCGATCGAAAAGCCTCTGTCCCCGGAGCTGAAACCACTTGGGGCTGAGAGTCGAAATGGGGAATCACCCCTAGCAAGAGTAACCGGGTTGCTCGTTTTACCTCGTCCGTGGTGTGCAGCAAATCCTGTGTTGTCTCAACCAGGAAACCTACTCCGACGCCCAATAACACTGCCAGGACAGCAATTAATGCCAGAAACCGAAGCTTACTGATGCTGTTGACGTTAACTAGTTGACCCGATTCATCCAGTTCCAATCGTGGAGTAACGGTTAGTTCCCAAGGAATCTCCTGCTGGGCAGCGTCAATTTGCAATGCCTCCTGGCGGGTCGAAAACTTATTGAGACTATCGGTTGCAAGTGCCAACTCGCGCTGCAAATCGTTGTACTGGCGGGCGATTGCAGGCAACTGCCGAATTTTTTGATTCATTTCAGCCTGTACCCGGTTAGTTGCCTGACGGCGAGCCTCTACCACGGTAATAGAATCACCCGCATTTTCTACAACCCGGCTGGCCTCTCTATTTAGCAGGTTTTGTAAATTGCGCCGTTTTTCCAGTAGAGCCTGCATTGCCGGACTGTCTGGTGTAGAACGAGCAGATTCTAAGGCAATCTTACCCTCAACCTCCTGGTACTGACTTAACAGGGGTTGATAATAGGACGAAGAGCTATTTAGAGAGGTTTTTTCACCCAGAACAGACTGAGGGCTTTCATCCTGTAGCATTCGCGCTAGGGCGTTGCGTTTGGCTTCTGCTTCTGCAAGCTGGGTTCGGTTTTCAGCCTCGACTTCGTCCAATTTGCCAGCGTTTTCGGTTAGCTGTTTGCCCTGTTGTTCGGGATCCACAATGATGTTCCGTTGCCTCAGCGCTTGAATTTGCCGTTGCAAAGAATCGACCCGTTTGCGTAGAGGGAGAAGCTGTTTGTCAATGAATTGGACGCCGAGTCGAATCGGGGATTGTCGTTCCTTCAGGCTGTAATTCAAATAAGTCTGGGATAGTCGATCGAGAACAAATTTTATTTTCTCCGGATCGGTGTCCTGGTAACTAACATTAATCAGTTTGGTGCCCTGCTCTTTCTTGTCTAAGGACAGGGTCGTGATTCGTGCAATCGTAAAATTTTTGATTAAGCTTTCGTAGGTCACATCTGGATACCGCTGGCGCAACTGCTTAACCATGGGCTCCAGCAGTTTGGGGCCCGACAAAATGCGGATTTGCGACTCGTAATCCAGGCTGGACTGTTCAATATTCATGTCGGGTACGTCTGAACCCTGGGCACGGGTAGAAGAACGTGCAAGTTGTCCTTCCGCTGTGATTGGTTCCACCAAAAGTTGAAAAGTACCGACATATTGAGGGGGGGTTGATTTTATGATCAAGAGCAGTAGCCCCCCGGCTAACAGGGTCGTTCCCAGTGCAACTATTGCCATCAATGGTGCCCGACGACGGGCAACGGCTACCAGCCAGCCTAAGTCGAACTTGTCCTCCTCAGCGTCAGTGGAAGCGGTACTCTGGAATGCAGGATAGGGTGATTTACCGTTAGTTTCGGTTAATGTTGGCAAATAATCTGGCTGTTTATCCATGTCAGTTTTCCATTAAATGAAGGGTCAATAACATGTGAAATGCATCCATGATCACAGCCCAAAAAGCCTCATAGTGCAGGCATCACCGACTGGAGCTAAGATTGAATTCTTACTATTAGCAGCTATTGTGATGCCCGACGGGTTGGGGCGATCGTTGATTCCCTGGGAGAAGTCGATCGCAATTTTGCTTCTGATCAAGGTAGCGTCCGGGTCCAATAGATCACAGGTAAATTTTAGAAATTAGTAGAACATTTACTCTTGGTCAGAATTTCCTGGTAGAGATTAGAAAAGAACTGCCCTTTTACTTCCCAAGAAAAGTGCTCTCTGACTCGCCTCTGCCCTGCTTGACCCATTTGAGTACGCAAATCCGAATCAGAAGCTAGCTGAATCATTGCGGCTGCTAATTCATTAACAGCTTGCTCAGGGTTATGAGCAGGAACTTTAATACCAGTTTCCTTCGTGATTTGTACGGATGGCCCGCCCAAATCTAAACAAATGACTGGACGACCCGCTGCCATTGCTTCAAGGCAAGTCCAACCGCCAGAATCATGCAGGCTTGGATGAATAACAATATGGCACTCTTCTAGGCGAAGCATTGCTTCATTTCGAGGAAGCTTACCCCAAAATTTAACTCTACTACTGCTTTCATATTCCTTAGTCATTTTCTCGAGTTGCTTTCGCTCAGGACCATCGCCTAATAACCAATATTCTGCATTGGGTATATCTGCATTCAGAAAAGCACGAAGTCCCAGATGAAATCCTTTCCAGTGTAGTAATCTGCCAATACTGATAAATCGTATCGGAAGTACATCAGGAGTTTTACATTGAGCAAAACGGTCAATGTCAGATACTGACAGTCCTGCTTCAGGAAAAACCTGTACAACCTTCGCATCCATTGGGCGCAATCTTTTCGCTGTATCTTCGGTGGTTGCGAGAGCAACTATACTGCGCTGCGCTGTAATACGAGTAAATGGGTCTAATTCACCAAATCTCTGCGCTAGATCACGAAGGGTTTCATAAATTTTCGCTGATAAGTTAAAATCTCGCCAAAATGTCTTAGGAGCAGCTTCTCCCCCTCCGACTGGTCCCCAGACAAATGGAATTTGTAGAAATGAAAGAAAGCTAGGAGACCAAAATTTAACGTATGTAACATGGTGAGAAAGATCAAATTTGACTTTCTGATGCAAAGCTTGCCCAACGTAGTAAGCCTGGATTTGCCACAAGTAGTAGTGTAACTGCACGGCTCCTTGCTTTCCCTTCCAGTCCTCACTCCAACCTAGAGGCTCAAAGTAAACAAAGTGAAGGTTTGGATTGGGATGAAGGCTTAATTCGGTTTCGATCTCCGCACAGGAGAAAGCACGAGTTAAAACCCAGACTTCATGGTGTTGGGCGATCGCAAGCGCCATATTCCACCCTACTCCTTCCTCAGAGCCTAATCCTGGTTCACAAGCATAAGCAGATAACAAGATTTTCATAACAGTTACTATTATACAATTAGTGTTTAAGTACTTGAAAATTTAATGACTTTGGTTGGGGTAATCTATACTCACACTGACTTTATGCCATTTGTTTTTGACTCAACATAAGCTCCTTATAATAAGAACACATCATTTTTGCTTTTTCTTCCCAAGTATTTCTTTTCGCAAATTCATATCCGTTTCTGCCCATCTCTATGCGTTTTTGAGGATGTTCATATAAATACTCAATTGCTCTTGCAATTGCACGAACTGTATATGTTGGTTCTGTTACAGGAATTTTAATCCCCATATCCTCTGTGATAAAATCTCTTGCTCCATGGTGATCCAGAACAATCAGTGGCAGGGCATGAGCCATTGCTTCCCATAGTTGGGCTCCAAAAGTATCCCTTAGACTTGAGAATAGAAAAACATCACTGCAAAGATATTCTTGCTTTACCTCCTCCCATGAAAGTTGACCACGATACTCAACCTTCTTTTCAAGCTGAAATTCTTTGAGCCAAGAGGGGATATATGGCTTTGAGATGCCATCTCCTAAGATAGTCATCTTAAAATTAACGTCAGGATTAACTTCAGCTAAAGCCTGTAAAGTAAGACGAAGCCCTTTTCGAGGATGGAGACGGGCTACCCAAAGCAACTTGAGAGTTGTAGAAATAGATCTGGTTGGGGGTTCAACGGGAAGATACTCGCTAGGGAGTCCGGAAGAGAGAGCGAACCCAACTCGCTTCGGTTTTCCAATCCGATGACAAAGCTCATACGTCTCCTTATTCTCAAAAAGCAAAAAATCAGCATTCTTAATTGTTTGACGGACAATAGGGTTAAATTGGGTCAAGTATTGAACAATGAAACTGCGCTGTTGTTCTGCAAACCATTGATCTAAATAGAACTCCTTTAGTTCCTTTGGGGCTATCTGACCCCCTCCAACCGGTCCAAAAATAAAAGGTTTTTTGAGCTTCCATAGTCTGGAGCCAAGTAGAAAACTACCATAGTTAACATGGTGAATTATGTCAAACTGAAGTTGTATGTCAAGCAGCTTAGCTATGATACAGGCTTGCCTCTGCCATAGCAGGTAGTGAAAATAGATTCCACACCGCCCCTTAATAATTCCATTCTGACGTTTTATAAAAAGTTTGAGCCAGTCTGGAATATCAACGTAGACAAAGTGTAAATTTGGAACTGGATGATTGTTTAGCTGTTCTTCGATAATCTTTTTGTTATTCGCATAGTTGGAATTGTAAGGTGATGTCAAAACCCAAACTTCATAGCCAAGTTTGGCAACATTTAATGGGAAGTACCAGCCTTTTCCTTCCTCCGAACCTCGGTTAGGTTGACAGGCATATGCAGACATCAAAACTTTCAATGTATTATATCTCAAAAAGTATCTGTATTCAAAATTTTTACTTAATCCTGCTTCGCAACCAACGCAATGACTTCTGCAAACGATTGGGCTGCGATTTGAGGAGTATATTTAGAAATCAGTTGCTTCGATTGTGATCCCATCGACGAAATAGTTTCCGGCTTATCAATCAATTGCTTCATTTTTGCAGCAAGTCCTTCAGGGGCATGCGGGTCGAAAAGATACCCATTCTGCCCCTCTACTATCATTTCAGACGCATTTGCTCCCTTTGAGCATAAGATAGGTTTTCCGAATACCATTGCTTCGAGCACAACCATCCCCCATACATCTTCTAAGGTTGGGAAGACAAATACATCGCTTGCCTCGAAATAATGCCCTAGTTGATCATAGTCAACCCAGCCCAGCAACAATACCTGTTTAATTAAATTATTTTTCTTAACAAAGATCTCTAACTCCTCACGTTGAGAGCCATCGCCAACAACCAAGAGCGTAAAATCATTATACCCCTGATGGCGGAGTAAACAGCAGGCTTGAAGCAGGGTATTAATTCCTTTTCGAGTAATTATCTGCCCTACATACAAAAAAATTGGGCGTTTCAACTCTGATGATAGAACTTCAGCGTTCTCAGCGTTCTGTAATAAGGCACTTTGATCAGGTACGAGATAAGTTTTTGTATATACTTTGTCTTTTGGAATATCTAAAACTTGTATTAGGTAACTCGTTGCGGCATAACTATTCGCCACGAAAGCATCTGTAAACTTAGAGATTAGTTGTCTGATAAAACTTCGGAGCTTTGAATCCCTAAATTCAGTGTTTGGAGAACTGCCATCATAAATAATGACAAGTTTCCATTGACCAATTGGTTTAAGGAGCAACGCTAAAATAGTCCAAATTGAAAAAGCACTGGCGAAAACCACTTTAGGTCTAAATTTGAGTAAGGAAAAAATAATTTTAGGGGAGGCAGAAATAAAGCCACGACTGTAGCCATCTTTAACCTGTGTAGTTTGGAGAAATTTAGTTTCACCAACAGTTTGAAATATAGAAGCACCAGGTGTTTTAGGATTAAATCCGGGCCAAAGGCGACCCGTATAAAAACGAGTGTCTTTAAATTGCTTGGTAAACTCTTTCATTACAGGCTGCCAGTAGGCACCAAATGTTAGTGAAGGGTAAATCCAAGCGATTCGTAAATTTTCCATAATGACCCTTAGTAGATTTTCTGAGTAGTTTTAATTTCAATTCAAGGACTGTTGATTGAGGATAAAGGCTACCTCGGTCAATTCCTTCAGCAATAATTAAGCGTTCAGTGCATTGACCTGCAACCGGCACTCCGGGTTAATTTGAAGGATAACCGTGACTGCAAATGAGTTTAATCGCTCTAACGAGTACGGCGGTTAATTGAAACTGTGATTAGGCAACTCACACAGCAATTTAAGATCGAAAAAGTGCAGACTCACGAACTTTAGCACCTTACTAGTCTCTGTAATTGTAAACTGTTGACACATAAAGTTGTTATTGGCTGAACTGGCATAGTCTTGACCCCCTGTAATTCAATTGTTTATAGACAGAATATTAAATCACATAGCGCATAAATATATTGCAGATAAAACAACTGGAACCCAAAAATCATTGTATCGTAGAAAACACTTTCTGACACGGGGTTCAAGATTTTTCTGCATCACCAAGGTGCTCTGCCCTAGATACTTTGAAAGATGGTTGCTCCAAATTTTTCTATAGAGTTTTGTTCCGCAAATTGTTTCATTAGATTTCGATCGATAATTTCTTCTAAAGGCTCAGTGAGTAGTTTTATTAAACCTTCAGAAATCTTTTGGGGTTGAGTTGAATCAACCGCTAATCCTAAACAATAATGATGTACGAGTTCACCCATCAAACCATAATCAGAACTGAGTACTGGTTTCTGGGTAGCAGCAGCCAAGAGAAGGATTCCGCTCATGCCAACATGGCGTTGGTATACTGCCATTACGGCATCTGCAAGGCAGAAATAACTGTAGACCTCTCGATCAGATATGAACTCGGAAACGGTAATAACTTGAATTGGCTGATGCTGACGCAGTTTTGCAAGTTCTAGTTCAACTAAGCCCTGATCTGCTGGTTTGACTTTCCCTATAATTAGGAAGCAAATCTGCTTACAAAGATCGTAGGGCATTTTTGATAAGGCATCTATAAGCTTGTAGATGCCTTTACGGCTATCTATGGAGCCGAACAGGAGGAATATCCTTCGATCAGGTTGAACTCCTAATTTTTTTCTCAATTCTTCAATTTGCAAGCAAGAAACAGTTTGGATCTCTACGGGATCTACCAAAGTAATTGCCTTGTCCGTTTTATAAAGTGTGTTAATGTGACTGCTGACAAACGGATCAAGGCAAAATAGCTTGTGCATTCTGGGATTCTTCAATGTGCGGGATAAATAAAATTTTTCACGCAGGTGCTGAAGTCTTTCTTTTGTAGAGGGGATTCTGCCATTAGTAAAATGACTATAGTGAAAAGTAGGTCTGAAGTAGATACCTGAAGTAGGGCATGGAGGTTTTAACCCCAGAGCAAGGGGCAATTCACAGGTATCAAGGAACATAATTAAGCAGTGGTTCGTATTTAGTAAAGTGGCATATTTGCAAAGCAGATTCCACTCCTGGAAATTCCGAATAAGTCTAGAAGACGATGAGTTATGTGATTGGAGATTAGCGGCTTCTTGCTCAGAAATAGTGATAAAACGAACTTTTCTTAAGCTATAACTATCTGCTAGATTTACAATATCTTTATGTTCACTGAAAAAGAATGGTGATACTACGACATTAAGGTCAATATTTAAATTATGAAGATGCCAATACTGAATTAGATGCCGGATATAGTTTGGATGGTGTCCTTCCGTCTTCAAATCGAACAACATATATTGGATAGTTTGATCATTAAGTTCAAACTTTGAATTCTTTAAAGATTGAATCATAGGAATATGTTAACAGATTAAATTTGTGTCACGACGGTTTGTTTATGAGTTCCTGAGCGATTTCTAAGAACCTTCTACCATACTCAACTACTAATTCTTGATTCATCGCTTGCGCCAACTTTTCTTTGTCGTAATCAGGACCTGGCTGACCAAAAAGGGTAGCTTCTTTGATAATGTATGCTAATTGTTCAGCATTATTACCTTCAAAGAAAAATGAATTTGGTGGGTTCTGCTCTAAATGAACAGGAAAATTTGACAAGATTATTGGTTTCCCTAGTGCTCGCGAGTCCTCAACAACTGTACTCCAGCCTTCAAATAGAGAGGGTTGGATAATAGCCAAGCATCGCCTCATAAGCTGGATCTGATCAAGACGAGGAATCAGACCTAAGATTCGTACTTGATTGACAACTCCTAATTCTTTAGCTCTTGCTATAAGACGTTGATAGTACTCATCCTGCTCTAAAGCTTTACCAGTACAAGCTACTACCGGATGAATCTTTTGTTCCTTTAGAAGACCTAATGCTTCAATGATAACAGTATGATTTTTGTGTTTCCAGAATTGGTTACTGACTAAAAAGTAACGATCGGGAAGTTTGTACTTCTGCTGCATAAGTTCTGGATTTGGTTGAAGCCAAGTTGACTCCATGCAGCTAACAAACGTCATCAACCGACTACGAGACGCTGCTTCAGGATAATGCCTATTAAAATCAGCTCTAGCTATTTTGCTACTAAGTACAATCAGTGGGGCATTATTAGCAATCTTTTGATTGTGAATATTTCGCTGATTGATTTCATCCTTAGAAAAAAGCTCAGGCAGATAATGATGCTGGAAATCTGGAATCCAGGCTCCCCAAGTGTAGGGAGATCGATTTCCTGCTAACGTTGGATACAGAAAGTCTAGCTTCAGAAGATTGAAAGCCTTAGGTGGTAGAAATGTTAGGCGATTTGATAATTCTTTGCAGAGTTTGAGGTATAACCGCTCTCGTGTATAAACTTGATCGACACAATGAGCAATAGGTTCAACCAGACCAAGATTAGAGGGTGCAACAGCTACGCTTAGCTTTAGATCTACTTTTTCCTCAGCAGGTAAAGCGGCAATGGCTTTCGCTAGATTCTGGATATAGATAGTTCCGCCCATCCAGCCTGAGCCAGTTGTCATATTTAAGCAGATGTGCATTCTACCTACCATCCCACCAACTCTGCACGACACCAGCTACCAAACGTCCTCACCCCCTGTTCAAAGGGAACGGTGGGAGTAAACCCCAAAGCTGTGAGTTTTGAGATGTCAGCATGCCAGTTTAGAGGATTTCCTGGTGGTACCACCCCATCAAATTCGGGTTGGCAGTTAAGCTCCAGCGCCTCCAGCACTATATTGGCTAACTCTAAGATCGTCACTTCACGACCAGTTGCCAGGTTGTAGGCTTCCCCCTGCATGGGTGCAGCCGTTGCAATCACCTCGATCGCGTTGGCAATATCAAGCGCATGAATGAAATCACGGCTTTCATCCCCGGTGCCCTGCAAAGAGAGTGAATTTTGGGTAACAAGCTTGCGGCAAATGTCCCAAAGCACCTGACGACGCAACCCAGGACCATATGCTGAGAAAATTCTGAGGCTGGCGGTTGATAAATCATAAATCTTAGAGAACTCCAGACAAAGCTGCTCACATTGCAATTTATGGAAACCATACGGTGAGAGCGGCGCTGTTATTTGAGACTCACGCACAGGCAAGGACTCGGGGTTGCCGTAAACGGCTGCACTTGACAGAAAAATAAAGCGGCAATGCGGCGCATTGAGACGTAGAGCATTGAGCAATTCAAACGTGAGTACTGTGTTTGTGTGAAAGTCAGCAGATGGTTCTGCCATCGATAAACCGACTGAGGCTCGACCCGCACAATGAATGCAAACTTGAGGTGCGATGTTTTTGAGCAGTTGGCTAAATGCTGGATCGGGCAGTTGGAAGCGGTGGTAAGCAGATAGACTGGCTAGGGGTGCATTCTCAGGTTGAGAATTATCGATACCCACAACAGACCAGCCTTGCTCGGCAAAGTAGCGGGCGGCGTAGCGTCCGATGAAGCCGGAGACGCCGGTAATAAGAGCAACTTTCATTAAGATACTAGACATTGAGATACCGAAAGGATGGTTTCACAGATCACCGAAACGTTGACTACTGGCAATCCGAAGGTGCCTCATATTAAACGTCGTCTTATTCAGTACTTCTAAATATTCTGACTCTGCCAGGAGAAATTGATCGCCATTTACGGGGTAGTCAGTGACGTTAATCCAGGCTTGCAACTGCATATCAAAACGCTTGATGATTCTGCCAGGATTGCCAACCACAATACTGAGTGGAGGTACATCTTGTTTGACGACAGTTGCTGCACCAATGATCGAACCATAGCCAATCTTGACACCCTTCAAAATCGTCACGTCGGCACCCAACCAACAATTTGCACCTATCTCTATGGCTCCATCTTCTGTTGTTCCTGATGTGATGTATGGAACGAATGGAGAATGATAAACGTGACCACTGCCTAGAAACTTACAATCAATTCCTGTGAGGCAATAATCACCTATCTTTATGTGATTGCCAGACGTAAAAAAATTTCTTCGACCAATAAAACAATGATTGCCAATAATTAAAGAGAAGGTCTCTGGCTTACGGTGGTTAACGTTAATCCACGTATCTTCACTAACCACTGAGTTTTGTCCAATCTTGACGTTTTTCCATCCCAATACTTGAACGGATGGATCAAGGTAAGAGTTTTGTCCAATATTTTGCCTTTTAGCAATTGCGCCCATAATTCTTTCATGTTGAATTTTCAGCGAATGTCTAAAACCCGACGATGTGAGAGATTTTGCTGTAGCTTTCAGGAACTCATTCATGGCTCAGGTACGTATAAGTCCAACCGCTTTAATTGGCAACTAGCTTGCATATGAGTCTCATGGTCAGAACATTCTTCAGAAATATTTCTAATCACACGAGCTGGACCGCTAGCAACAGGTGTCAAGGGATGTACATCCTTAGTTACTACTGAACCAGCACCCACAACCGAAACCTCTCCAATGTTTATGCCCTTTAGAACAATTGCATTGAAGCCAATCCATACTTTATCCAGAATTTTAACTGGAGCAATTTTGACATGACTCCAATCCTTCTTACCTAGCTTCAAATCAACAACATCCTCGGAATGCTTAGAAAACGAGACCGAGTGTGAATTATGATCAACAATTGTGACTCTCCAAGCAATCATTACATCGCTACCAATTTCAACCCTGTCTGCTGAGATTATAATATCATTCACAAATGTTCTTTTGCTAATATTGGCCGCAACGTTACCTCGATCTAAGAATTCCATATTTTAGCTTTGAAGCAAATCTTCTTAAAGGATGTCGTCGAATTGAACGCAAATGTTGACAAATAGCTTGGAAAGCTTCTTGGTCCAATTGTATTTGGGTTTGAAAATTAATTGGTTCTGTATTCTTAATTATCTGTTCTTCTGCCTTTATGTCACCACAGTGCGTGCCACTTCCATCAAAGCCTATATTTTGTACTAAAGTTTGAGTAGGAAATAACGCAAAACCCTTCAACATAAAAAAACTTAAGTACCATCTAATATCCCATGTATCAATCCTTCCGCTAAGCTCGTCTTCTAGCATTTTAAAGTAGGGATAAGAACCATTTAAATCAAACAAGTATCTAAGTTCTCGGTCGTTTTTCAATCTAGTATACGAAGACATAGTTGGATCATATTCTTTCCACGCCCGCCACCAGGTTGCCCAGCCCCAGGAGCTAGTAAATGGCAAAAAGACTGTATCGAAATGAGTGTTAAGCTGAATCGGAAACATATAACCAGAGACTTGCATGACTTGAGGTTCAAATTCATAAAATTCAAGTGTCCTGTTCATGTAATTCATAAAATAGGGTGAAAGAACAAGATCATCTTCCAGAACAATGACTCGTCCGTATTCCTTACAAACTTCTGTGACTCCTAAAGAAATTGAGTTAGCACAACCTAAATTATGCTCTCGTTCAACAATGTGAACCTTGCCGCACCATTGCCGACTTTTCACAACTTCTCTTGTTTTTTCAACACCTTCGACATCCTGCGGATGCTTTGGTCCTTCGCAGAACACAAAAAGCTCAGTATTGTCTGCCCCTTCATTTTGAGCTAGGGATTCAAGAGCACGTCGCGTATGGTCAGGACGTTTATAAGCGAAAAATGCAACTGGAGAATTTTTGCTCATTGTCATCATACCTTAGGGAACTGTAAAAATTTCAAAACTAATTGTTGATAGTGAAATACGTTGTTTCAAACAATCTAGATCAGTCTGATAGGGAGCCTAGTCTACCTTTCACCGTATTGGGAAAATCCTAGTATTGAATCTAAACCCATGAGAATCATGCAATTGGATAGAATTCTTAGCAAAAAAAGTTACCATCCAAACATAGTATATCCACACATTGCTAAAGCCAAAGAAACTTATTAGCCTTTCTTCGGATACGTTTGATATTATTAAAAATACAATGAACACTAAAGGAAGAGAGGATTCAGGGTCTTTACTGTTTATCATAAATGAAACAGATTGAAATATCGTTCGTATAAGCGAAATCAGAAATAACAGCAACCCAGTCAAACCCAATTCTAATGCAAGCCCAATAAAGCCGTTGTGGGCGCTCTCTAGATCAAATCCAAGCCCGTTGCTAACAGGGAGTGATGGATCTTCAGTTCCCAGCCAAGGTTGCCAGTAACCAGCATAACCATAACCTAAGATTAGCCTCTCTGAAATCGCACTCAATAGAGCTGGCCAAAAATCACCTCGTCCAGTTAATGAAGGATCTTTCCCTAAAGAACTCAGAATAATTCCTATATTGCTTGTGAAAATTGTATAGGATAGAACACTGAATATTAGTAAAAGAATAATGGCGACGAATGCTTGCTTTGATTTGAGGCGTTTGATTAGCACAGTTACGACGGTGACGGCTGTTAGCACTATGAGACTTACGATACCCCCACCAGAATTGGCAAACTTTAAGCAAACCAGCGATAGTAAAATGAAAATAACCGACTTAATTCGTTGTTTTGGCTCATAAATTCCCCTTAAAAACCAAAGAGTGACGTTGAGAGCCGCTATTGAAGCTAGCGCGTTTGGATGACCAAAAATACCTTGCCAACCTTTGGTAGCTACACCAATTGAAGGTATCAGTTTTGAAACCAGGATGCTTGCGCAGATAGAAAAGGTCATGTTCCATCTGATTAAATCACACAATTTCTGTAAACTGTGATTTAAACCAAGATGAATTGCAACTACTGTTGCTGTAGTAAAAAGAAAGCTAGCAAATAACGTTGTTAATGGAGTTTTTGTCCATAAGGTTGACAGTATGGGAAGCAATAGTAACAAACCGAAGCAATAGTCATGCTTAATTACAGCCTTTATGCTACGACCGATATTTCTGAACGATCGACTTCCAACAAAGAATAAACAAGCATAAACAGTAATTGGAAATACTACAGACATTGCAGTAAAACTTTTCTCAATAGCAAGACCTCGATAGATTAATTGAGGTTGAAGAGAGCTAAGCGGAAAAATAGTAACACCCGAAACAATAAGAAGATAAACAAAAATAAATGCCTTATCGAAGAAGCTTGAAGCCTCTTTTCTCTTCAAAATTTGAAATAGAAGTAGAATATAGATGACAGCGACCGCTGCAATAAGTAATACAAATATTGGATTAGCAAGAAGAGGTCTTAGTAGATCTTTCACAGTTTACATAAGTAAGATGATTTCATATAGTATTTATTCAGTAATGTAATATTGGTACTTTTCCCGCATCATAAACAAGGCTGTATGGAATAAATCAAACACTCGTTCTGGAGAAACATCGCTAAGATAATCATTACCAAAAATAGAATAGTATCTTTGATATTCGGCAACAAAATTTGAGGACTTAATTAAAAACAAATCATCGCTGTAATTAGGATATTTGAACTTAGGCTGTAGTGTAACAACTGTCTTCGAGAGGGCAGACATCTCAGTAATGTGTGAGCCATGAATGCCGATCGCACAATCTGCATGCGAGAGCAAGTAGAGATAATTAATTCGCGCCTCGTGATAATCTGCAGAAAGGTTCTCACCTCGCAGGTCAATAATGTGAGGGTTGCCAACCGGATGCGTTTGCTTAAGGCCAACTAAGTAAATTCCTGCAAATGGGTACTCTTTCTTAATTAACGCTGCCAGTTCTGAATAATTCTTCAATTCCTGCTTAGGATGTCCTCCCCAACAGCGATAATCCTCACGATGATAAAAAACAACTTTAGGAGAACAGTCTTCTAACTTAATTGTGGCTTTCTTTTCCACATTTTCCATATGAAAGTATGTTCTTGCATTTACACCAGCACCAATATTCGGCTGTTTTTTTAATAGATAAACTGTCCGTTTCTGAATTTCTTCTTTAAGCTGTCTGTTAAACTCCACAGTTCTGAATGTCTTTCTACCAAAAGGTTTAGGTAGGTGAGTTGCAACCCAAATCTCATCCACAAAGTCAGGAGTGTAGCATTCTAAAGCCTCTGGAATTAGAAGAACCAGGCTAATTCCCTCAGACTTCAATAGTTCTCCAATCTCATCATAGGTATTGTAGACAAACTGAATGAAGCGTGTGCTGTGCCCGTAATACTCATCCAGACAGTTAAACAAAAGAATTGCATTCGACGCAGAATTATTTTTCCTGGTAACCCGTAGTGACGGCTTAATTTGAGTTGAATCTATATTGCTTTTTGGTTGTGTTCCAATATGCTTCTCAATTGCATTTAGTAAACGTCTAGAATCTTTTTGAAGAATTGCTTCTGTGAGCTTATCGACGTAGATTGCAAGCTGACTTTTTTGTTCCTCACGTTGCTTCTGTTGCTCTGGCTTTTGAGCAAAAAAGCCAAAGTACATATCATACATATCTCCTTTCCACCAGGAATCCTTACCATACACTACACCTGTTTCTAAATCCATCATTTGAGGATACCAGAAGTTGTAGAGCAGCGTTGGAATATCTAGTAAGAGCCGTTTATTGCAGGCAAGGCAGGTTCCATAGCACCAATGCCTATGCACAAAAGTGAAATAGCTATTTACATCAATATTGATCCCTCCAACCAGACAAACCGGGCATGTAGGAGCCCAACCTGTAGGATCAATAGAGGGAGATACTTGACGCAAATACTCTTTCAACTGAACATTCATGCAGTTAAACTCCTACTTGCTACAGTTAAACGAAAAAAAAGCTCTTTAAATCCGACTGACAATTTCTTCGATGATTTCATGCAGGCTATACTGAATGTCCCAATTTGGGTATTCCGTCTTGAACTTGGACATATCGGAATAGTAGCAAACGTGATCACCAATGCGGTTTTTGTCGTTGTAGCTGTAGTCTAACTTGAGTCCAAAATCATCCTCTAAAATATCGAGTACCTCCAGAACGGACGCTGAGTTATCCTTACATCCTCCTAAATTGTAAGCCACACCTTTTTTAGGATTAAGGTAAAACTCATAAAAAGCACTAACGACATCCCGGCTATGAATTTGGTCTCTAACCTGTTTACCTTGATAACCAAAAATTGTGTAAGGCTTTCCTTTTTTAGCACACAAAATAATGTATGCAAGAAAGCCATGTAGCTCTACCGCTGAATGCTGTGGTCCAGTAAGACAACCACCTCGAAAGACTCCAACATTAAGACCAAAGTACCTGCCATATTCCTGAGCTACAACATCAGCAGCTACTTTTGATGCTCCAAAAATACTGTGAGTACTGTTGTCAATCGACATTTCCTCACTAATACCATCGGTAGTAACTCCTAACATTTCTTGCTCAGGATGATAGTCGTATCGTTTCTCAAGTTCCACTAATTTAGCTTGGTTAGGTCTATCGCCATAAACTTTGTTGGTAGAGGTGAAAGCAAAGCAACCCTCTGGGGAGTAGAGCCTGAGAGCCTCTAATAAATTAAGAGTGCCGACTGCGTTAACATCAAAATCAGTGAACGGCTCTTTACAAGCCCAATCATGAGAAGGCTGGGCTGCGGTATGAACCACTAAGTCAAAAGGACCAAGAGCTTGAAACGTCTTAAAAATAGCCTCTCTATTACGAATATCAATACTTAGATTTTGAAAGTTATCACTGAGCTTTAATAAAAACTCCACGTTTCCAGTAGTGTCACCGCCCTCCCCAAAGAAGTAACGTCTCATATTATTGTCAATACCAATTACTTCATAATTCTTCTCTAAGAAGAACTTGGAAGTCTCATATCCAATCAGCCCACCACTGCCTGTAACCAAAACCTTACCTGATGTCATCATTTTTCCCACTTTAGAATTACAGCAACTTTTCCAGCTATAAAGCCTGTTTAATTCGATTCACTGATTTCACTAGATTCGTAGATCGCAGGATCATCCTTGAAATTGGCTTTAAATCATCCACAACAAAATTCACTGCCACCGTCACAAGAAAATAAGTGAAGAGAGTCGCAAGTGTTGCACCCAGGGCCCCAAACCTGGGAATCATAAAAATGTTGATAGAAAAATTAACAGCTGCCCCCAGGATACATAAATACATAGTGAACTTTGTTTTCCCCTCTATCACTAGAAAAGAACTTCTTGCCATGCCAAAATTAGTTCCAAACTGGGCCCACACATATACAGATAGAATTAAAGCAGATTGGCTATAAGCTGAGCCATACATCAGATTTATTATTGGGCCTGAGAACAAGGAGATTGGTAAAGCAATCAAAATCCAGCTCACAAACATAACATCAAAAAATACTTGTAAGCCCTTCAGATAATCATCTTTTTCTTCTTTTTTTGCAGTTAGCTTTGGCAAGAGAGACGAGCTTAGTATGATTGGAATAAAGTCAAAGAACTCTGATAACTTTACTGCTATCGAATAAAATCCCAGTTCTGATTGGTCACTCAGCATAGAGCCAAGCATAAACTGATCTATTTTTGAATAAATCTGGATACTTATCCCTGCAAAGATCAGTGGCCAACCTTCTCTTAAATATTTCCTTGCCAGTATGGAGCTGAACTTCCAGTTAAGTATTTTTTCTCCCTGGATTTGGTAGATAGAGACAAGTGCTATCGCATAAAGAACAGCTTCGCATAGAAATAGAACTCCAAAGAAGGTTAAAGATGCATCAATACTAATTAAAGCTATTCTTGCAGCTAAAACAATTACATATGCGACTCTTCTGGCAATAACAATATTTTTGGCTTGTAATTGAGACTGAAACCAAAGCTTTATTATCTGAAATGAATTGAATAGTAACGAAATAGATGCCAGGGCTACAAGTGAGTGAATAGTTCTATCATTGGGTTTGATTAAGAATATCATGCCGATGGGTAGAAGAACACATAATAAAGAGCTAAATAATTTTAAGAGGAATGCAGTGCCAAGAATTTTATCCTTTGAATTTATATCTTTCGCAATTTCTCTAACAATGATGTCATCGAGGCCCAAAGCAGCAATCGGACCAAAAAAACTAACAAAACTGATTGCGTAGCTGAATGCACCTAACTGCTCAGGACCTAAATATCTGGCAACCCATATCCCAACAATTAATCCAAACCCTACTTCTAGGATTTTATCTGTCAGCAGCCAAAGTGCGTTTCCAAAAATTTGACGAATTCCAGGGCGGAATTTTTGCTTGAATGAATATCCGTCGCTTAGAACCTTAGGAAACATGTATCAAGGACCTATGAACTTGGACATCGTCAAAAACTCCTACCTAATGCGATAGCTATAAAAGCTTTAACAAAGACATTCATGTTTAGCCAACTTCAAATAAAGTAGGTAGAAAGGAAATAGTCTGCTCCCTCGCTAGGTAAAACAGGTTGTATCGCACTCGCGATAGCCTGTTTAGCTTCTCAACCTTAATTGCGTCAATTGCGTCACTAAGCCTTGATGCTTCTCCGAGCCAACTCCTTTCTGTGTTACTGCTAAAACCTGCTGCATATCCCCACTCGGCAAAGCATCAACTGCCAGTTGCAACCCCGGAAACACCAGACTCCTCAACACCCCTATCTGATCCTGCACTTGCACCAAAAGCACTTTTTCCCTGAATGTAGACACACTATCTCCGTTCAACGGCCCTTCGCTTTATCCAGCTAAAAGCCTACTAGAGGAGAGACCGAGATTAAATAACCTACAAGGCCCGCTCCTTCTTCCCAAAACTTATGGTTGTGAAGTGCTTGTTACTACATCAAATGAATGATTTTACTGAGACAGCCCCGTGAAAGGCACGGGGGTCATCTTCTAGTGAAGGTGCTTTGCGGTAATGCTTACGTAAATACACTGAGAGAACTGAGCATATAGTATCAAATTCAAACTCTAAACGTACGTTTACGTTTACGTTTACGTGGGCAAACCAAAATAAAGACAGTATCCCTCAAGCCAGAGTCCTCTCCAGGGAGGCATTCCCGAGCAACTTATGTTGTTATTAATTTACCCACCCACTGAGTTCGATACAAGCCAAAGGCTGGGCAAAGCATCTTCGATATGGGGGATTCAGGGGGCAAGTGCGTAAGTCCTAGAAAAGTTATCGCTTTCTCATTTTTGATTGATCATCATTTTTAAAGTATCAAGAGGAAAGAGAGAAGAAAACTGCTTATAAGGGACTAGACCTCCGCTAGGACTGATCACATATTGAACTCCCGCTTCTTCCCGACTACCGTCCACAATACCTACCCGATAGGCTAACTGAAACCATTGCCTAAAAGCAGGATCTCGAACTTTTTTTAGTGCCAGGACCCCCTTCGCATTCACCTCATAAGCGGTCCCTACATATCCTGTGATGTTGTAAAAGAGCTGGTGAATATACTGATCTAACTCAGCCTCATCTCGGAATTTGGGTCGGTAGAAGGCTTTGACTTCTTCTTCTATGCCCATGTGATCCATCCGATCGTGTAATTGCTGTTTATCCCCCGAGAAATATGCATTTCGAGCCGAATCATCTCTCAGAAACTGCAGAACAACAGAAACAGGCACTCCTCGGATAGTCCCAAATTCAGTGAAACTTATGGTTCCACCGAGCACAGCCACCATGGTCGCAAAGTAGATCAGGCCTTTGATAGAGCGCATATCCAAGGCGACCCTAAATTTTCCTGACTTGCCAGCTTTTGCCAGCAGTCTTGTCCGCGTGGAAGTTCTATGCATTACAAGCTCCAGCAAGCAGTTAAGATTTCTAAACACTCTCGCAGACAATTAATGGCTCGGTCCAACAGTTGCATCATCAGGACGACAGAACACCCATTCAAATTTGAAGTGCGCCCAACGTCGAATCCAGGATTGATTACCATGGGTGCTGGCTCCTAAGATGGTTTTAGAATGATTCTCGAATAGGCTGTTTGACCGTTTTGGTCACAGTTGCAGACCAACACATTTTTTAACAATAAGGTACACTTACCCTGGGTATAACTGGGCTTTCACTGATGAATAATATCGCTGGTCGATTAGTTAAAAATACAACACTGAGACTTTGGGAGGAAATACGTTTATGATCTAACTTTTAGGAGCTTAGTTTAGTTAGTAAGCCCCCTCTTTCCTTAGAACCACCATAACTGTCCGTAGTAGTATCTTGAAATCTAGCCATAAAGACCAATTTTGGATATAGCTAATATCCAAACGGACGACATGATCAATATCCATGGCATTAGAACGACCTGAAACCTGCCACAAACCTGTTATGCCAGGGAGGACGATATGTCGATCAGCGTGATGGACAGACAACTTTCCAGCATCACGGGTGGAAAAAGGACGAGGACCGACTAAGCTCATCTGACCAAAGAGTACATTGAAAAGCTGAGGGAGTTCATCAAGACTGTATTGTCGCAAAAAACCTCCTACTTTAGTTACTCGCGGGTCTTCCTTGAGCTTGAAGAGCACCCCATCTTTACTCGTATTTTGGGCTTCAAGTTCCTTGAATAGTTGTTCAGCATTACTCACCATGGTGCGGAATTTCCAACATTTAAATGGTTGACCATGAAGTCCGATGCGAGTCTGCTGAAAGAAGACTGGTCCTGCAGAGTTCAGCTTAATACATAGGGCAATTGCTATCAGCAATGGAGATAAAATCAATAGTAGAAGAGAAGCTGCAAGGAAATCAAAGCAGCGCTTCACCCAAAAATTGGTACCTGTAATCATGGGTGGACGAAAGCGTAACGCTGGTAAGCCTTCAATCATACGCATTTGTGAACGTTGACGAGGTACTTCCGAACCGATAGGACCAATAGGCAGAATGGTTAGAGAAATACCGCTAGTTTGCAAGTTCCAGTAAAGGAATAAAGGGTCTTTAATGGCACTCCAATTGGAAACAAATACTTCGGTGACACCGAGGCTTTGGATTCTTGCAAGCGTTTTATCCCAACGGTTTCGATCCGCATATAGAACATCTGCTTGACCCTGTAAGATATATCGTCCATCCTGCTCAAGCAGTTTAGCGGTCTGAGAGAGGTCTGCCGAAGTTCCTATTAGAAAAGCAGGGTAGCGAGCTTCACCCTGACTCCGCAGAGTACTCAAGAGCGCATCGATACTGAGTCGGCCTAGGCAAATCAGAGTCATGCCCAGCAACCAACTTACCCAAAGATTAAAACTGACCAATGATATGTTTAGGGCTTGTGCATAAAAAAGGTGGACCAGTTGTACCAGGGTCAAGGCTTTGAAGATGCTGAAGTAGTTACGCCGGCCGTTGCCAGACTCGTAGAGTCCGCTGACAGAGAGCAAAGTGATACTTAGAGCAAGCAAAAAGCTCGACATAGCACCGACCGAACCTTTCACTATGGTCCAAGCCGCAAGAAGTAAGATGCTATCGAGCGTAATGAGCAGCACTACTCTGAGGCCACCAGTACTCACCCCAAGCCGGAAGCGGGTCATGATGGGAGAACGAAGATCTAAAAGGGCATCCATGGGTGATGGGGTAATCATGGGTTCATTCATAAGGGAAGTGCTTCCTTAAGCTGGTGTAAAACTCAAAGGCCTCGCCCTGCTGAAATTTTTTTCCTCAGAACTGATCGGTACTGTCGAATCACCTGATCGGCTCCCGACCTCTTTGGGTGCGGAACCTCTACTTGGTGATATCAGCAGACTGAGTAATTCCCCCTTCCAGCTTAGGTGTAGTCATCACCTGCTGGAGGGCAAGCCAGAGAAAAGGAGGAATGGTGCTTCTGTAGCGCCCCCAAAGTCGACGTGGCTCTTGACCCAGCCGATAAAGCCATTCCAATCCTGAAGTTCGTATAAAATTGGGTGCTCGCTTATGGATTCCGGCATAGACCGGAAATGCTCCACCCAAGCCAACCATGACTGTCTGAATTTTGTTGTAGTGTGCAGCCATCCAAAGTTCTTGTTTCGGACACCCTAAAGCAACTAAGGTGATACCAGCTCCACTACTGTTTATTTTTTGAATAATTTCGGCATCCTCCTCCGGGGTCAGAGGGCGGAAGGGTAAAGGCTCCATCCCAGCCACTTTGAGGTTAGGAAATTCCCGCTCCAGCCGTTCCTTCATCCGCTCCAGAATGTCTGACTGAGAGCCTAAGAAGAAAATACTGACTTGCTCCTGAGATGCCTTCTTGCATAAAGCCAGAAGTATGTCTAGCCCTGCAACCCGCTCCTGATGCGGAGATCCCAGCAGCCTCATTATCCAAACGAGAGGCATACCATCAGGAGTCACTAGATCTGCTTTCTCTAAAACCGAAAATAGCTTGGGATCTTTACGTGCCTCCACCAGCATATGAGTGTTCGCAACACAAACAGTCTTGCTTAAGTGCTCTTTCGCCCACTTAAGCATTAACGATACGTGTTCATCAAGTGAGAGAGCCGTTATGGAAAAGCCGATCACGTTCTGAACAGGCGTGTAATTTTCAATTATCCAGTCGAGGTTATATCCTTCCTGAACCCTTAAATCCCTTAAATCCTTCGCCATAAGCCCCTTTTCTCTGATATAGACACACGATTTCCCTACTACGGCCCTTCGCTTTAAGCAGCTAAAAGGCTACTAGAGGAGAGACCGAGATTGAAAAACCTACAAGGCCCGCTCCTTCTTTCCAAAACTTATGGTTGTGCAGTGCTAGCTACTGCACCGACTCAATGATTCTGCTGAGGCATCCCCGTAAAAGGGTGCGGAGATCAGCGTCCTGTTAGATGTTTTTTGCAACATATTTGCGTAATTACACTGAGAGAACTGAGCACATAGTACCGAAGATAAACTGTAAACGTATGTGTAGTTCGATACATTTTGCTGATGATCTTTCTGAGAATTTTTGCCTAAGATATTATATTTGTTACATTAAATAAGTAATATTACTTAGATGAGCTTTTACTATGCTATAGAAGTCTGTGCCATATAGAAAGACTAAATAGGGCATAAATAAGCAATATACGGCAATTTTTGCTCTTCTAAATTCAGAAGAACAAAAATTACCAGTGAAAGTTTTCTTCATTAAAAATATGTAGATATATAAAGTTTATGAGTGGCTAGCGATCTTGTCATGATGGGCAATCTCAGTATTCAACTACGGCTTTTTATTTGCCTGAAGAAGATCGCCAACTAAAAAAATCTGTACAGAAGAGTGAACATCATGCCTGTACTACTGGGTAGACAGACCATTTCCGGACTAAGGCCACTACTTGCAAAGGGAAACCAGAAGAGTCCGAGCTTGAAAAGCCTACCTGGTCTTCTCTCCATTGCTAAGGCTGAACCACGGTGAAGCCTTATTTGTCGCCTTTGCTAGGTCAGCAATCAATATAAATTTGATGAGCGGACCCTACCATGGTTCCCAGATTGGTGCCGTTCATCACATCAATACATTAATTTCATGGAGATGCATGAGTAGCTAGGCGGAATTAAATGTAAGTCCGCTAGTCTTAGCTTGCATAGTTCAAACGATAGATCCCCTGTGACCAGTCCAAGTCAGGGATATTATGAAAGGGCAGATTTATTGACAGAGGCTGAACGCTC
>Ga0208588_1000133_pt1 | contig 22773 bp, 19 predicted proteins | sample NGESurshal092012_8_FD_184483 | JGI IMG/M metagenome (GOLD analysis project Ga0208588, IMG submission 184483) | Arctic peat soil microbial communities from Barrow, Alaska - NGEE Surface sample 415-3 shallow-092012 (SPAdes) | ecosystem: Environmental > Terrestrial > Soil > Wetlands > Peat ...
CGAAATTACGCATGGAACACGGTGACGGAAGTCATCGGCACCTTTGTCCTGATCTTCGTCATCCTGATGTTCGGCGGCAGCCCATCTGGCTTGGGCCCGCTGCCCGTGGCTTTGCTGATCGTCAGCATCGGTGCGTCGCTGGGTGGGCCCACCGGTTACGCGATCAACCCGGCTCGCGACATCATGCCGCGCATCGCACATGCCATCCTGCCGATCAAGGGCAAGGGTGGCTCCGACTGGTCCTACGCGTGGGTGCCGGTTGTCGGCCCGATGATCGGCGGGGCACTCGGTGCCTGGGCCTTCCTGGCGCTCGGTGGATTCGACATGTTCCTGGTCGCCTGATTCGAGCGACCGGGTGATTGGCCGGTGGGTGGGCCGAAACTTCTCACCCAACCGGCATCGGCCCCCTTGGGCGGTGCGAATGTGGTCGTGAGCGCCACTGGTGACGGTTGGCCCACACGGCGAGTATCGACAAGAGTCAGTCCGTCAAACAAGTAGCGACGAAAGGGATGTAAGCGCAGATGAGTGAACAGTTCGTAGCCTCGATCGACCAGGGAACCACGTCGACCCGATGCATGGTCTTCAACCGCGAGGGTCGCGTCGTTTCGGTCGATCAGAAGGAGCACGAACAGATCTTCCCCAAGGCGGGCTGGGTCGAACACAACGCGATCGAGATCTGGGAGAACACCAGGGCCGTCGCCGCGGCGGCGCTCGGCAAGGTCGACCTGACCGAGAAGGACATCGCCGCGGTCGGCATCACCAACCAGCGCGAAACCGCCCTCGTGTGGGACCGGAACACCGGCGTGCCGGTCTACAACGCGATTGTCTGGCAGGACACCCGGACCGACGGCATCTGTCACGATCTGGCGGATCTCGGTGGCGGCGTCGAGCGGTACAAGGCCAAGGTCGGTCTGCCGCTGGCGACCTACTTCTCCGGTCCGAAGGTGAAATGGATCCTCGACAACGTCGAGGGTGCCCGCGCCAAGGCCGAGGCCGGCGATCTGATGTTCGGCAACATGGACACCTGGACCATCTGGAACATGACCGGCGGTGTCGACGGCGGGCTGCACTACACCGAGCCGACCAACGCCTCCCGGACCATGCTGATGGACCTCGCGACCCTTTCCTGGGACCCGGAGATCGCCAAGGAAATGACGATCCCGCTGTCCATGCTGCCGGCGATCCGCTCGTCGTCCGAGGTGTACGGCGAGGGCCGGGCCAAGGGTTCGTTCACCGGTGTGCCGATCGCCGGCATTCTCGGTGACCAGCAGGCCGCGACCTTCGGCCAGGCGTGCCTGTCCCCCGGGGAGGCCAAGAACACCTACGGAACCGGCAACTTCATGTTGCTGAACACCGGTACCGAGGTGGTCCCGTCCAAGAACGGCCTGCTGACGACCGTCTGCTACAAGATCGGTGACAAGCCGACGATCTACGCCCTCGAGGGTTCGATCGCCGTGTCGGGTTCGCTGGTGCAGTGGGTGCGGGACAACCTCGGGCTGATCTCCTCCGCGCCCGAGATCGAGACCCTCGCAGCCACTGTCGAGGACAACGGCGGCTGCTACTTCGTGCCGGCCTTCTCCGGCCTGTTCGCGCCGTACTGGCGGGACGACGCCCGCGGGGCCATCGTCGGGCTCACCCGCTACGTGAACAAGGGCCACCTCGCTCGCGCCGTGCTGGAGGCCACCGCGTTCCAGACCAAGGAGGTCCTGGACGCGATGAACGCCGACTCCGGCGTCGACCTCACCGCGCTCAAGGTCGACGGCGGCATGGTTGTCAACGAGACCCTGATGCAGTTCCAGGCCGACATCCTCGGTGTGCCGGTGATCCGTCCGGTGGTCGCCGAGACCACCGCGCTGGGTGCTGCTTACGCGGCCGGACTGGCCGTCGGCTTCTGGGAGAGCGAGGACGACATCCGCACCAACTGGGCGGAGTCCAAGCGCTGGAACCCGGAGATGGACGAGAGCGTGCGGGCCAAGCACTACCGCAAGTGGAAGAAGGCCGTGACCAAGACCTTCGACTGGGTGGACAGTGACGACTGATCCTGGCGGGGGTGATGTCTGATCCTGCGGGGATCGGCGACTGATCCTGCTGGGGTCGGCTGGTTCCCACGGAGCGCCCGGGCTGACCGCACGAGCGTCAGCCCGGGTGTTCTGCTGTTGCGGGGTCGCCCGGTCCGGGTGCTCGACGATGCTCTCTACCGGGTGGCCGGCCCCCGCCGCCCGCCCAGTCAGCGTTGGGTCTCGCGGTGCCCGGCCAACTCCCCGGCCCGCAACAGCACCGCGTCCAGCATGGCCGGGGTGAGCCGGCCGGTGAAGGTGTTCTGCTGGCTGACGTGGTAACAGCCCAGCACCGACAGCCGGCGGCCGTCGGGATGCTCGACCTCGAGTTCGACCGCGTGCCCGAAAGCCGGGCGGGGTCGGGGGATTCGCCAGCCGGCGTCCTGCAGGGCCAGCAGCAACGCCCGCCAACCGATAGCCCCGAGCGCCATGGCCACGCGCACCGTCGAGGCCATCAGGTCCAGCTCCCGGGCGAGGTAGGCCGAGCAGGTGTGCAGCTCGGCCGGAGTTGGGCTGTTGGCCGGCGGAGCGCAGTGCACCGGCGCGGTGATCCGCACCTGGGTCAACGTCAGCCCGTCCCCGCTGTGCACCGACGTGGGCTGGGAGGCGTACCCGGCCCGGTACAAAGCGGCGAACAGCACGTCGCCGCTGCGGTCGCCGGTGAACATCCGGCCGGTGCGATTCGCGCCGTGCGCGGCCGGTGCCAGGCCGACGATCAGCGTCCGAGCGTCCACCGGGCCGAGACCGGGAACCCCTCGCCCCCAGTAGGTCTCGTCTCGGAACGACAGTCGTTTCTCGGCCGCGACCAGCTCCCGCCAGGCCACCAACCGGGGGCAGGCGCGGCAGTCCTCGACGAGGTGGTCCAGCTCGGTGACGCTTCTCGCGGCGCCGGCGAACCGGCGGACCGCTGCCGCGTCACGAGCAACTGCCGGCCCGTCGATCACCGGGCAACGATAGCCGGTCCCGATGGAAGCACTGCTCAGAACGCGGACTCCGGAACGTCCATCAAGGAGTCGTCGGCGTTCTCGATGACGCAGCGACGGGCGGTCAGCTCGGGCAGCACACTCCGGGCGAACCAGTGCGCCACAGCCAGTTTGCCGCCGTAGAAGTCGGCATCCCTGGCGGCGGCTCCGCTGTCGAGCGCAGCCTGCGCGACGGTGGCCTGCCGCATCAGCAGGTAGCCGATCAGCAGGTCGCCGACGCTCATCAGCAGGCTGACCGCGTGCTCGCCGACCTTGTAGACCGATGTGGGCTCCTGGACGGACGCCATCGCGTAGCCGACCAGCGAGCCGACCATGGCCTGCACGTCGGCCAGCGCCGTGCCGAGCAGGGCCAGTTCCTCCTTGTTCCGGCCGTCGGTGTTCTCCGACTGCGAGGACGCGATGAACGTGGCGATCTCGCCTGCGACGACCCCGAGTGCGGCACCGCTGTCCTTGACGATCTTGCGGAAGAAGAAGTCCTGCGCCTGGATCGCGGTGGTGCCCTCGTACAGGGTGTCGATCTTGGCGTCGCGGATGTACTGCTCGATCGGGTAGTCCTGGGTGTAGCCGGATCCGCCGAAGACCTGCAACGACAGGGCGAGGTTCTCGTACGCGCGCTCGGAACCGACGCCCTTGACGATCGGCAGCAGCAGGTCGTTCACCCGCTTCGCGGTGATCATCTCCTCGGCGGACAGCTCACCGGCGGCGATCCGGTCCTGCCAGCCGGCGGTGTACAGGTAGACGGCCCGCAGGCCCTCGGCGTAGGCCTTCTGCTTCATCAGGATCCGCCGGACGTCGGGGTGGTGGATGATCGTGACCCGGGGGGCGGTCTTGTCGTTGGCCCTGGTCAGATCTGCGCTCTGCACCCGTTGCTTGGCGTACTCCAGGGCGTTGAGGTAACCGGTGGACAGCGTCGCGATGGCCTTGGTGCCGACCATCATTCGGGCGTACTCGATGACCTGGAACATCTGCGCGATGCCGTCGTGCTTGTCGCCCAACAGGTACCCGACTGCTGGTGCGCCATTGATGCCGAAGCTGAGCTCGCAGGTGGTCGAGACCTTCAGCCCCATCTTGTGCTCCACGCCGGTGACGAACGCGCCGTTGCGCTCGCCCAGCTCGCCGGTCGCCGGGTCGAAGTGGAACTTCGGCACGATGAACAGGCTCAACCCCTTGGTGCCGGGGCGGCTCTCGATGCCGGGTCCCTCCGGGCGGGCCAGCACCAGGTGCACGATGTTCTCGGTGACGTCCTGCTCGGCGGAGGTGATGAACCGCTTGACCCCCTCGAGATGCCAGCTGCCGTCGGGCTGCTGGATCGCCTTGGTGCGCCCGGCGCCGACGTCACTGCCGGCGTCCGGCTCGGTCAGCACCATGGTCGAGCCCCACTGGTTCTCGATCATGGTCCGGGCCATCTGCTGCTGAATCGGGGTGCCGTTCTTGTAGACGACAGAGGCGAAATTCGGGCCACCGGAGTACATGAACAGCGCTGGGTTCGCGCCCAGGATCAGTTCGGCGGCCGCCCAGCGCAGGCTCGGCGAGGCGCCGTAGCCGCCGAGCTCCTGGGACAGCTCGAGGCGGTACCACTCGCCGTCGACGATGTCCTGGTAGGACTTCTTGAACGACTCCGGCAGGGTGACGCTGAAGGTGGCCGGGTCGTACACCGGCGGGTTGCGGTCGGCGTCGGCGAAGGACGCCGCGATGGGGCCGCTGGCGACCTTCTCCAGCTCGTGCAGCACGCCGGTCGCGGTCTCGGCGTCCATCTCGGCGAACGGCCCGGCACCCATCCTCTCGCCGGCGCCCAGCACCTCGAAGAGGTTGAACTCGAGATCACGGACGTTGGAACGGTAGTGGCTCATGGCCGGTGCTCCTTGAACGGTGAAGGTCTTGATCTGCGGTGTGCTCGGTCGAACCGGACTCCGGGCCAGCGTCTGCCGCGGGACCGACCAGCGGCCGCGCCGTGTTAACCCAGGTTATTACTGGCCAGTAACTTACGCAAGGAGCAACCGAACCTGCGGCGCCATCGAGGTGGCCGAGCAGTCGGTGCCGGTGGGCGTCGCAGTCCCGGTGCCCGACCCGGCGACCGAGCGGCTGTGCGGTTCGCCCACGCGACCGGCGACCCCACGACAGGGGCCGGTTCTGCGTGCCATGCTGTGCAGCATGACTGACTCCGGCGCAGTTCCGAATCACCCCAGCGATCCGAGCAGCAGCAGCTCGCCCGGTCAGCAACACCCCGCCTCCTTTGCGCGTCACGACGTTGACGTCAACGCCCCCGACGACGCCCGGGGAGGTCACGAACAGGCATCGTTCGACCGGCACGACGTCGAGGTGGACGCGCCGGACGCGGTCGTCGAGACCGAAGAAGGAACCTTCGATCGACACGACGTCGACGTCGACGCCGCTGATTCGGTCCACGAGGCGCCGACCTTCGATCGCCGCGACAAGAACGAATAGACGATCCCGACCACCCGACCCGCGTGCAGGGCGAGGGTGGTCGCAGGGATAGGAAGCGCGTACCGGCCTACTGGCGCGCGTCCGGGTCGTACTCGTGGATGCCGACCAGCACCCCGGCCGGGTCGAGCAGGTAGCAGCCGAGGCCGACGCCGGCGATGGTGAACGGCTCGACGACGACTCGTCCGCCGTTGCTCTCGATCGCCTGTCGGATCAGTTCGAGCGACGGGACGCGAATGATCGGGATTGCCCGCGGTGTGCCGTCGGCCGACGTCATCAGGCCCGTGTCGATCCCGACCGCGTCGCCGGCGGCCGCGACGAGATAGCCGGGATCGGCGAACGGCTGCTACCACTGGTCGGGGAACCTGCGGGCCGGTGGTCAGTGCACCGCATCGCGCGGAGCTCCCCGACCCCTCGCCGCTCTGGTCAGGTGGTGATGGCCAGCAGCAACTGGCGGACCTCGCGACGGAGCACCTTGCCGATCATCGACCGGGGCAGCTCGTCGAGCTCGACGATCACCCGCGGCACCTTGTAGGCGGCGAGGTTCGATCGGCAGTGCGCACGCAGGGCGTCCACGTCCAGCGTCGCGCCCTCGGTGAGAACGACTGCGGCGGCTACTGTCTCGCCGCCCGCCGGGTTCGGCAGACCAACGGCTGCAGCGTCCGCCACGTCCGGATGCGAGCGGAGAGTCTGCTCGACCTCCGAAGGGGCGACGTTGAACCCGCCGGTGATGATCAACTCCTTGACCCGGTCCACGATGGTGACGAAGCCGTCGGGGGCCACCTCGACCACATCGCCGGTCCGCAGCCAGCCGTCGCGCAGCAGCACCTCGGCCGTCTCCTGGGGGCGGTTCCAGTAGCCGGCGAACACCTGCGGGCCGCGGATCAGCAGCTCGCCCTCCTCGCCGAATCCGCGGTCGACGCTCGGATCGTCAGGGTCGACAACCCGGATCTCGGTGCTGGGGAATGGCACCCCGACGGTGCCGGGGCGCCGGCTGGGGCCGATCGGGTTGCCGAGCGCGACAGGTGAGGTCTCCGTCATTCCATAGCCCTCCACCAGCAGCCCACCGGTGGCGTTTTCCCACACGGTGACCGTGTCGACCGGCAGGCTCATCGCCCCGGAGATGGCGAACCGGATGCTGCGCAGGCTGACGGCACGGCGTTCGGCGGCCGCCGCGAGCCGCTGGTAGATCGGCGGGACCGCCGGCAGGAAGGTGGCCGGGGTCCGCTGCATGGCGTCCAGCACGAGGTTCTCGTCGAACTTGGGCAGCAGCACCAGCCGGGCCCCCATGCTCATCGCGAAGGTGAGGCACAGAGTCAGCCCGTAGGCGTGGAACATCGGCAGGATCGCGTAGAACACCTCGCTGCCCCTGCTCATCCCGGGCACCCAGGCCTCGCCCTGCGACGCGTTCGCGCGCAGATTCCGGTGGGTGAGGATCGCGCCCTTCGGGGTGCCCGTGGTCCCGCTGGTGTACTGCAGGACGGCCGTGTCGCCCAGGCCCGGCTTGGGGTGCGAGCGGGGCAGCGGTGTACGGCGCAGCAGGGCCCGCCAGGGGATGACGCCCCCGGCCGTTCGGCCGGAGGTCAGCGCCGACCGCGCCGCGCGGGCCTTCTCGATCGGCAGCCGCAGGGCCAGCCGTTGGCGAAGCGGCATCGCCCCGGTGATGTCGACAGAGATCACCGTGCTCACGCCCATGTCCCGCGGGAAGTCCAGGACGGTGTCGGCCACCTTGTCCCAGACGATCGCGGCCTTCGCTCCGTGATCTTCGAACTGATGCCGGAGCTCGAACTCGGTGTACAGCGGATTGTGTTCGACGACGATGGCGCCCAGCCGCAGGATCGCGTAGAACGCGATCACGTGCTGTGGGCAGTTCGGCAGCACGATCGCCACCCGGTCCCCATGCCGGACGCCGAGGTCGCGCAGACCCCCGGCTGCGCTGCTGATCTGTTTGCCGAGCTGCCGGTAGCTGACCGTCTTCCCGAAGAAGTCCAGTGCGACCTTCCGCCGGTACTTCTTCGCCGAGCCCTCGATCATGCTGGTCAGCGTCTGCTCCGGTGCGTCGATCTCGGGCGGTACCCCCGGCGCGTAGGCAGCGAGCCACGGCTTGGCAGCGAAATCCGTCATGCCCGCATCATGTCCTGCTCCGGTCGTCACCGCCGAGTCCGCCCGGTCCGGACCGACGGTCATCGGTCCGGCTGGACCGCCAGAGATTTGCGCGCCCGGTACGCGGCCACCGCCGCCCGGTTGCCGCAACCGGCGTCGCAGAATCGCTTCGACCTGTTCTTCGACAGGTCGACAACGACGTCGTCACAGGTCGGGTACTCGCAGATTCGCAGCCGGCTCAGTTGGTCGCCGCGAATGACGTCGACGACCGCCATGGCCGCCTCCACGGCCATCCGGGTGGCCAGCGGGGCCGCCGCTGGGGTGGCGTGCAGGTGGTAGCTCCATTCATCGTGTTTGACCAACTGCGGCAACGCCTTCGCCTCCCGCAGCAGGGCGTTGACGATGGCGACGGCCTCATCTTCGTCGACCTCCCACAGCCGCCGCAGCCGGGGTCGCAACGCGCGGACCGCCCGCAATTCGGCGTCGCCGCGGTGGCGCTCGCCGGTCCACCCCCAGGTGCGGACGAAGGCATCGAGGGCAGCGGGGTCGGGCAGCCCCTCGTCGCTGCCCTCGTCCGCCGGCGAGGTGTTCACGAGCGCCGCCGCCGCCGCCAGGGCCACTTCGGTGTCATGAGCAAAAAGCATGTTGACTCCTGTCACCGACTGCCCATACTGTCATCATCGTAGGCGTAAATGACCAATGACAGCTGGACGGACGGGCGACGTTCGGCAGGTTGCCGACGAAGCGGCGGGGGGCTCATGGCGCAGCAGCAGGCAACCCGGGCCGGATTCGCGCTGGCCTTGCTCTCGGCCGCGACGTTCGGTACCTCCGGAACCTTCGCCTCGGCGCTGATCGACGCGGGCTGGTCGCCGGGGGCGGCGGTGACGGTGCGGATCAGCATTGCCGCCCTCATCCTCGCCGGGCCGGCGGCGATCGTGCTCAGGGGTCGGTGGCGTGTGCTGTGGCGGAATCTCGGCATGGTGGCGATCTATGGATTGATCGCCGTCGCCGGGTGCCAGGTGTTCTTCTTCAACGCCGTGCAGCACCTGTCGGTCGGGGTCGCGCTCCTGCTGGAGTACATGGGCGTGGTGCTCGTGGTCGGGTGGCTGTGGCTCCGCACGGGTCAACGGCCGCGCCGGTTGACCGTCATCGGATCGGTCTTCGCGCTCCTCGGTCTGATGCTGATCCTCGATCTGATCGGCGGAGCCCACATCGACATCGTCGGCGCGTTGTGGGGTCTTGGCGCCGCCGTCGGCCTGGCGACGTTCTTCATCCTGTCCGCACGCAGCGACAGCGAACTGCCGCCGCTGGCCATGGCGAGCGGTGGGATGACCATCGGCGCGGTCGCGCTGCTGATCCTCGGCGGGCTCGGCGCGCTGCCGATGCAGGCCACCACCGCTGACGTGACCTTCGCCGGGAACCAGGTCAGCTGGTTGGTGCCCGTTCTTGGACTGTCGGTGATCGCCGCGGCGCTGGCCTACGTCGTCGGGATCTCGGCGGCCCGGATTCTCGGATCGAAACTCGCGTCGTTCGTCGGGCTGACCGAGGTGCTCTTCGCGGTGCTGTTCGCGTGGCTCTTCCTCGGCCAGCTGCCGACCGCACTGCAACTGATCGGCGGCGGTTTGATCGTCGCCGGCGTCGCACTGGTCCGGATCGACGAACTGCGGCCGGCAGCCGCCGTGGCGCTCGACGATCCGCTGGTCAGCAGGTCTGCCGACTGATCAGGAACCGGTGCATGTGACTCGCGAGCGCGGCCGGGTCGTCGGAGATCGGGACGTGGTTCAGGCCCGGCAGCAGCCGGAGCTGCGCGTGCGGGATCAGCGGGAGATACCGCAGCACCTGGCCGGTCAGCGGGTCCGCGGTGCCCTGCAGGAACAGCACTGGCGCCTCGATGGTGTGCAGCCTGGTCGGGACGTCGAACATGCCAACCCAGTTGGTGGCGTCGTACCCGGGGGCGGCGGCGAACCCGGTCAGCAACTCGCGGGCGTCCGCCGCCGGGAGCTGCCAGGGAAAGCTGCGGTTGCCGGCGAAGAACACCACCCTGCCCGCGGGGGTGCTGGTCAACTGCGCCGCGGCCGGTGCCAGCGCCATCGCCATCCCACGCCCCGTCAGCAGTCCGAGGTAGCCCCCGATGCGCTCGACCGGGGTGCCCAGGCCGTCCGGACCGATCGCGATGACCGAGCGGACCCTTCGCGTTCCCCCGAGTTCCAGCGCGATCCGGGCACCCAGTGAGTAGCCGGCGACGTCGTACTCGCCGATCCCCAGCCCGTCCAGGGTGGCCTCGACCGCCCTGGCCAGGTTGGCCGCCGTCGGCGGCAGGTAGGCCGGCAGCGACGGCGATCGGCCGAAACCCGGGAGATCGACGGCGACGACGTCATGGTGGACCGCGAGCGCGTCGATCACCGGGCGCCAGCCGACATGCGATTCGCCCAGACCGTGCAACAGCACCAACGGCTCGCCGTCGCCGACCCGGTGCACGAACAGGGCCGGGGCGGGTGGTGCGGGCTCGCGCACGGCCGGGGAGGAGGTGGTCCGTGCTGGGGTCGCCGTCATGGCTGGTCCTTTGGTTGACAAGTGGGGTGCCGGGCTGATGTCGCCGGCTCGGGGGGCCGGTGATTGCAGTCCGTACCGAGAAACCAGAACGCCGGCGCCGGCTGTTGCTGATGCCGGCACCGGCGTCCCCGGTGAAGTGCTGGTGGTTCTGAATTGGGTGGTTCGGGTCAGTCCTACTCGCTGTCGGCGCTGACAAGCCGCTCGATGAGCTCGTCCACGGTGCCGGACTTCGGCAGGCCCCGCTCGGCGAGCTGGTCGGCCAGCTCGGCCTTGGTCAGGTCCTCGTACTTCGCGCGGGCCTCATCGTGCGCGGCCTTGGCGGCGGCGCGCTCGGCCTGACGGGCCAGTCGGGCCTGCTCCTTCTCGGCCTGCTCGGCCTGCTCTGCCTGCTGCTGGGCGAGTTCCTCGGCCCGGTGCGCCGGCTCGGTCGCGACGTCGGCCACCGTGTCGGTCTGCTCCTTCGCGATGGAGCCGACCTTCTCGGCCTGATCGCGAACGAGGCCGGTCATGCTGGTCACCAGCTCGGCCCAGCGGGTCAGCAGGTCGCGGTTGAGGTCGACGGAGCGCTGGATGTAGTCGAAGTACCGCTCGACCGGCTGGACCAGGTCGATGGTCGGCAGCTTGGCAACAGTGGTCGCCTGGTCGGCGAAGGTCTTGGCGCCCTGCTTCCAGGCCTCGACGGACTTCTCGGTCGCCTGACGTGCCTGGGCGGCAACGGCGGTGTACGACTCGGTGCTGGTCATCTGCGCTCCTTGTGCAAACGTTGGCGGCTGCGCCGCCGATGGTCGATGGCCGGTGCGGCCACGAAGGCTTCAGGTGGGCCGGCCCGCGCTGCGGGTCCCCCAGCGGCCTGTTAGCAACGTTAGCTCAGAGCCCCGCTAACGCGCTAACTATTCGGCTGTGACGATTGTCGAATTTCCTATGGGTTTGGCCGCCGGACTCGCGGGAATGGATTCCGGCAGCTCCGGCCCACGTAACCTGCGCGAGCCCTCCCGATATGCTGCGCCGCTTGCTGTCTCGCGATCGGCAGGTGATCGGCCGCTCGGTCAGCAGAGCGCGTCGAGCCGGGCCGGCACCCGTCCCTCGTAGACTCTGTCGGATTCGGCACCGCGTCCCGGCCGTGCCGCCCGGCTGCGCGGGGGTGACCGTGATGACCCAACGGGCGGGGCGCGCGGTCCCGGGTCCGGTGCCCCGGTCGGCGGCCGACTCGACCATGGTGCTGCTGATCTGCGGCGCGGCCGCCGGTCCGCTGCTGGTCGTGGTGACGACGATCGAAATCCTCACCAGGTCGGGGTTCGACCTGTGGCGGCACGGGATCAGCCTGCTCAGCCTCGGCGACCGGGGCTGGATCCAGGTCGCCACCTTCGTCGTCGCGGGCGTGTTGTCGTTGGCGTTCGCGGTGGGTGTCCGCCGGGTGCTGCGGCCCGGCATCGGCTCGTTGGTGGGGCCGGCGCTGATCTGCGGCTACGGTGCCGGATTGGCCGCCACCGGCGGCTTCCTCGTCGATCCAGGGCTGGGCTTTCCGCCGGGCGCCCCGTCCGGGATCCCGGTGTTGAGCTGGCACGGCGCCATCCATGCGGTGGCGCCGCCGGCGGCGTTCGTCTGCCTGGTCGGCGTCTGCCTGGTGTTCGCGCTCAGGTTCGCCGACCGCGGTCGCTGGGGGTGGGTGCTGTACAGCTGTCTGACCGGGCTCACCGCCCTGGCGCTGATCTGCTGGCCGGGGCAGGGCGGGAGCGTCCGGTCCGCGGCCGCGGTACTGGCTACCGCGACCTGGATGACCCTGGTGGCCGCCGGTCTGGTCGGCGAATGGGCCGCGCGGGTCGATTCGGCGCCCGCCTAGCAGAACCGTGTCGCCCTCCAAGGTGTGCTCTGCTGCCGCAGGCGACATGCTGATGGGGAGTGTCCCTTTTCGCTGCTGCACGCGCGGCCGGTACCGACCGGTCCGGGCGCTGCCCACTGCCCTGGAGTGCCGCGATGACCAACGCGCTGCCGGATCCGACCCGATGGCTCACCGAGCTGCTCAAGACCCCGCAGACGTTGCTGTTCCCGGCGGGAACAGCCGCTGCCGAGCTGCCCGGCGTGAAGCAGTGGACCGACGCCGTCGCGGCGTTCACCCAGTGGCAGACGGAGACCGTCAAGCTGCTCATGGCGCCGTGGACGGCGATGATGCCCGGCCTGGGTACGGCCGAGAAGAAGATCGGGGACCGGCGTTTCGCGGCCGACGCGTGGACCAGGGACCCGCGGTTCGACGCCCTGGCACGGGGCTACCTCGCGCAGGTCGACCTGCTGCAGAAAGCCCTTGCCGCGGCCCCTGTCGACGACCGGCAGAAGGCCCAGTGGGGGTTCGCGCTGCGGCAGGTGACCGACGCGCTGAGCCCGGCGAACAACCTGGCGACGAACCCGGAGGCCATGCAGCTCGCCCTGGAAACCGGCGGCGCGAGCCTGGCGGAAGGCCTCAAGCTGTTCACCCAGGATCTGGCCCGCGGCCGGATCTCGATGACTGACGACACCGCCTTCGAGGTGGGCCGCAACGTCTGCACGACGCCGGGCCAGGTGGTCTACCAGAACGAGCTGATCCAGCTGATCCAGTACACCCCGTCCACCGAGCAGGTCTTCGAACGGCCGCTGGTCATCGTTCCGCCGTGCATCAACAAGTACTACATCCTGGATCTGCAGCCGGCGAACTCCTTCGTCGGCCACGCGGTGGCGCAGGGCCACACCGTGTTCCTTCTGTCGTGGCGCAATGCCGGTCCGGGCCAGCAGAAGGTGACCTGGGACGAGTACATCTCCGACGGCGTGCTGCGGGCCATCGACGTTGCGCGGACGATCACCGGTGCTGAGTTGGTGAACACGCTGGGCTTCTGCGTCGGCGGCACCCTGCTGGCCAGCGCGCTGGCGATCCTGGCGGCCCGCGGGGAACGCACAGCAGCCAGCATGACGCTGCTGACCACCTTGCTGGACTTCACCGATACCGGGGAGATCGGCCTGCTGGTCACCGAAGACGGTGTCGCGCAGCAGGAGTCGCAGATCGGAAAGGGTGGCCTGGTCAAGGGCAGCGAACTGGCGCAGGTGTTCGCCTCGCTGCGCGCGAACGATCTGATCTGGCCGTACGTCGTGCAGGGCTACCTCAAGGGGCAGGCCCCGCCGGCGTTCGACCTGCTGTACTGGAACAGCGACGACACCAACCTGCCGGGCCCGATGTTCTGTTGGTACGTGCGAAACACTTACCTGGAGAACAAGTTGCGGACGCCGGGCGGGACCGTGCAGTGCGGGGTACCGGTCGACCTGGGTTCTCTCGACGTGCCGGCCTTCGTGTACGCGTCCAGGGACGATCACATCGTGCCGTGGAAGACCGCCTACGAGAGCACCCAGATCGTCTCCGGTGACAGGACTTTCGTGCTGGGGGCGAGCGGTCACATCGCCGGCGTGATCAACCCGCCGGCCAAGATGAAGCGGAACTTCTGGGTGCACCCCGACGGCGTCCTCGACCCGGACGCCGAGACCTGGTTCCGGGGCGCGGAAAGCGTGCCCGGGAGCTGGTGGCCGACCTGGCACGAATGGCTGGAGCGCCATGCCGGGGAGAAGGTCGCCGCGCCGAAGTCGGCCGGCAACCGGAAATTCAAGGTCATCGAACCGGCGCCGGGGAGCTACGTCAAGGAGAAGGCGGTCTGACCGCAAGCCGCGCCCCACGCGGTAGGCCCGCCGCCGGCGGTGACGGAGTTCGTGGTCGAACCCGGCGATGGTGGCGAAACGGCGACCAACGGCGCGCGAGTGTCCTTTGCTACGAGGGATTTTCGCTCCTCGGGGGCGGGTCAGCTCTGGGCGATGACGGTGAGTAGCTCCTGCACCGCCCGGGCCGAGTGCCCGGAGACGAACGCGTCGACATGCGGCAGCGCGGCGGCCATCCCGCCGGTCAGCGGGGCGAAGCCGGCGGCGGCCTTCCGCGGGTTCACCCAGATCACCCGGTGCGCGAGTCGGGCGAGCCGGGCCATTTGCTCGCCCAGCAATGCCGGGTCGGCCCGTTCCCAGCCGTCGGAGGCGATGACGACCACGGCTCCCCTGGCCACCCCCCGCCGGCCGTCGGTATCCAGGAAGCTCTTGATCGCAGCGCCGATGCGGGTGCCGCCGGAGGCGTCCGGCGCCAGGGCCATCGCCCTGGCGATGGCATCTTCCCGCCGGCCACGGCCCAGCACCCTGGTCACCGGGTGGAGCTGGGTGGCGAACACATACCCGTGGGCCCGGGCCCCCAGCACGGCGCCCTGCAGCACCAGCAGATACACCCGGGAATAGGCCTGCATCGAACCGGACACGTCGGCGAGCAGGACGATCTGCCGCGGCGCGCGGCCGCGCTGCCGGTGGCTCCAGCGCAGCGGGTCACCGCCGGTGCGGCACGCGGCCCGCAACGTCCTGCGCAGATCGATCGACCGTCCCGAGCGCCGGGACGGTTCCCAGCGTGACTGTCGAACCGGTGCCACCACCTTCATCTGGCCGACGATCCGCGCCAGCTGCTCCAGTTCCTCGGCGTTGCAGTCGGCGAAGTCGCTGTCCCACAACAGCTCCGTGTCCGAGGCGATGGCCATCAGGGTGGGCGCGCCCGCGTCCTGGTCGGGGTCGCGCCCGGTGTCCCGGTCGGCCGACGCGGGGGCGACGCGCGGCTCCCCACTCTCGCCCTCCGAAGCCGGCTCGGGCTTCTGCTGGCCGGACTCGGCCGGCGGCGCGCCCGGTTTCGCGGTGGCCGGCGGGGCGGTGCGCCGGCCGCCGCGGAAGTCGGCGACGTCGACCAGGCCGCGGAACACCTGGGCGAACACCGCGTCGAAGACATCGATCTGCTCCTGCCGATCCAGCAGGGTGATCCTGGCCAGCCAGTACAACTCGGTGATCACCGCCGGCCGACCGGCCACGGTGGTCTGCGCCCACCAGGCCACCCGCTCCACGGGCACCGCGACACCTGCCGACCTGAGCAGGTCGGCGAACTCCGCGCAGACCAGCGCCAGATCGACGTCCGCGCTGATCAGGGTCCGAGAACCCACTCGATCAGTCACCGACGACCCAGGCCAGGCCGGCGCCCACCGCGACGTCCCGGTCCTCCCGGTATTTCAGCACGGACCCGAGAGTGGTTGCGGCGGAGGCGGCATCCAGCGTCGGTAGACCGAGGACATGCAGCGCCTGCACCCAGTCGATGACCTCGGCGGTGCCCGGGGACTTCTGCAGATCCAGGGTGCGCAGCCGGGCGGTGGCCGCGGACGCGCGGACGGCCAGGGTCTCGGTCGCGCCCGGCACCCGCTGCCGGACGATGGCGACCACCCGATCCAGTTCCGGATGATCGATCCAGTGGTAGAGGCAGCGCCGCTTCAGGGCGTCGTGCAGGTCGCGGGTGCGGTTGGAAGTCAGGATGGCGATCGGCGGAACGGCCGCGACGATGGTGCCGATTTCCGGCACGGTGATCGCCCGTTCGGCCAGGAGTTCCAGCAGGAACGCCTCGAAATGCTCGTCAGCGCGGTCGATCTCATCGATCAGCAGCACCGCAGGCAGCGGACCGGGATGCTCCACGGCGCGCAGCAGCGGCCGCTCGACCAGGTAGTCGCGACCGAAGAGGTCGTCGGCGCCGAGCGCGTCGCCCTCGGCCTCGGCGAGCCGGATCGCCAGCAACTGGCGTGGGTAGTTCCATTCGTAGGCAGCCTCCGCGATGTCGATGCCCTCGTAGCACTGCAGCCGGATCAGCGGCGTGCCAAGGGCCGCGGCGAGCGCCTTGGCCGCCGATGTCTTTCCGACGCCGGCCTCGCCCTCCAGCAGCAACGGCTGACCCAACCGCAGGGAGCAGAACAGCGCGGTGGCGAGCCCGTCGTCGGCGAGATAACTGGATCCGCCGAGCGATCGGCGCAGCGCGGCCACGTCGGGGACGATGGTCGACAGGTCGGCCGGCGCAATCACACCTCAGGCTACCGAAGTGCTCGCCGGGAACGCCGGCAGGTGGCCCGGCCCGCAGCAGTAGAACCGCTCACCAGCCCGGTCCAGCACAGCACCACACCGCGGCAGACGCCTGTCTGGTAATTCTGCCTGACCAACCGGAGAGCCCTCACCGTCGTGGTCTGGTTGCCGCGTACCTGAAACCCAGGCGATATGGCCTGGGTCCAAGTATCGCGTCCTAGAACCGGCGGTCCCGGCGGTCTTCTCGACGTTCTCCGCGGTCGTCCCGCCGGTCATCGCGCCTGTCGTGTCGTCGTCCCACTCCGTGGGCAACGACAGCGGTGGTGGCAACGGCGGCGGTGGTGCGGCCAACCGGTCCGAGTATTCCGCGGCGGCCTTGACCTCGTTCTGGCCACCGCGTATGCCGGCTGGGCCGTCTCTGCCCCCGGCAGAAGTCGAGCGAAGGGTGCAAGGCACCCTGCGGGACTTGGAACCGCATTCAATGATTTTCACAAAGGCGACCCGCTGGTCGCCCGACCCGGAGAGCGCCGGCAATCGTCTCTGGAATTGCCGCTGCAACTGTTGGGCGGGCGGAGCCCGTCGTCGCGAGTGGTAGCCGAGGACCTCATCGAAAGGCCATGTGGTTGCCGTTTGACAGTCCGGAGCGAGAGGTGGAAGCTAAACCGGTCAAACCGTGCGTAACGGACAAGTGGCGGTCGGTGGACAGCGTTGCGGGATAGGCGTCGCGTAGGCCCGTTGGTGGGTTGCACGTCGGCAAAGGCAAAGGCAAAGGTCTCAAAGGTGTGCAATTTGATTATTGGGACCAGGGGGCAAGCGGGGGCAAGCGAGGCCCGGTCGTGGGTGTCACCAGCGGACTGGCGTCCGAACGCGGCCGCGCGGTCGACCGGTTTCCTTCCCTCGACGGCTGGCTCACTTGTGGTGTCGGGGCCGGGTCGTGGGGTTGGGCGGGTCGGTCGGGCGCAAGAGGATCCCGGCGGATTCCGTGGGTTGACGGCCGGGCCTGTGGCCGAATCCCAAGTTTCCGGACGATGGCTGGGAAGGTGTGCGGCCGGTGAGCATTCTTGGTACGCGGGTGATGCGGGTTGAGGACCGGAAATTCGTAACCACGGGCGGTGTGTATACCGACGACCTGGTCCAGAAGGAGTTCGCCGGAGCGGCCCACCTGACGTTCGTCCGGTCGCCGATGGCGCATGGCCGGATCCGCAGTGTCGATACGCGAGCCGCGCGCGAAGCGCCCGGCGTCATCGCAGTCTTCGCGCCTGATGACCTCGACGTCACCCCACTTGCACCGTCGTTCCCAATGTTCAATCCGCAGATGCTGCGCCCCTGGTTGGCCTCGGAAGTCGTGCGATTCGTGGGCGAACCGATAGCGGCCGTGTTGACCGAGCAGCTGTACCAGGGCGAGGACGCGGCCGAACTCATCGAAGTCGACCTGAAGCCCCTTCCCACTGTGCTGTCAACCGCACGGTCGGCCGCCGATGAGGTTCTGTTGTTCCCCGCCGCCGGGACCAACCTCGTCGCGACCTTCGGCGAACAGCGTGATCCCTCGATGTTCAACGGTTGCGAAGTTGTGCTCACGCAGAGGCTGACGAATCGAAGGGTGGCGCCGGTGCCATTGGAGCCGCGAGCGGCCGCAGCGAGCTGGGGTGTGGACGGGCGCCTAACGCTGTGGTGTTCGAACCAGGGTGCGCAGTTCATCCAGGGCGAACTTGCCGGCATGCTCGGCGTTGGAACGGGTCTCGTGCACATCCGCACTGCTGATGTCGGGGGCGGCTTTGGCGCCAAGATTGAGGCGGACCTGGAATTCGCCATTATTGCTGAACTCGCCAAGATCCTTGGGAGACCCGTGCGTTGGGCCGAGACCCGGTCGGAGAACCTGACGGGCATGGTCCACGGCCGCGGCCAGGATCAGGTCATCACGGTCGGCGGTCGGCGGGACGGGACAGTTACCGCGTACTCGCTCGAAGTCGAGCAGGACTGCGGCGCCTACCCACGTCTCGGCGGGCTCCTGCCGACGGCGACATTGATGATGGCGCCAGGGGTTTACGACATCGAGAACGTGCACGGCTACGCCCGCTGTTGGGTCACCAACACCACCTCGATCGGCGCCTACCGCGGCGCCGGTCGGCCGGAGGCAACCTTCGCGATCGAGCGTGCGCTGGACTTGTTCGCCGCAGAGATCGAGATGGACCCCGCCGAAGTACGGCGGAAGAACTTGTCACCGCCGTTCTCGGCGCCGCGCCCCAACGGCGCGGGTGCCGTCTATGACAGTGGCGACTACGCCGCGGCACTGGACAAGGTCCTTGCTGCGGGCGACTACCCGAAGCTGCGGGCCGAGCAGACGCGGCGGCGTTCAGCCGGGTTAACCAGGCAACTTGGGCTGGGTGTGTCGACGTACGTCGAGATCACCGGCCTCGGGTTGGGGGAACTGAAAGAGGCCGCCGAGGTTGAGGTATACCCGGACGGCACAGTCACTGTGTTGACCGGCACCTCGCCGCACGGGCAGGGTCACGCCACGGCGTGGGCCATGATTGCCAGCGACCAGCTTGGAATTCCGATCGAGAAGATCACCGTGCTGCATGGTGACACCGACTTGATCCCGGCCGGCGGCGGGACTTTGGGCAGCCGAAGCCTGCAACAGGGCGGCGTGGCAGTGCATCAGGCCTCGATCGAACTGGTCGAGCTTGCCAAGCAACGGGCGGCGGACCTGCTCGAGGCCAACCCCGACGACATGGTTGTCGACCTGGCCAAGGCCGGGGTAAAGGTTGTTGGCAGCGACCAGGGGATCCGGTTCGCCGAACTGGCTGGGCGGGAGCGGCTGCTAGCGCACACGACTTTCGCAGCGCCCGGCCCCACTTTCCCGTTCGGTGCACACCTGGCCGTCGTCGAGGTGGACATCGAGACCGGCAAGTCGGTGCTGCAACGGATCATCACCGTCGATGATGCCGGCCGTGTCCTCAACCCATTGCTGTGCGAAGGGCAACGTCACGGTGGCATCGCGCAGGGGGTGGCCCAAGCCCTCTACGAGGAAGTGCTCTATGACGACCTGGGAAACCCGCTGACGTCGACACTCGCCGACTACCCGATGATCTCGGCAGCGGAGCTGCCCAGCTTCGAGCTGCTCGCTATGCAGACCGAAACACCTTTCAATCCCTTGGGAGCCAAAGGAATCGGGGAGGCAGCCACAATCGGTTCGACCCCGGCCGTTCTCAACGCGGTCATCGACGCGGTGTCGTATCTCGGCGTGCGGCACATCGAGATGCCTGCCACAGCACACCGGGTGTGGGAAGCGATCCAGGCCGCGCAGACCAACCACACTGTCCCCAGTGCACCGCTGGGACAGAAATGAAGGTCAGCATCAGCGTCAACGGTCAACAACGCACCGACTCGGTAGAACCGCGATTGCTGCTCGTGCATTACCTGCGAGATGTGCGTGGTCTGCGGGCGGCCAACGTCGGATGCGACACGTCCTCTTGCGGCGCGTGCACCGTGCTGGTCGACGGGGAGGCGGTCAAGTCCTGCACGGTGCTGTGTGTTCAGGCCGACGGGTCACAGATCACCACTGCCGAGGGGTTGGCCGCCGCGGGTGGGGAGCTCCATCCGGTCCAAGCGGCCTTCCGCGAGCAGCACGGTCTGCAGTGCGGGTTCTGCACCCCCGGCATGATCATGGCCACGGTCGGGCTGCTCTCCCAGAACCCGGCACCGACTGAACAGCAGGTACGCGAAGGTCTCGAGGGCAACCTGTGTCGCTGCACCGGCTATCACAACATCGTGCGCGCTGTGCTCGCCTCCGCGGAGGCACTGGCATGATCCCGGCCCGCTTCGAGTACGTCCGGGAAGACAGCGCCGAGCAGGCGCTGCAACTTCTGGCCCAGCACGGCGAGGACGCCAGGCTGCTCGCCGGCGGCCAGTCCCTGATCCCGCTGATGAAGCTACGGCTGGCAATGCCCAGTGTGCTGATCGATATTGGCCGCATCCCGGAGTTGCGGTATATCCGGCTCGACGGGGACGAGGTGGCCATCGGTGCGCTCGCCCGCGATCACGACCTGGAGACCTCTGCGATGCTGCGCACCGAGGTCCCACTGCTCGCGTACGTCGCCGCACAAGTCGGCGACCCACAAGTGCGGGCCCGCGGGACGATCGGCGGGACCCTCGCCCACGGCGATGCCGCGTCGGACCTGCCAACAGCGGTGCTGGCCCTGGGCGCCACCATGGTCATTCGCGGCCCGGGGGCAACCCGCACCGTGCCCGCGACCGAGTTCTTCAAGGGAACGTTCAGCACCGCAATCGAACCCGACGAGATGCTCGTCGAGGTACGCATACCACGGCTGGCAGGGTACGGGTGGGGCTACCAGAAGTTCACCCGCCGCGCCAACGACTGGCCCATCGTCGCCGTCGCCACCGTCAACGGCCGGGTCGCCCTCGCCAACGCAGCGGAGACAGTCATCCGGGCGCGCGCCACCGACGAAGCGATCGCCGCCGGCGCGTCGATCAACGACGCCGCCGAGGTCGCCGACCGGGAGGCCACACCGACAGCGGATATGCACGGCAGCATTACCTATCACCGGCACCTCATCCGAGTTCTCACCGAACGCGCACTGCACGCCGCCGCGGGATAACCCGCACCGGCCGGAGAGCCGAACCAGCCGGTCGCGACGACCGGCCTTGGCCGCCAGCCTCCACAGCAGCGTGGGCATGTCACCGACGTGGTCCGCGTGCAAGTGGGTTACGCCCGTGGCACCGGCTCCGGCCCGTCCGGCGCGATCCCCATAATGTACGAATCACATCCAGATGCTGGTCGGTCAGTTGGCTGCGGGTGTCGAAGTCCACGCCGAGACACTGGAATTCCGCTTCGGACCAGCCGACCCCGACGCCGAGGGTGAACCGGCCACCGCTGAGCTCGTGGATCGTGGCGACCTGCTTGGCGACGATGACGCGGTCGCGCAGCGGCAGGATCAAGATCGAGGTGCCGAGCCGGATCCGATGTGTGCAGCAGGCCAGAAATGCCAGTGTCGTGAGGCATTCGAGGTTGTCACCGTATGGGTCGAATAGCGCCGCGGGCATCAGGACTTGGTCGGAGGTCCATAACGAGGCAAAGCCCAATTCCTCGGCCGTTTGAGCGATCCTCACCATCGGTTCGCGGTGACCCAAACCGACGAAGTTGGGAAGCACCACCCCGAAGATCATCGTCGGCCCCTCTCGACCAGGCCCTGACCCGCACCCGGGAGCACCTCAAGGCTCGGCCTGCTCGGGAATCAGGCGGAAAGCGCGCTCGGAAAGCGAGTCACAAAATCCAGGACATGAACTATCGTCGGGCGGACGGAAATCCGCGCCATCGGCAGACCGCGGAGCGACGCGACCCACGACTCCCCCTGCTCGTCTCCCAAGTACCTGCGCGCCGCCGCTTCATACTCCGGGGCCACGTCGTCCAGCATCTCGACCCGGGCCCGACCCCGGATCAAAAGCGCCTTATAGGGCAACGCCCGCTCGTCATCGATCGTGATCGCCACCTCCGGACGATCCGGGAGGACGCGGAGTTTTGGCGCCCGGGCTGGCGTGCCCATGGTGATCACTTCACCGTCGTAGTGGAACCAGATCGGCACGACCCGCGGCGTGCCATCGGTCCAGGTGTAGGCCAGCCGGGCCACCTGGGTTGAATGGAGCAGTTCGCGAGCGACAGGATCGTCGAGGAGGGTGATGTCAGATGGTTTTGCGGGCATGGTGCCGACTCCATTCCAGATGCGAGTTCAGAGTTCCCGGGACTAACTCCACCCTGGCCCGAACGACCAGCGCCGTCCAGGCCCCAACCAGCCGATCTGGTCGCGCTGGGCTTCTCCGGGACCTGCAAATACCAACGAACACTGGGGCGGTTCAATGCATGTCACGTGCGCACAAAATCACGATCCCCTGCGCAATCCATCCCGATCGGGCAGCGCAAGCAGTGGAAAGCAGGTGCCGGAGTCCCGGTTGCGGTTCGGCTTGCGGGACGGCACAACCGGGTCCGGGCACGTCTCGTCGCCGCGTCGACAAGGGTCGACAACGCCCACCAACACATGTGAATTGCGCCGAAGGTTACCGCCGACACTGGACACTTATGCGGGTTAGCCGGTCCGCTGGGTCGTGCATCAGATGCGAGATCCGCGCCGGTTGCGCCAACCGGAGCGCCCGGCGGTGGTCCTTATTCGCCCGGTGACAGACGGGCTGAGCGGGAACTGCAGGCCGACCGCGACCGGGATCGGCGTGCCGCGCCGTGCGCCGCGGTGCGACGGCCCGCAGCAAACAGAGCCTGGCTTCCCCCGCCTACCAGCGACTGCAGCCGAATTCCTACATCGGGCGTAGGCGTCAAAGCCGAGTCAGCGCCGTACTGCCAGCTGATCAGCCAATGGTCGTTCTGCCACTTTCAGCCTCCAACGCCATGGAGTGGGTCTATTGCGGGGCCGCGCATAGCAGCCAGGCTGGCGGGCCGCCCAACGGCCAGGTAATGCTGCAGACGGCCCGGCCAGGTTCGATGCGGCTCCGCGGAATGCCGCCGCGCCCATCGACCGTGTCGCCCGCAAGCTGTGGGGTAACTCGGGTCGGTGCGGCACTGGAGTGTGCGCGGCGACGAGCAGCTCGCCCATCTCTGCGGCCGCCGTGCCCGTTCCGTAACGTCGACGGGTCGAGTGATCGCGTTAATTAAGCCCCACCGCCGGCCGCTCGACTACTAG
>Ga0208588_1000135_pt1 | contig 22723 bp, 19 predicted proteins | sample NGESurshal092012_8_FD_184483 | JGI IMG/M metagenome (GOLD analysis project Ga0208588, IMG submission 184483) | Arctic peat soil microbial communities from Barrow, Alaska - NGEE Surface sample 415-3 shallow-092012 (SPAdes) | ecosystem: Environmental > Terrestrial > Soil > Wetlands > Peat ...
GGCTCCTTCGTCTACGTGCCGCCGGGCGTGCACGTCGACATCCCGCTGCAGGCCTATTTCCGGATCAACACCGAGAACATGGGCCAGTTCGAGCGGACGCTGATCATCGTGGACGAGGGTGCCTACGTGCACTACGTCGAGGGCTGCACCGCGCCGATCTACAAGTCGGACTCGCTGCACTCCGCGGTCGTGGAGATCATCGTCAAGAAGGGTGGCCGCTGCCGGTACACCACGATCCAGAATTGGTCGAACAACGTCTACAACCTGGTCACCAAGCGGGCCAAGGCCGAGGCCGGCGCCACCATGGAGTGGGTCGACGGCAACATCGGCTCCAAGGTCACGATGAAGTACCCGTCGGTGTGGCTGATGGGGGAGCACGCCAAGGGTGAGGTGCTGTCGATCGCGTTCGCCGGCGAGGGACAGCACCAGGACACCGGCGCGAAGATGCTGCACCTGGCGCCGCACACGTCATCGACGATCATCTCCAAGTCGGTGTCCCGCGGCGGCGGCCGTACCTCCTACCGCGGGCTGGTGCAGGTCAACCCGGGTAACCACCACTCGAAGTCCACGGTCAAGTGTGACGCCCTGCTGGTCGACACGATCTCCAGGTCGGACACCTACCCGTACGTCGACGTCCGCGAGGACGACGTCTCGATGGGTCACGAGGCCACCGTCTCCCGGGTCAGCGAGGAGCAGCTCTTCTACCTGATGAGCCGCGGCCTCACCGAGGACGAGGCGATGGCCATGATCGTCCGTGGATTCGTCGAGCCGATCGCCCGGGAGCTCCCAATGGAGTACGCGCTCGAACTCAACCGGCTGATCGAACTGCAGATGGAGGGGGCCGTCGGCTGACGCCGGCACCCGCTCCCGATCCGGATTCGATGGAATCAGCCCTCCTCAGAAATAGGACCCATTGACGTGACAGCAGTTGTGGAAACAGGCCCCGCCCGGCACGGGCTCGCCGGCCATTCCCATGTCGGCGGCCGGACCGTGCCCGCGCAACGCGACTCACACCTGCACGGTGTGGGGTCGGCGGACCTGCTGGATCACCGGGCTCCGTCCGGCAAGGAGGAGAACTGGCGCTTCACCCCGATGCGTCGGCTGCGCGGCCTCGCCGAGGATGCCCCGTTCCAGGGCGTTTTCGGTGCGGACGACGACACCGTCGTGCAGGCACCGGAGAACGTCATCGTCCGGCGGGTCAGCGGCGACGAGGCGGCGAGGCTGAAAGGGCTGGCTGGTCTCCCCACTGATCGGCCGTCGGCGCGGGCCTGGGCGGCCAGCAGCTCGGTGCTGCTCATCGACATCCCGGCGCAGGCGCAGGTGTCCGAACCGGTGGTCATCACGTTCATCGGGACCGACGTCGAGAAGGCCTCCGCTGGGCACGTGGTCGTCCGGGTCGGAGCGCACGCCAGCGCCCAGGTGGCGATGGTGCACGAGGGCAGTGCGACGCTGGCCGACAACATCGAGATCGTCGTCGGCGACGGCGCCACCCTCGAATTCGCCTCGATGGAGGAATGGGCCAACGACGCGGTTCACCTGTCCCACCACCACATCCGGGTGGGCCGGGACGCGACGCTCAAGCACACCGCCCTCACCTTCGGCGGGGACCTGGTCCGCGTCGTCGGCACCGTCACGTATGACGGGCCGGGCGGCGACGCAGAGCTCACCGGGCTGTACTTCGCCGACGCCGGCCAGCACCTCGAGCATCGGCTGTTCGTGGATCACGCTGTGCCGCACTGCAAGTCACGCGCGCTGTACAAGGGTGCGCTGCAAGGCGCCAAGGCGCACACGGTGTGGATCGGCGACGTGCTGATCCGTAAGGCCGCCGAAGGCACCGACACCTACGAGATGAACCGGAACCTCCTGCTCACCTCCGGGGCCAGGGCCGATTCGGTGCCGAACCTGGAGATCGAGACCGGCGAGATCGTCGGCGCCGGACACGCCAGTGCCACCGGACGTTTCGACGACGAGCAGTTGTTCTACCTCTTGTCGCGGGGGATTCCGCCCGAGGTGGCCAAGCGCCTGGTGGTGCGCGGCTTCTTCGGCGAGGTGTTGCTCCGCATCGGGATCCCGTCCGTCCGCGAACGGGCCTCGGAGATCATCGAGCGCGAGCTGGCGATCGCCGGCATCTGAGCCCCCGAACCTTTTCCCAACCCAACCCATCCCAACCCAACCCATTCCACCGCAGCCCATCCCACCGCAGCACCCATCGACGAGCGACCCGAGCACGGGATTCGTCGGGCCCGACCTCTTGGAGTCAGCACTCACATGGCAACCCTGGACATCCGCGACCTGCACGTCTCGGTCATCACCGACGAGGGCCCGATCGAGATCCTGCGCGGCGTCGACCTGACGATCTCGTCCAACGAGACGCACGCGATCATGGGCCCGAACGGGTCCGGCAAGTCGACCCTGGCGTACTCGCTGGCCGGTCACCCGAAGTACCGGGTGACGCAGGGCTCGGTCACCTTGGACGGCGAGGACCTGCTGACGATGACCGTTGATCAGCGCGCCAGAGCCGGGCTGTTCCTGGCCATGCAGTACCCGGTCGAGGTGCCCGGCGTGTCGACCTCCAACTTCCTGCGGACCGCGGCCACCGCGGTACGCGGCGAGGCCCCGCCGATTCGCAAGTGGGTCAAGGAGGTCAAGACCGCGATGAAGGACCTGGATATCGATCCGGATTTCGCCGAGCGGTCGGTCAATGAGGGCTTCTCCGGTGGCGAGAAGAAGCGTCACGAGATCCTGCAGCTCTCGCTGCTCAAGCCGAAGATCGCCGTCCTGGACGAGACCGACTCCGGACTTGACGTGGACGCCCTGCGGGTCGTTGCGGAGGGTGTCAACCGCTACAAGGCGGAGGGCGAGAAGGGTGAAGGCGTCGGCGTTCTGCTGATCACTCACTACACCAGGATCCTGCGCTACATCAAGCCGGACCGGGTGCACGTGTTCGCCGGTGGCCGGATCGTCGAGTCCGGTGGTCCCGAGCTGGCCGACGAGCTGGAGACCAACGGCTACGTGCGGTTCACCGGTGTCCCCGCGGTGGCCATCTGATGACGCTCAGCACGGCGAGACGGCGATGACCGATCAGCTGGAGGTGCAGGCGCTCACCACCGGTCCGGGTGCGGGCGATCTGCCGGAGGTGCCGGTCTTGGCGGCCTCCGACCTGGCTCCCGCGCCGGGTGGGCCGCACATCGCCGCCCTGACCGCGGTCGACATCGAGCGGATCAGGGCCGATTTCCCGATCCTGCAGCGCACCGTGCGGGACGGAAAGCCGTTGGTGTACCTCGACTCCGGGGCGACCTCGCAGCGCCCGGTGCCGGTGATCGACGCCGAGCAGGAATACGTCACCGAGCACAACGCCGCGGTGCACCGCGGCGCGCACCAGCTGGCCGAGGAAGCCACTGACTGCTACGAGTCGGCGCGGGAGCGGATCGCCGCGTTCGTCGGTGTCACCAGGTCTGACGAGGTGGTGTTCACCAAGAACGCCACCGAGTCGATCAACCTGGTCGCCTACTCGCTCGGCAACGCGAGTTACTCCGACGGCCCAGCCGCGCAGCGGTTCCGCCTCGGGCCCGGCGACGAGATCGTCGTCACCGAAATGGAACACCATGCGAATCTCGTTCCCTGGCAAGAGCTTTGCCGGCGCACCGGAGCCACGTTGCGCTGGTTCAGGGTCACCGACGATTTCCGATTGGATCTGTCGGATATCGATGAGCTGATCACGCCCCGGGCGAAGGTGGTGGCGTTCACCCACCAGTCCAACGTGCTCGGCACCGTCAACCCGGTCGACTTGCTGGTCGCCGCCGCGCAGCGGGTCGGCGCGCTGACGATGCTGGACGCGTGCCAGTCGGTGCCGCACCAGAGCGTCGACCTCGGCGCGCTGGGCGTCGACTTCGCGGCGTTCTCCGGGCACAAGATGTTCGGCCCCAGCGGCGTTGGCGTGTTGTACGGCCGGCACGAGCTACTCGCGGAGATGCCGCCGTTCCTCACCGGCGGCTCGATGATCGAGAAGGTCTTCATCGACCACGCCACCTACGCGCCGCCGCCGGCCAGGTTCGAGGCCGGCGTGCCGATGACGTCGCAGGCCGTCGGACTGGGCGCGGCCGTCGACTACTTGTCCAACGTCGGAATGTCGTTGGTCGCCGGCCACGAGGCCGCGCTGACCGGTTATGCGCTGCAGGAACTCTCGGGAATCTCCGGGGTGCACATCATCGGCCCGGCGGACACCGTGGATCGCGGCGGCGCCGTGTCGTTCGTGGTGGACGGCGTGCACGCGCACGACGTCGGGCAGATCCTGGACGACGCCGGCGTGCAGGTCCGGGTGGGTCACCACTGCGCCTGGCCGCTGCACCGCCGGCTCGGCATCGCCGCGACGGTCCGGGCGTCGTTCGCCCTGTACAACACCCCCGGCGAGGTCGACGCGCTGGTCGGTGCGGTCCGTGACGCCCAGCAATTCTTCGGGGTGAGCTAGCCCGTGCAGATGGAAAAGCTCTACCAGGAGATCATTCTCGACCACTATCGGACACCGCATCACTTCGGCCTGCGGGATCCGTTCGACACCGAGGTGCATCACGTCAACCCGACGTGCGGGGACGAGATCACCCTGCGGGTGCGGCTCGAACCGGCGACCGCCGCCGCCAACGGCAGGTCGGCGACCGGCGCCGCGGAGATCGACCCGGGCGCCATGGTGGTCACCGACGTCTCGTACGAGGCGCTCGGCTGCTCCATCTCCCAGGCATCGACGTCCGTGCTCACCGACCTGGCGATCGGCCGGCCGCTGTCCGAGGTGCTCAGCACGCTGACCGAATTCACCGCGATGGTCACCAGCCGCGGCACGATCGACGGCGACGAGGACGTCCTGGGCGACGGCATCGCGTTCGCCGGTGTCTCGAAATACCCGGCCAGGGTGAAATGTGCTCTGCTGGGCTGGATGGCGTTCAAGGACGCCGCCGTCCAGAGCCTCGACAGCGCCGGGCGGGCCACCGCCGACCCGGCCACCATCGCTGTACCCGCGCAGGAAGGGACGTCCCCGTCATGACCGACACCGTTTCGAGCTCAACGGTTTCCGCAGATCGGGCCGGCCGGGCAGCCGCCGACCTGGATGCGCAGGCCCCGCCGACCGCGCCCGCTGCGGCGGCGCCGACCCAGGCCTTCGACGACACGCAGCTGATCGAGGACCTCGAGGAAGCCCTCAGGGATGTCGTCGACCCGGAACTGGGCATCAACATCGTCGACCTCGGGTTGGTCTACGACCTGCACGTGGACGCGGAGAACGTCGCCACCATCGACATGACGCTCACCAGCGCTGCCTGCCCGCTCACCGAGATGATCGAGGAGCAGGTGTCCGCCGCCCTGGTCGGCGGGACCGACGGTGGCCTGGTGTCCGATTTCCGGATCAACTGGGTGTGGTTGCCGCCGTGGGGTCCGGAGAAGATCACCGAGGACGGCCGGGAGCAGATGCGGGCCCTCGGGTTCAATCTCTGAGTCGGCCCCCGAGGCCGCACTCATTGCCGACCTGCCGCCGCCGGCCGGATCGCCGCAGTTGCGGCGATAGACTCCGTCGGTGCCTTCGCGTGCACCAACTCCGGAAACGGGCGACACCGCTACGGAGTCGGTCCCGGGCAGAAATGCCGGCGTCACGGCGTTCGAACCAGATCAGCTACAGGGCTTTCGGATCGGGGTGACCTCCGACCGGCGGTCCGGGGACCTGATCGCGGCACTGGAACGGCGCGGAGCCGACACCCCTGCACGCCCCGACGTTGCGGATCGTGCCGGCCCAGGAGGACGCCCGACTGATCGCCGACACCACGGCGATCATCGCCAGCAGGCCGGACCTGCTGCTCGCCACGACCGCCTACGGGATGCGCGGCTGGTTCGAGGCGGCCGATGCGGCGGGTCTCGGGCCGCGCCTGTTGGAGGTGCTGTCCATGTCCCGCATCCTCGTGCGGGGCCCGAAGGCCCGGGGGGCGCTCCGGGCGGCCGGGCTCTCGGACGCTGGAATGAGTGCCGAGGAGACGACGGCCTCGTTGGTGGATCAGGTGATCGCCGAGGGGGCGTCCGGCCGGCGGGTCGCGGTCCAGTGCCACGGCTTTGTCGACGAGGAGCAACTGAACAGGCTGCGGGCCGCCGGTGCCCGGGTGAGCACGGTCGCGCCCTACCTCTGGACGGCGCCGGTCGATCCGCAGCGGGTGGTGCGGCTGTTGGAGGCGATCTCCTCGCGTGCACTCGACGCGGTGACCTTCACCAGCGCGCCCGCCGCCGACGCCCTGCTGGCCGCGGCGGCCGACCGCGGCATCCGGCAGGCGGTGGTGACGGCGCTGCGGACCGACGTCATCGCCTTCTCTGTCGGTCCGGTGACGGCGGCCCCGTTGCAGCCCGCCGGCATCGACACCATCCACCCGGAGCGGTACCGGCTCGGCGCACTGGTCAGGGTTCTTTGTGAGTACCTGACCGAACACCAGGTGCGCCGGATCCAGACCCAGCAGGGTCTGCTCGAGATCCGCGGCCGGAGTGCCTCGATCGACGGCCGGCAATCCATCCTGTCCCCGACATCGGTTGCCGTGCTTCGGGTCCTGACCGATGCGGGCGGCTCCGTTGTGACCAGGGCCAGGTTGCAGGCAGCGCTGCCGGAGGCCGGCGACAAGCACGCCCTGGAGGTGGCCATCGGCCGGCTGCGGCAGGCCATGGACCACCGCGGACTGATCGCCACCGTCATCAAGCGGGGCTACCGGCTCAACGTCTGACGGGCCGCGAGAGGCCGCGTTCGGCGTAGGCCGCGCGGATCAACTTCGGCGGCGCGGCTGAACTCGACTACTTCCGTCACACGCGTCCCAAACCCCGAAACATGATCCGCGCCGGCGAAGTTGATCCGCGCGGGGTCGGTGACGGCGACGTTGATCCGCGCGGGGTCGGTGCCGGCGAAGTTGATCCGCGCGGGGTCGGCGCCGGCGACAGGCCCGGCGTCGTACTCGCGGTTCGACCTCCCGGAATTGGGCACACGCTGCGCGAGGATGACCACCGGACGGCGCGGTCCACGCGCCTCGTGACGTCTCGTCGCGGTCGGCCTGCAGGGAGGTCTGATGGCAGATCCAGTCGACACCGGTTCAACGGGGCCGATCTCGGGGTCGACCCCAGAGCCGAAACACCACCCACTGCTGGGTCAACCGCATGACGATGCGCTCGAGGGCCCTGTCGCCCGGGCGGAGGTCGCCGCCGCGGCGATCAGCACCGATGCCCAGCCGCTGGGGCCGCTCGGTCGGCGGTTCGAGTGGCGATCGAGCTTCTTCCTGGCCGTGACGGCCACCGCCGGCGTGGCGCTGACCGTCGGTGCGATCGAACTGCTGATCGTCGCCGCGCAGGGCCCTGCTGCTCATCGCGCTCGGTTTGTTCCTGGCCATCGGGTTGGAACCCGCGGTTTCCTGGTTGATCAACCATCGTTTTCCGCGTTGGGCGGCAGTGCTGTCGGTGTTCGTGGTGCTCTTCGCGCTGCTGGGCGGGTTCATTGCCGCTGCCATCCCGGCCCTCGTCGAACAGGGCGGCCGGCTGGTTCAGAACGCGCCCGACTACCTGCAGAAGATCAACGACTCGAACTCGCTCATCGGCCGGCTGAACGAACGATTCCACCTCAAGGACACCGTCGAGCAGTGGCTGAACGGTTCCGCATCGGGGCTTGCGTCCGGGATCCTGACGGTCGGCGAGGTGGTGTTCGGTGCCATCACCGCAGTGATCGTCGTGCTGGTGCTGACCGCCTACTTCCTGGCCGATCTGCCCAGGGTCCGGACCACCCTCTACCGGTTCATCCCCGCGGACCGCAGGCCCCGCGCGATCCTGCTGGGTGACCAGATCCTGGTCAAGGTGGGCGGTTACGTGTTGGGCAACCTGGTGATTTCGCTGATCTCCGCGACGGCGACATTCATCTGGTTGATCTCCTTCGGGGTGCCGTACGCGTTGCTGCTGGCGATCCTGGTCGCGCTGCTCGACCTGGTCCCCGTCGTCGGTTCCGCGGTCGCGGGTGTGCTGGTCGCGGTGACTGCCTTCAGCGTCTCGGTACCGGTCGGGATCGCCACCGTCGGGTTCTTCCTGGCCTACAAATTCGTCGAGGACTACCTCCTCTCGCCCCGGGTGTTCGGCACCGTGCTCAAGCTGCCCGCCCTGGTGACCGTGGTCGCCATCCTGATCGGCGCCGCGCTGCTCGGCCTGGTCGGCGCCCTGGTGGCGCTGCCCATCGCTGCGGCCCTGACGCTGCTCGTCCAGGAGGTGCTCTTCCCCCGGCTGGACCGGCCGCGGGAAAAGTCCGGCTGAGCTCAGTCGGCCGAACGGCCGCCGAGTGCTGCGAGCAGCGCGGAGCCGACCGGCACGCCGAGCCCGGTGCAGGCGTCCCACCCCGGTCCGGCGCGATAGGCGCCGTTGTTCCCCGTGGTGATGTCCCGAAAACCCGGGCCAACGGCGCCGGCCGAAGCCCGGGCATACAGGACCGGCTGGATCCAGCCGAACGGCGACCCCGTCGCCTGGGCGAGCCGGGCGATGAGCCCGGCCCACAGCGGCGAGACCGCACTGGTGCCGCCGATCACCACGTCCTTGCCGTCCACCCGGACCTGGTACCCGGTTTGCGGGTCGGCGTTGCCCGCGACATCCGGAACTCCGCGCCCGGCCTTGCCGGCCAGGGTCGGTACGCCCACCGCCTTCTGCCAGCTGGGCAGCGGGAAGGAAGCGCTGACCCCGCCGCCGGTGGCGCTGGTGAGTGCCGCGTTGTTCCAGACCACCTCGGAGGTGACCGCACCGGTGGCCGGGACCGCGTCCAGCCGGGTACCGCCGCACGCCAGCGCGAATGGGCTGGCTGCCGGAAAGTCCGTGTGCGGCATGCCGTCCGCGGCGCCGTCGCTGCTTCCGTTGTCGCCAGCCGCCGCGGTGACCGTCGCCCCGAGCATCGAGGCGTCCTGCAGCGCCTGGTCGAATGCGGTTCTGGCCTGCGCGGTCCAGCCGTCCTCGCTCTGCCCCCAGCTGATGCTGATCGCCACCGGGGTGCGCGCAGCGTGTGCGGCCCGGCTGAGGGCATCGAGGAAGCCGCTGTCGGTGTTGGGTGCGAAGTACACGACGATGGCCGCGCCCGGGGCGACCGCACCAACCACCTCGATGTCCAGCATCACTTCACCGTCGGCGCCGTTCGGATCCTGGCCAGGTTTGTTCGTTGCGCCGTCCACCCCGACCGCGGTGACCGAGGGGCTCGCGATGCCGAGGCGGCGGAAGTAGGTGTCCAGGTCGGACTGCAGGTACCCGCCGCCGAGTTCCAGGATGGCGACCGACTGGCCCGCGCCGTCCGTGCCCGGCGGGAAGTCGTAGGCGAGAGCCACCTGATCCGGCGTGTAACTCGTCGTCACCGCAGCGGCCGGGGCGATCCGAAACCGGGCGTTGGCCTGCGGGCGGTTGTCCAGCCCGAGCACGGCGGTGATCAGCCCGCTGCAGGCGGCGGGCACACTCAGTGGCCCGGTCCGCTGGCGGAAGGTGATGGCCTGCCCGTCCGGGCCCGGCGCGCTGACCAGCTCCAGCGACACGCCGAAGATCCGGCCCAGCACGTCCGGCCGGCCCGCCACCCGGACCCGTCGGGACGCGGCGTCGACCTCCTGCACTGTCGCGCCGAGGCTGGTCATGCTGGTGCTGACCACCTCGACGTCCGCCGGATCGGCGCCGTACCGCTCGGCCAGCGCCTCGCGGGAGAGCCGGGTGCGCAGCACTGACTCCGGCAACTCGGCGCGTCGCCGGAGCACCAGGGTGACCTCGATCGGCGCGTCAGAGGCCGGCGCCCCGACCGCCGGGACCGCGTCGGGCATCGGCGCCCGGTCGCTACCGGGCAGCAGTCGCAGGTCGAGCCGGCGGGCGTTGTCGTGGGAGTCGCTCATGTCCATGGTGTACCCCTTCACTCCGACAGCACGCACCCCGAGCCCGCCTCGGGACCCATCCGCTCATCGACGTCGCGGACCGGCCGGGTGTCCCGGAGTGCGGTGCGGCCGATCGTGGGAGCGATTCCACCAGACGGCTGAACCGATCCGTTCCGCCGGGCACCGGTGCCATCCGGGTGTTAGCGTCCGATCACTCAAGGTGACGGGCTGCGCGCGACGGTTTCAGCCCGGGGATCAGTCGCCGACCATTCCCCATCGAAAGGACATCGATGTACGCAGGAGCAAAGCCGCTTGTCGTCATTGTGGCGCTGGCAATCACGGCCCTTGGCTTGGGCGTGCTGGCGTCCGGCTCCGTCGCCGCGGCGGCGCCCACCTGGCAAACCACATTCCGCGACGATTTCAGCGGCAGCGGCCTGCCCAATACCGATGATTGGCAATTGACCCTGGGGACGTCATATCCGGGCGGTCCGGCCGCTTTTGGCACCGGCGAGATCGAAACGATGACGAACAGTCCGGACAATGTGAACGTCCGGAACGGAAACCTGTACATCACCCCGCAACGGGACGCCGGCGGGGCGTGGACGTCGGCCCGGGTGGAGAGCAACCGGGCCAACTTCAAGCCGGCCGCCGGCGGCGTCATGCAGGTCGAAAGTCGTGTCCAGATGCCCAATGTCACCGGTCCGGACGCCTTTGGCTACTGGCCGGCGTTCTGGATGCTCGGCAGCCCGTACCGTGCCGACCGGTGGTCGTGGCCGGCGATCGGTGAATTCGACATCATGGAGAACGTCCAGGGTCTTAACTGGTCCTACGGCGTTGTGCACTGCGGTACCTGGGGTGGCCCGTGCAATGAACCGGAGGGCCTCAACAACGGCGGAGCGCCGTGCCAGGTGACCACCTGTCAGGCCGGATTCCACACCTACAGCATGGAATGGGATCGCACCGGGCCGGCCGATCAATTGCGTTGGTACATCGACGGAAACCTGACCCACAAGGTCGATCAGAACCAGGTTCCCGCCCAAACCTGGAGCAGCCTGGCCGATCACGCCGGTTACTTCGTCATCTTCAACGTGGCGATTGGTGGAGCATTCCCGAACAAGCTCGGCGGTGGTCCGTCAGCCGCCACCAAGCCCGGCGTGCCGATGGTCGTCGACTACGTAGAGGTGAAGTACGCCGGCGGCCAGGGCACCCCGACGACCTCGCCCAGCACGCCACCGAGCACCCCGCCGCCGCCCACGCCGGTGACCGGCACGCCGGTGACCAGCACGCCGGTGACCAGCACGCCGAGCAACCTGCGGGTCACCGGCAGCACGTCCGGCTCGCTGACGATCGGCTGGGACGGGCCGGCCACGGCCCGGTACGACGTGCTGCGCAGCGGGCAGTGGATCGCTCAGGTCACCGGCACCGTATTCACCGACATCGGGCTCCTGCCGAACACTCCGTACCTGTACTCGGTCAGCGCCGGCGGCGTCACGACGCCCGTGCTGACCGCGACCCTGGGCTCCGCCCCGACCACGGCGAGCCCGCCGCCCAGCAACGGGACCAGCACCCCGACCGGTCCGCCACCCGCCGCCCCCCCGGCGAACCTGCGGGTGACCGCCACGACGTCCAGCACCATCTCGCTGGCCTGGGACGGGCCGCCGACCGCCGACTATGAGGTGCTGCGGTCCGGCATTCGCATTGCCACCGTCACCGGGGCCGCGTTCACCGACGTAGGCCTGTTCGCCAACACCCCATACCTGTATTCCATCCGGGCCAACGGCGTGACCACCGCGCAGATCACAGCCACCATCGGGTGATTCAGGTCCGGTCGGCGGGCGGTGACACCCCACCGACCGCCCGGTCAGGTGCTCCCGGTCGCCACCCGCGGTCGGCGGGCGCGCCGACGTGGTGCCGGCGCGGCAATCGAGGCCCGTTCGCGCAGTGCCATCGGGACCAGGTGAACCCGGGCCGGGCGATCTTCGGCCAGCAGGATCTCGACTGCTCGCCGGCCCATCTCGAAATGCGGGATCGCCGCGCTGGTCAGCTGCGGGCGCAGCCAGCCGGCCAGGTCCGAATCGTCGAACGACACCACCGAGATGACCTCCGGCACCTCCAGTCCCGCTTCCTGACAGGCTTGGTAGACACCCATCGCGATGCGGTCGTTCAGGCAGATGAACGCGGACGGCCGATGGCCCTCGCCGAGGAAGTCGCTGACCGCGTCGTGGGCCGGCCGGGGCCACCACCGGGTGGCGATGGTGCCGGCGAGCTCCAGACCCTGTTCCGCCAGCACGTGCTGGATGCCGGCCAGCCGCTCGGCCGCCGCGACGACGTCCGGCGGTGTCTCGCCGACCAGCACGATGCGGTCGCTGTGCCCGTACCGCAACAGGATCCGGGCGACCGCGCGGCCGGCCTCCGACTCGTTCGGAATCACGGTTGGCGCGGTGCGCGCCCTGGTCGTGCAGTTCACCAGCACGAGCGGCTGCGCCCGCAGCGCGCTGGAGATGCGGACCCGCTTGGTGTACATGGACGCGTAGAGAAAGCCGCCGACGCCCCGGTCCAGTATGTTGTCGATCATGCGCTTCTCGACGGCGGCGCTGCCCGCGGTCTCCGCCACGAAGAGCAGATGCTCATGCAGCAGAGCACTGGTCAGGCTGCCCCTGATCATCTCGCCGGCGAACGCACCGACGGCGATCTGATCGGACAGCAGGCCGATGGTCTGCGAACGGTTGGTCCGCAGGCTCCGCGCCAGCAGGCTGGGCCGGTAGCCCAGTTCGCGGGCGGCCCGCAGCACCCGCTCCTGGGCGTCCGCGGAGATCCGCATGTCGAGTCGACCGGTGGTCACGAAGGATGCCGTGGTCCGCGAGACGCCGGCCCGTTGCGCGACATCCATCAAAGTCACCCGGGGGACCGGAGGGTCGGTCATCGCGAACTCCTCAATCGTCGGCTCGGCCGTCGGCGATCGATGGCCGCACGGTGCGATTCGCCCGGCCGGAACCGGCGGCTCGGCGCGAGTCAACGGACCACCACGGTCGAGCAGGCCAAGGCAGGAGGCAGAGTCACCGGTTCCAGGGCAACGGATCTCAGCTCGGAGCTGAGCCGATCATAGGGTAGCCGGCGGCGGCGGCGACCCGACAGTTCCGCCCAACGGCGGGTCGCCGGACGCAGGAACTGTTCGTGGCCGGTCCGGCGTCGTAGGGTCGAGACATGCGCGGGCGCGTGGTTCGGTGGGGCCCTGCCGTGCCCGGCGTGGGCCGCCGACACCGGGGCGTCAGGTGACCACGCCCGGCCGGGCGAACGAGATCCTGGCGAGGCTGATCGTCGATTCGTCGGCGCTGTCGGTGCCCCTACCGGCGGCGTTGTGCACGTCGTGCGCCCAGGCCCTGCCGATGACCGGCGTCGCCATGGTGCTGCAGAGTTCCGCCGGGCTGGACCGGGTGGTGGCCGCGACGTCGGGGTTGGCCGTCACGGTGGAGGAGCTGCAGTTCGAGTTCGGTCAGGGCCCGGGAGTCGACGCACTGCGTCAGGACGGTCCGGTGCTCCGGTCGGATCTGCGGTTGGCGATGGCCCAGTGGCCGGTCTTCGGCCCGGCCGCCGCGGCCGCCGGTGTCGGTGCGACGTTCGCCTTCCCCCTGCAGGTCGGCGGGATCCGGCTGGGTGTTCTCGACCTTTATCGGGACGTTCCCGGCGGACTGCTGGACGGCGTGCTGTCGGAGGCGCTGGCCTACGCGGCGGCGGCGACGGCGGTGCTGTTGCATCTGCAGGCGCTCACCCGTGCGTCGTCCACCCTGCATCCGCAGCTGACCGGATTCGCCGCGGATCGCGCGGAGATCCATCAGGCCACCGGGATGATCTCGGCCCAGGCCGGCGTCACCCTGGTCGATGCCCTGTTGTTGCTACGGGCTCGCGCGTTTTCCTCCGATCGGACGATGCTGGCCGTGTCCCGGGACGTCCTCGACCGCCGCCTGCGGTTCGCGCCGGACACCGAATCGGATCAGGCATGACTAACCTGACAGGTAGCGCGCGGGCGCGCCCAGAAAGGGGGCACCGATGACGAGGGAGCAACGCGTCACCCGAGTCCTGGTCGAGTTGGCGGACACCCTGGTGATCGGGTTCGACGTCATCGACTTCCTGCACACGCTCGTAGAACGCAGTGTCGAGCTGTTGGCCGCCGACGCGGCCGGGTTGATGCTGGCCAACCAGCAGGGTCGGCTCGAGGTGGTGGCGGCGTCCTCCGAGGAGGCCAGGGTGCTGGAGCTGTTCGAGCTGCAGTCCTCGCAGGGGCCGTGCATGGACTGCTTCCTCTCCGGAGAGCCGCTGGTGAACATCGACGTCGCCCAGATGACCGACCGGTGGCCGCTGTTCACCGCCGCCGCGGCCCTGGCCGGCTACCGGTCGGCCCATGCGCTGCCGCTGCGCCTGCGTGGCCAGGTGATCGGGGCGATGAACCTTTTCGCCGTCGCCGACGTGCCGCTGACCTCAGACGACGTTGCCCTCGGTCAGGGGATGGCCGACATCGCCACCATCGGTCTGCTGCAACAGCGCAGGGCATTGGAGCACGACATCCTGACCGAACAGCTGCAGGCCGCGCTGAACACCAGGATCGTCATCGAGCAGGCCAAGGGCGTGCTCTCCGAACGCGCCGGAATGTCCCTGGGTGAGTCGTTCTCGTTGATGCGCAACCAGGCTCGGCGGACCCAGCAACCGTTGACGGTGATCGCCTATGCGGTGCTGGACGGCACGATCGACGTCAGCGAACTGCTGCCCGGCTAGCGGCTCGAGACGACCGCGAGGCCGGACCGGTAGGTTCCCAGGATGGATCCGCGTCTTCATCGACGACTCGCCGAGCCGCTCGCTGATGGCTCTGGTGACCAGTTCGGTGCCGGCTCTTCTGACTCCAGTGAGCTCAACCGGCCCTGGGAACTAGCAGACGCCACCGAAGGTGCGTTTCGCGTCGACCTGGAGCGGATCAGGTTCTCGCCCTACTTCTCCCGGCTGGCGGCCGTCACCCAGGTCATCTCCCAGGGTGCGTCCGGCCAGGTCGTGCACAACCGGCTCACCCACACCATCAAGGTGACCGCGGTGGCCAGGGCCATCGCGACGGTCGTCCGATCCGGTCCCGACGCGGCGCTGGCCGACGAGCTGGGCGGCTGCGACCCGGTCGTGGTGCAGGCGGCGGCCAGCGCGCACGATCTCGGCCACCCGCCGTTCGGGCATCTGGGCGAGCGGATCCTGGACCGGATCGCCCGGTCCAGGTTCGGCCTGGCCGACGGGTTCGAGGGCAACGCGCAGACGTTCCGGATCCTCACGGAGCTGGACGTGCACGGCGCGCAGGGCGAAGGACTGAACCTGACCGCCGCGGTCCGGGCCGGCGTGCTCAAATACCCGTGGGCCCGGCAGGGCTACCCGGCGCCGCACCCGTCCACCATGCATCCGGCACCCCGCGGTGGCGGAAGTGGGGAGGAGGGCTCCGGGTCGGCGAAGTTCTCCGCCTACGCGCCGGACGTCGCCGAGCTGCGGGCCGTGCTGGCGGCCTACCCGAACATCGGGCCGCTGCAACAGACCGTCGAATGCTCCGTCATGGACATCGCCGACGACATCGCCTACTCCCTCCACGATCTGGACGATTTCCATCGCGCCGGCGTACTGCAGCACGCTTCTGTGGCGGCGGAGTTCCGCACCTGGATCCGGCGCCGCGCCGAGCTGGGACGCAACCGGGACACCGGGCAAGCGGACGGCCCGCAAGTCATCGAGCGGCAGCCTGGCATGGCGCTGGAACAACTACGCCGCCGGTTGCGGGCCAGGGACGGCTGGATCTTCGACGACGACACGTTCGGCGTCGCGGTCGGCCGCGTGGCCACCGATCTGGTTGACGGACTGCTGGCCGTGCCGTTCGACTCCTCCATCGCGGCCGAACGGGCGATCGGTACCTTCACCGAGAGCTGGATCGAGCACCTGCGGGCGTCCGTGGTGCTGACCAGATCGCCGTCCGTCCGCGCCGGTCACGTGGTGCTCGGCCGGCAGGCCTGGCATGAGGTCGCCGTGCTCAAGTTCGTGCACCAGCGGTTCGTGCTGGACCGGCCGGATCTGGCGATGTTCCAGCGCGGCCAGGCCGAGGCGCTGACCTCGCTGGTTGCCAACCTGGAGTCGTGGCTGACCGACCCGGTCGATGCGGCCAGGGCGCCGCGCCGGCTGGTGGACCTGGTCGAGCTGGCCACCGCCGGGTACCGGAGGGTGGCCGGGGAGGAACCGGACCTGCTGGTCGGCCCGACCGGTGAGCCGGCGTCCACTTCTGAGGACGTGGTCCGGTTGGGTCGGGGCCGCGGGATCATCGACTACGTCGCGTCGCTGACCGACGACCGGGCGGCCGCGTCGGCCCGGACGCTGGCCGGGCTGACCGGCCAATTGTGGGACGCCGGGTCGGGGCTGTGAGCGGCCACCCGTGCCAATGGCCCGCGCCGTGAGCAAGCGTCGAACGGTGGCCGGCGGCGGGGTTGCGGTCGAGGTCGCACCGGACCGGTTGGTCGGCTGGGTCAATCGGTTCGGCGTCCGCAACGAAGGGCTGCTGTCGGTGACGAGCGGCGGCGACACCGTGACACTGATCGGCGGCGACGGGACGGTCGCGGTGCTGGCAGTCCCGTTCGGGCCGATGGCCGCTGACGGGCGAGAACCGTTGGAGGCGTTACTGGATCATCTTGCCCGTATCGGTTGCCTTGGCATCGTGCTGGTCCGCGGCGGCGCGCATTCGGTGGGCGTTGCCAGGGCCGGCCTGGTGCTGAGCTCGTCGACCGACCGGGCGCACCTGCAGGGCAGAACGGCCGCCGGCGGCTGGTCGCAGCAACGGTTCGCCCGGCGCCGGGAGAATCAGCGGTCCGCGTCGTACGACAGCGCGGCCGCGACAACGGCGAGAATCCTGACGCCGATCGCGGCATCGCTTCACGGCCTGGTCCTCGGCGGCGACCGGCGCGGGCTCACCGATGTGCTCGCCGACCCCAGGCTGGCCGCCCTGCGTGGACTGCCGGCCCGGATGTTCGCCGACATCGCCGAACCGCGGCGGTCGGTGCTCGAGGAGATCGCCGCGCGCAGCCTGTCCGTCGAGATCACCGTCCGCGGACCGCAATGATGGTGGCGCACCGGGTTCATGATGCTGGCGCACCGCGGTGCGCGGCGGCGCGTTCAGGGATGTTGGCTCCTGTCGGGAACACGCTCGTTGGTAACGGGTTCGGTGGTAGCGGGTTCGGTGGTAACGGGTTCGGTGGTAACCGGTTCGGTGGTAACTGATCAACAGCAGAGGAGTGGCAGGGTGAACACACCCGTCGGCGGCACGCCCGCGCAGATCGCGGCCCGCATCGCGCAGGAGCTGGCGGCGCAGCGCTGGCAGGTGGAGGCGGCCGTCGCGCTGCTGGACGGCGGCGCGACGGTCCCGTTCATCGCCCGCTACCGAAAGGAGGCGACCGGATCGCTGGACGACTCGCAGCTGCGTCTGCTCACCGAACGGCTGGATTACCTGCGGGAGCTCGAGGAGCGGCGCGCGGCGATCATCGGGTCGATCAGCGAGCAGGGTGCGCTCACCCCGGCGCTCGCCGCGCAGATCGCGACGGCCGACTCCAAGGCCCGGCTCGAGGACATCTACCAGCCGTTCAAACCCAGGCGCCGGACCAAGGCCCAGATCGCCAGGGAGGCCGGGCTGGAACCGTTGGCCGACGCCCTGATCGGCAACCCGAGCCTGGATCCATCCAGCGCCGCAACGACTTTCGTGGCCGCCGAACGCGGCATGCCGGATGTTGCCGCGGTGCTGGCCGGGGCCAGGGCCATTCTCGCCGAAAGGTTCTGCGAGGAAGCCGATCTCGTCGGCGAATTGCGCGAACAACTGTGGCAGCGGGGCCGGCTCAGCTCCGCCGTCCGGGACGAGACCGCCAAGGACGCCACCAAGTTCGCCGACTACTTCGACTTCTCCGGACCGCTGAAAAGCCTACCCTCGCATCGCATCCTGGCCCTGTACCGCGGCGAGACCCAGGGTGTGCTGACGCTCACCGTCGAGCCGGAGCCGACCCCGCGGGACCCGGGCGACGACTCGCTCGGCCATTTCGAGCGGCGCATCGCGGCCCGGTTCAGGATCGGCGAGCACGGCCGGCCCGCCGACCGCTGGCTGCTGGACACAGTGCGGTGGGCATGGCGGACCAGGGTGCTGACCGCGCTGAGCGTGGACCTGCGGGCGCGGCTGCGGCAGTCCGCCGAACACGACGCCGCCGCGGTGTTCGCGGCGAACCTCAAGGACCTGCTGCTCGCCGCGCCGGCCGGCAGCCGGTGCACGCTGGGCTTGGATCCCGGGTTCCGCACCGGCGTCAAGGTCGCCGTGGTCGACGCCACCGGCAAGGTGGTCGCCATCGACACCATCTACCCGCACCAGCCGGCGAACCGGTGGGAGCAGTCGCTCTCGACATTGCACCGCCTGGTCAACGCACACGCGGTGGAGCTGGTCGCGATCGGCAACGGCACGGCATCGCGGGAGACCGACCGGCTGGCCACCGAACTCGCCGGCCGGTGCCCGGGACTGATCAAGGTCGTGGTGTCCGAGGCGGGCGCATCGGTGTACTCCGCGTCGGCGTACGCGTCCCGGGAGCTCCCCGACCTGGATGTCTCGATCCGCGGTGCGGTGTCGATCGCCCGTCGGTTGCAGGATCCGCTGGCCGAACTGGTCAAAATCGACCCGAAGTCGATCGGCGTCGGCCAATACCAGCACGACATCGCCGCCGCGGTGCTTGCCAGATCCGTCGACGCGGTCGTCGAGGACTGTGTGAACGGCGTCGGGGTGGAGGTCAACACCGCGTCCGTGCCGCTGCTGTCCAGAGTGTCCGGCATCTCCGGCGCCCTGGCCGAGAACATCGTGGCGCATCGAGACAGTCACGGCCCCTTCAGGTCTCGCCGGGAACTGAAGAGCGTGGCCCGGCTCGGGCCGAAGGTCTACGAGCAGTGCGCCGGATTCCTGCGGATCGCCCACGGTGACGACCCGCTGGACGCCTCCAGCGTGCACCCGGAGGCCTATTCGGTGGTGCGCAGGATCGCTGCCAGCACCGGCGGTGGGGTGCGGGAGCTGATCGGCAATACGGCCGTCTTGCGCAGCCTGTCACCCGCCGCCTACGTCGACGACACCTTCGGGCTGCCCACCGTCACCGACATCCTCGCCGAACTGGAGAAGCCCGGGCGGGATCCCCGGCCCGCGTTCACCACCGCCACCTTCGCCGAGGGCGTGGAGAAAGTCGGTGACCTGCGGATCGGGATGATCCTGGAGGGCGTGGTGACGAACGTCGCCGCGTTCGGCGCGTTCGTCGACGTGGGCGTGCATCAGGACGGCCTCGTGCACGTCTCCGCGATGTCCCGCACCTTCGTCAGCGATCCCCGCACCGTGGTGACGTCCGGCCAGGTCGTCCGGGTGAAAGTGATGGAGGTCGATGAGGCCCGGAAGCGGATCTCGCTGACCCTGCGGCTCGACGACGAGCCGCGTCGGGGGCCGGGTGAAGGCAGGCCGGCAGGCGGTCGCGGCGGCGGTGATCGTGATCCCGGCCGGGGCCGGCCGAACCCGGTCAGGCGGACCGAACAGCCGGGTCGTCCGCACCCGGGGAAGCGGCAAGAACGGGCCGGAACCGCCGACCCCGGCAAACGGCCCGACGCGCGGCAGCCGGCACCCTCCGGCGCCATGGCGGACGCCCTCAAGCGCGCCGGCCTCGGCTTGGCGTAGGCCGCGCGGATCAACTTCGGCTGCGCGGCGGAACGTAGCGGAAATGTGACGGGTGGGACAGGAGTCATCGACTTCGGCCGCGCGGGGGAAGTTGATCCGCGCGAGGACCGGCGGGGGAGGGCGCTCCGGCCGGGTAGGATCATGCCATGTGATCACTGCTACCGGTCTGGAACTCCGGGCCGGGACGAGGATCCTGCTGGCCGACACGTCCCTTCGCCTGCATCACGGCGACCGCGTCGGTCTGGTCGGCCGCAACGGCGCAGGCAAGACGACAACACTGCGGGTTCTCGCCGGTGAGGGCATCCCACACGGTGGCACGGTCAGCAGAACCCTGCCCATCGGCTACCTCCCGCAGGACCCGCGCGAGGGCGACATGGACGTCACCGCCAAGGACCGGGTGCTCTCCGCCCGCGGCCTGGACGTGCTGGTCGCGCAGCTGGAGAAGGTGCAGATCCAGATGTCGGAGCTCACCGACACCCGGGAACTCGAATCAGCCACCGAGCGATACGGCCGGATCGAAGAGCAGTTCGCCGGCCTCGGCGGCTACGCGGCCGAGTCCGAGGCCGCCAGGATCTGCTCCAACCTGGGCCTGCCGGACCGGGTGCTGTCGCAGACCATGAACACGCTCTCCGGCGGTCAGCGCCGACGGGTGGAGCTGGCCAGGATTCTGTTCGGCGCGCGCGCCGAGGACGGCTCGTCGACCGGGATGATGCTGCTGCTGGACGAGCCGACCAACCACCTGGACGCAGATTCGGTCGTCTGGCTCCGGGACTATCTCAAGCACTTCTCGGGCGGCGTGGTGATCATCTCGCATGATGTCGACCTGCTGGCCGCGGTGGTGAACAAGGTCTGGTTCCTGGACGCGGTTCGCGGCGAACTGGACGTCTACAACATGACCTGGCAGCGCTACCTGGAGGCAAGGTCCACCGACGAGCAACGCCGCCGGCGGGAGCGCGCCAACGCCGAGAAGAAGGCGTCCGTGCTGATGACCCAGGCCGCGAAGCTGGGCGCGAAGGCCACCAAGGCGGCCGCCGCGCACCAGATGGTCCGCCGGGCCGAGAAGCTGATCGCCGGGCTGGACGACGTCCGGGTCGCCGACCGGGTGGCCAAGATCAGGTTTCCGCAGCCGGCCGCTTGCGGGCGAACCCCGTTGACGGCGTCCAACCTGTCCAAGTCCTACGGCTCGCTGGAGATCTTCACCGGCGTCGATCTGGCCATCGACCGGGGCAGCCGGGTGGTGGTGCTCGGCCTGAACGGCGCCGGCAAGACCACCTTGCTGAAGCTGCTCGGCGGCAACGAAGAACCCGATACCGGCGAGGTGGTCCCCGGTCACGGTCTGCGATTGGGTTACTACGCGCAGGAACACGAGACCATCGACCCGGAGGCGACCGTCTGGGACAACACCCGGCACGCCGCGCCGGACGCCGGTGCCCAGGAGCTGCGGAACCTGCTCGGCTCGTTCATGTTCACCGGCGAACAGCTCGACCAGAAGGCCGGCACCCTGTCCGGTGGCGAGAAGACCAGGCTCGCCCTGGCCGGCCTGGTGTCCTCGGCGGCCAACGTCCTGCTGCTCGACGAACCGACCAACAACCTCGATCCCGCGAGCCGTGAGCAGGTGCTCGATGCCCTGCGGCGTTACGCCGGGGCTGTGGTGCTCGTCACCCACGATCCGGGCGCCGTCACCGCCCTGCATCCGGAACGGGTGATCCTGTTGCCCGACGGGACCGAGGATCACTGGTCGGCCGACTATCTCGACCTGGTCGAGCTGGCCTGACCGGCAGGGTCAACGCCTCAACCACAGGCCCGAACCGGACCTGCAGCTGCCTCGCAGTGGACCGGCTGACCGGTGCTACCGGTGGCGGACCCAGCGGTTGTGTTCGATCATGGATCACAGTCCTGACAAGTCCGCCGATGTGACGATGCATCCACTAAGGGGTGGCGACGTGGCCACAGACACCAAACCTGGCGCGAAGAGTGCGAAGTCGGTCACGATCAAGAAGGGCGCCCGGATCACGGGTGCCGCCCGCGACAAGCTCGCGGCCGAGCTGCGGAAGAAGTACGAGAAGGGCCAGAGCATCCGTGCGCTGGCGGAGGGAACCGGTCGCTCCTACGGGTTCGTGCACCGCCTGCTGCTGGACGCCGAGGTGCCGTTGCGCGGACGCGGCGGGGCGACCCGCACCAAGAAGAAGTGACGGCGGCCGAGCCGGTTGCCGGGGTCGACCACGACCTGCTCGCGCGTGGTCACGTCGTCGTGCGCCGGGACGGGCCGGTCCTGACGGTCACCCTGAACCGGCCGGCGGCCCGCAACGCGCAAACGCCGATCACCTGGGAGGCGCTGGCGCACATCGGATCTCGGCTCGATGACACGGTCCGGGTGGTGATCGTCTGCGGCGAGGGTTCGTCGTTCTCCGCAGGGCTGGACCGGTCGGCGTTCGCCACCGGGCCGGACGCGTTGCTGGCAGGCCTGGCGACCGCGCCGCAGACGGTCGCAGATGACGCCATCGCCGGCTTCCAGCGGGGTTTCAGCTGGTTGTCCGATCCGCGGTTCATTTCCATCGCCGCAGTCACCGGACACGCGGTGGGCGCGGGTTTCCAGCTGGCGCTGGCCTGCGACCTCATTGTCGCCGCCGCCGACGCCCAGTTCCGGATGGCGGAGGTCAGCCTCGGACTTGTTCCTGATCTCGGCGGCACCGCCCGGCTCCTGCAGCTGGTCGGCTACCAGCGGGCCCTGGAAATCTGCGCCACCGGGCGGCATATCAGGGCCGATGAGGCGGTCACGATCGGTCTGGCGCTGGTCAGCGTGCCGGTCACCGACCTGGACGCCGCGGTGGCGGACCTGGCGGCGGCGCTGGTCGAATCGCCGGCTCCGGCGGTCCGGTCGATCAAGGCCTTGCTCAGGGCGGCGCAGCACAACACGGCGCAGGAGCAGCTCGCCGCTGAACGGGCCGCACAGATCCCGTTGCTCGTCGGGCTCGCCGGCGCCGGGCGGACCTGACCCAACAGCCCCGCGGACCTAAGTGGTCAGATTCGTAATTCCTTCGGGGGTTGAGGTTCAGGTCCAGGCGGTGGGGTAGTCGAGGTAGAGCCCGCAGGCGGTGTCCAGGGCGTCTTCGGG
>Ga0208588_1000141_pt1 | contig 22332 bp, 19 predicted proteins | sample NGESurshal092012_8_FD_184483 | JGI IMG/M metagenome (GOLD analysis project Ga0208588, IMG submission 184483) | Arctic peat soil microbial communities from Barrow, Alaska - NGEE Surface sample 415-3 shallow-092012 (SPAdes) | ecosystem: Environmental > Terrestrial > Soil > Wetlands > Peat ...
TCGCCCGCAACGCCTCCACGACATCCCTGCTGATCGCCATTACCACACTATCGTCGACATCAGATCAAATAGTGTGTTTATTTATCGGCGCGTCCTAAGCCGGCGTCCTCGAACAAGGACCGGATGCCGTTGTACAGAAAGGACGCGGACACTCGCTTGCCCTGGGTGTCCTGCGGGTAGGCCTCGACCACACCGCCCCCGGCCTCTGCGATCAGGTCCAGGGCACCTGCCAGGGCAACCGCCGAGACGCCCCGCCGGCGGTACGCCTTGTCGATGAAGAAGCAGGTGATCCGGTAGTCCGGCAGCACGTCAACGCCCTGCAGGTATTCCTTGCGGTGAGCGATGCCGGGCAGTTCCGCGGGGCTGCCGTACTGCGCCCAACCCACCGCCCTGTCCCCGTCGAACACCATTGCCGCGTGTGCGCAGCCGGTTTCGACCAGGTGGTGCTTGAAATCGCGAGAGTCGTCAGCCGTTCGCGTGCTCGACCCCGGGGCCGAGTGGGTCTCCCGGTGGAACCACGTGCACCAGCAGCCGCCCCAGACACCGTTGTGGCGCCGGCCCAGATCCTCGACAGCAGGCCAGGTCTGGACGCTGAGGCCACGGACAACAAGATCTGCCATGCCAATCCCCTTCCCGACTGCCCGACATTCTCACTGGCATGCACCGGACAGTACGACTCATCCCGGACGATCGACGTCCGCACTGAGGCCGAGCTGCCACGACTTTCGCCGGGCCGATCGGCGCGCGTTCCCCCAACCCGGATCGGTCACCGGGTGCGGCGTGGGAGGATGGCGCGCGTGTTGCGCTGGCTCACCGCAGGTGAATCTCATGGTCCCGCACTGGTCGCCGTCCTGGAAGGACTGCCGGCCGGCGTCGGCGTGACCTCGTCCGACATCGCCACCCAGCTCGCCCGGCGCCGGCTCGGCTACGGCCGTGGCGCGCGGATGAAATTCGAGCAGGACCAGGTGACGCTGCTCGGCGGCGTCCGGCACGGGGTGAGCTTGGGCGGCCCGATTGCGGTGCAGATCGGCAACACCGAATGGCCGAAATGGGAGCAGATCATGGCCCCCGACCCGGTCGATCCGGAGATCCTGGCCGGCCTGGCCCGCAACGCGCCGCTCACCCGGCCCCGCCCGGGGCACGCTGACCTGGCCGGCATGCAGAAGTACGGCTTCGACGACGCCCGCCCGGTGCTCGAGCGGGCCTCCGCCCGGGAGACCGCGGCCCGAGTCGCGCTCGGCACCATCGCGCAGCAGTTCCTGCGGGACGTGCTGGGTGCCGAGGTCGTCTCTCATGTGGTGTCCATCGGGGAGGGTGACGCCGTCGACGGCCCGCTGCCCACCCCGGCCGACCGGGACGCGATCGACGCCTCCCCGGTGCGTGCCCTGCACCCGGATTCGACCGCGGCCATGATCACCGAGATCGAGTCCGCGAAGGCCGACGGCGACACGCTGGGCGGGGTCGTCGAGGTGGTGGTCTACGGGCTTCCGCCGGGCCTCGGGTCGTTCGTCCACGGCGACCGCAAGCTGGACGCGCGGCTGGCTGCGGCGCTGATGGGGATCCAGGCGATCAAGGGCGTCGAGATCGGTGACGGCTTCCGCACCGCCCGGCGGCGCGGGTCGCTGGCCCATGACGAGATCGACCCGCGCAACCCCGGGGTGACCCGCCGGTCCAATCGGGCGGGCGGCATCGAGGGCGGCATGACGAACGGCGAGGTACTGCGGGTGCGCGCCGCGATGAAGCCGATCTCGACGGTGCCGCGGGCGCTGGCCACGCTGGACGTCGCGACCGGGGAGCAGGCGGTGGCCATCCACCAGCGCAGCGACGTCTGCGCCGTGCCCGCCGCTGGCGTGGTGGCCGAGGCGATGGTGGCGCTGGTCGTCGCCGACGCCGTCACCGAGAAGTTCGGCGGCGACTCGGTTCCCGAGGTCAGGCGGAATGCGCAGGCGTACCTCGCGACGCTGGGCGACACGCTGCCGGTGGCGGCCGACCCCGCCGCGGCCAGGCGATGACGGCGTCATCCCGGCCGTTGGTGGTGCTGGTCGGGCCGCCGGGCTCTGGCAAGACCTCGGTCGGTCGGGCGCTCGCCGGGCTGACCGGGAACGGTTTCCGGGACACCGATGTCGATATCGAAGCCACCGCCGGCCGGCCGATCCCGGACATCTTCGTCACCGACGGCGAACCGGTCTTCCGGGCGATGGAACGGGCAGCGGTGGCCACTGCGCTCGCCGAACACACCGGCGTGCTGGCCCTCGGCGGCGGGTCGATCATGGCCGAGCAGACCAGGGCCGCTCTCGAGCCGCACACCGTGGTCTTCCTGAGCCTGACCATGCCGACCGGGGTGAAGCGCACCGGGCTGGCGACCAACCGTCCGTTGCTCACCGGGGTCAATCCACGCGCCACCTACAAGTCGTTGCTGGACGCCCGGCAGCACCTGTACGAGGAGGTGGCCACCCTGGTGGTGCAGACCGACACCCTGACGGTCGACGAGGTCGCCGCCGTGATCGTGGACCAGCTGGGGCTGAAGAACAAGGTGGGCCTGCAGCACAAGCTGGGCTCGTCGTGACCGACGCCCCGGTCATCGTGCGGGTGGCCTCCGGGTCGCCGTACGACGTCGTCATCGGCCGCGGTCTGCTCGGCGAACTCGTCGCGGCCGCGACTGCCACCGGGGCGTCCAGGGCCGCGTTGATCCACCCCCCGACGCTGGCCGCCACCGCGGAGATCATCCGGGACGCCATCATCGAGGCCGGCATCGACGCCCACCTGTTGCAGGTGCCGGACGCCGAAGAGGCCAAGAACGCCACCGTGCTCGGCTTCTGCTGGAACGTCTTCGGGCAGATCGGACTCGATCGGCGGGACGTGGTCATCGGCCTGGGTGGCGGCAGCGTCACCGACGTCGCCGGGTTCGCCGCGGCCACCTGGGTGCGCGGCGTCGCCGTGATCCAGGTGCCGACCACCCTGCTGGGCATGGTCGACGCCGCCGTGGGCGGGAAGACCGGCATCAACACCGACGCGGGCAAGAACATGGTCGGCGCGTTCCACGAACCGGCCGCCGTCATCGCCGACCTGGCCACCCTGGAGACACTGCCGCCGCACGAGCTGGTCGCCGGGATGGCCGAGGTGGTCAAGTGCGGGTTCATCGCCGACCCGGAGATCCTGTGCATCGTCGAGGCCGACCGGGACGCCGCGATCGACCCGGCCGGCGCGCCGCTGGCCGAGCTGGTCCGCCGCTCGGTCGCCGTCAAGGCCCAGGTGGTGGCCGCCGACCTGCGGGAATCGGAGCTGCGGGAGATCCTCAACTACGGGCACACCCTCGCGCACGCCATCGAGAAACGGGAGCGGTACCGGTGGCGGCACGGCGCCGCGGTGTCGGTCGGGCTGGTCTTCGCCGCCGAGCTGGCCAGGGCGGCCGGCCGGTTGGACGACGCCACCGCCGACCGTCACCTGACCGTGCTGCACACTCTCGGGCTGCCCACCACCTACGACCCGGACGCGCTCGGGGAGCTGGTCACCATCATGGGCTCGGACAAGAAAACCCGTTCCGGCACGTTGCGTTTCGTCATCCTCGACGCGCTGGCCAAGCCCGGCCGGTTGATCGGCCCGGACCCCGCGCTGCTGGCCGCCGCGTACTCGGTCGTGGCCGGGCAGCGGCGCGGGTTGCGCACCATCGATCTGTAGCACCTACCCCGTGATCGATCTGTAGCCCGACCCAGTGCCGCTGCTGACACGGTGATCTGCGTCGCTTCGCCAGGCGGCGATTTGGGGTCGCCGCGGCGATCGGCCAGAGTCGCGTCATGGATGAGACAACGCCGATGACGCGCACTGTGTCCGCAGACATCGACCTCGACGTCACCGGCCCCGGGCGGATCGTCTTCCAGGTCGCCGTGGTGAAATCGCCCGGCCTGCGGGTGGACGAGTCCGTGAACCTGACGCTGGACGGCACCCCGGTCACCGCGCGAGAGGTGGTCGGCGTCACCGGGTCGCGCTTCCACATCGTCGAACCGCAACCCGGCAAACTGCTGCTGTCCTACAACGCGACGGTGACCGGCCGGGCGGATGCGCCCGAGGTCATCGACTACGAGCTCATCGAGTACCTGCGGCCGAGCCGCTACGCGGAGTCCGACAAGCTCGCCAAGATCGCCGAGCAGGAGTTCGGTCACTTCACCGCCGCGGACGAACTGCTCTCCGGTGTCGCCGCCTGGGTCGGCGGGCACCTGAGCTACGTGTCGGGCAGCAGCGACCCCATCGACGGATCGGTGGACACCTACCTGCTGGGCCAGGGCGTCTGCCGGGATTACGCGCACCTGGTGGTGGCGTTCCTGCGGGCGCGGAACGTGCCGGCCCGGTTGGTCGCGGTGTATGCACCGGGGCTGTCCCCGATGGACTTCCATGCCGTGGCGGAGGCGTTCGTGGACGGCCAGTGGCGGGTGGTGGACGGGACCCTGCTGGCGCCCAGGTCCTCGCTGCTACGCATCGCCACCGGCCGGGACGCCGCCGACACGGCGTTCCTGGACAGCTTCGGCGGCTGCATCGCGTTCAACGGTGCCAGTGTGAGAGCGACGGTCGGCGGCCTGCTGCCCGACGACGACCCGCGCCGGTTGGTCACCCTGGGCTGACCGGGCGGGGGCGGGGCCGGCCCGGCGCCCCGCGCGCGGTTGCCGCACCGTCCGGCTGTGTCACCCGGTCGGGTACCCGGCACGACGGTCTGCACGGCGCTACAGCGCGCGATGCGAAGAAATCAGCAGGGCGCGCTGCGCCGATCGGCGATGATGATGTGTCCTGACGGCCACCACGGGCATGCCGTCCCGCTGGTGATCGGCCACCGCGGCGCCGCCGGCTACCGGCCCGAACACACCTTGGCCAGCTATGAACTGGCGGCGAGGATGGGGGCGGATTTCATCGAACCCGACCTCGTCTCGACCAAGGATCACGTGCTGATCACCCGGCACGAGAACGACATCACCGGTACCACCGACATCGCCGATCACCCCGAGTTCGCGGCCCGTAAGGCCACCAAGAGCGTCGACGGCGTGTCGATCACCGGCTGGTTCACCGAGGATTTCACCCTCGCGGAGATCAAGACGCTGCGCGCAAAGGAGCGGCTGCCGGCGGTCCGGCAACGCAACACCATCTATGACGGACTGTTCCCGGTGGCCACCTTCCAGGAGGTGCTGGACCTGCGGGCGCGGCTGAGCAGGGAACTGGGCCGGGAGATCGGCATCTACCCGGAGACCAAGCACCCCAGCTACTTCCGGTCGATCGGGCTCGAGCTGGAGACGCCGCTGGTCCAGTCGCTGCTGCGGGCCGGGCTGGACAAGGCGTCATCCCCGGTGTTCATCCAGTCCTTCGAGCCGACCAACCTGCAGGACCTGCGGAACAAGTACAAGGTCAGGACCAAACTGATCTTCCTCACCAGCGCGACCGGGGCGCCGTTCGACCTGGTGAGCAAGGGTGACCGGCGGACGTACGCCGACCTGACCGCGCCGGCCGGGCGACGCCTGCTGGCGACATCGATCAACGGCATCGGCCCGGACAAGACCCAGGTCATTCCGCGGGATGCGGCCGGCAACCTGGGCTCGACGACCACCCTGGTCAGGGACGCGCACGCCGCGGGCCTGCTGGTGCACCCGTACACGTTCCGGGCGGAGAACCAGTTCCTGCCGACGGACTACCGGACCGGCGCCGACCCGAATGCGTACGGCCGCATCCTGGCGGAGATCACGGCGTACCTGAGTGCCGGCATCGACGGCTTCTTCACCGATCAGGCCGACATCGGAGTGCTGGCGAGGAACACGTTCGTCGCCGCGCACTGAGGCGTGTCGGCGCCACCCCGGACCCGTCTTCGCGCGGATCAACGTCCCCGGCCCCCTTGTTCGCGCGGATCAACTTCCCCGGCGCGGCTCAACGTGGACCGAATGTGACTGGTGTGGCAGGAGTTGCCGACTTCAGCCGCGCCGTCGAAGTTGATCCGCGCGGGCAGCCCGGCAACGGGCGGGCCGTGACCCCCGCGCGGCACCCGCCCATTCAGTCCCGGCGCCTACGATCTGCTGCGTGACGATTGGGACGCACCGCCGACGTCGGGACCTGCTGCGAGCGTCGATGGTCCACCTGGGGGTGGATGCGCTGCTGGTCACCGACCTGATCAACGTCCAGTACCTCACCGGTTTCACCGGCTCCAACGCGGCGCTGCTGGTGGTCGGCTCGGACGGCGAGGACGGCGCGGCCGACGGCACCGACGAGGCGGAGGCGCGTACCCGGTTCTGCACCGACGGCCGCTACACCACCCAGTCCGCGGCCGAGGTGCCCGACCTGCCCAGGGTGATCGGCCGGCCGTGCGACCTCGCACTGCTGCGGCTGGCACCCGGCGGTGTGGTCGGGTTCGAGGCGCGGTCGGTCACCGTCGCCGACCACGCCCCGTTGCTCGCCATCGCTGCGGACAGCAAGCGGCCGATCGAATTGGCGCCCACCCTGGACATGGTCGAGGGCCTGCGGGCGGTGAAGGACGCCGGTGAGATCGACGCGCTGGCGCGGGCCTGCGCCGTTGCGGACCGGGCCCTGGAGGAGCTGATCGAGGCCGCCGGCATCCGGCCGGGCCGAACGGAACGCGCGGTGGGTCTGGACCTGGACCAGCGGATGCGCGAGCTGGGGGCGACCGATCCGGCGTTCGAGACGATCGTCGCGGCCGGCGCGAACAGTGCTATACCGCATCATCGGCCGACCGGGGCCGTGCTGGCGGCCGGCGACTTCGTCAAGCTCGACTTCGGGGCCACCGTCGACGGCTACCACTCGGACATGACCAGGACCTTCGTCCTCGGCGCGCCCGCCGACTGGCAGCGGGAGATCTACCTGGTGGTGCAGCAGGCACAGACCGCGGGCCGGCTGGCCTGCCGGGTCGGCGCAACCGGAGCGGAGATCGATGCCGCCGCGCGCGACGTGATCAGCGACGCGGGCTACGGCCCGCAGTTCTCCCACGGCCTCGGGCACGGCGTCGGGCTGCAGATCCATGAAGCGCCGAGCTTGGCACGTGAATCGCCAAGTATGATGGTCCCGGACATGTGCGTCACCGTGGAGCCCGGGGTTTATCTGCCGGGGCGAGGCGGGGTGCGCATCGAGGACAGCGGTGTGATCCGCGCGGACGGTGGCTACTACGTCCTCACGCAGACCTCGAAAGAGCTGTGCGTGCTCGCCTGAATCCGATCGCGCCCGACCCGCATCGCGTCAGACTCAGCCCTTCCGGGCACTCCCCGGCCGGGCGAACAGCGAAAGGCACAACGACCTCATCATGGCTTCCACCAGCGACTTCAAGAACGGCCTCGTGCTCAACCTCGAGGGCCAGCTCTGGACCATCACCGAGTTTCAGCACGTCAAGCCGGGTAAGGGACCCGCATTCGTGCGGACGACGCTGAAGAACGTGATGACCGGGAAGGTCGTCGACAAGACGTTCAACGCGGGCGTCAAGGTGGAGACCGAGACCGTCGACAAGCGCGACATGACGTTCCTGTACAAGGACGGTGGCGACTTCGTCTTCATGGACGGGGACACCTTCGACCAGATCACCGTGCCCGGCGCGACCGTCGGGACCGTTGCCGACTACCTGCTGGAGAACCAGCAGGCGATGGTCGCGCAGAACAACGGTGTGGTGCTCTTTGTGGAATTGCCGGCCTCCGTCGAGCTGCTGGTGTCGCACACCGATCCTGGCCTGCAGGGCGACCGGTCGACCGGCGGGACCAAGCCGGCGACCCTGGAGACCGGCGCGGAGATCAACGTCCCGCTGTTCCTGAACACCGGCGACAAGATCAAGGTCGACACCCGGGACGGCCGGTACCTGGGTCGCGTCAACAGCTGATCGAGCCCATTCGCACTGACTCGACCCGGCCTCCGCACCGGCCGGCCCCGAACCGCCACCACTAGAGAGCCGGCCCCATTTGTCCGCCCGCAGCAAGTCCCGCAAGCGAGCGCTCGACGTGCTCTACGCGGCCGAGGCCCGCGGAGTCGACCCGCTGGTGGTCCTCGCCGAACGGATGGAGCAGCCGACCGGTCCGGACGTGCATTCCTACGCGGCGATGGGGGAGTACGCGGAGTCGATCGTGCGTGGCGTCGTGGAACACCGGTCGCGGATCGACTCGCTGCTGTCCGAGCACTCCAGGGGGTGGACGCTGGAGCGGATGCCGGCCGTCGACCGGGCGATTCTGCGGATCGCCGTCTACGAGCTGTTGTACTCGCTCGACGTGCCGCCGGCGGTCGCGGTCAACGAGGCGGTGGACGCGGCAAAGTTGCTGTCCACCGACGACTCGCCGAAGTTCGTGAACGGTGTGCTCGGCGGGATCGTGGTGATCACCCCGCAACTGCGGGGCGCGTGAAAGAGGCCGCGCGGTCGCCGGGTGTGCCGTTAGACCAGTCGGCCGACCCCCGGGCGGCGGGGTCCGCTGATCACAACCGCGCTTGCGGGGCCGATTCAGGCCGGACATCGCGGAGTTGATCAGCGAACCGCGGTCTCCCCAGCCAGCTCAATCCAGCTCTGTCCCCTGCGGCAACACACCCCAGTGCATGAGCTGATCGGTCAGATCCTCGGCGGTCATGTCGTAGATCACCGCGAGTGACCGCAGATCTTCGGACCGGATGGTCAGGATCTTGCCGTTGTAATCGCCGCGCTGGGACTGGATCGCGGCCGCGTACCGGGCCAGCGGACCGGCCTGATGGGTGGGCAATTCGGCCAGTCGCTGCAGGTCGATGACGAGCTTGGGGCTCGGCGAGCCGCGCCGGGTGGCCCGCGCGTCGGGCAGCAACTCCGCGACCGGGACACCGTAGAACTCAGCCAGTTCGGCCAGCTTGGCGACGGTGACGGCACGATCGCCACGCTCGTAGGAGCCGACCACGACTGCCTTCCAACGACCCTCGGATTTCTCCTCGACGCCGTGCAGGCTCAAGCCCTGCTGTGCCCGAATGGCGCGCAGCCGCGCGCCAAGGGCATGGGCATAGTCCTGAGACATGATGGCTCCTTGCTCCCGTTGTCCGGAGTTTACTGCAGCTGTATACGCAGAGTAGTCGCAGTCGGCAGATCGGTGTCAACCGGACTCGCCGACCACCCACGGTCGGCCCGACGGTGAGCGGGCGGGAGTTACCCCGGTCGTTGATACCATGCCGAGAGCGACGGTCGTCGGGCGTGCGCCCGGCGCCCGGAAGCCGTTGTCCCAGACATCCTTTAAGGACCGTCCAGTGAGGCGGGAAAGGAGGTCCCGAGTGGTGCCACCGCGCCCTGCTCAGGCCGGCACGAGCGGGCGAGAGCCCGCGGACCGCCCACCGGTTCCCGCTGCGATCGGCTCATCCGGATCATCCGGCCGAAGTCCGGCACCGGGCGCCGCCGGGTCAATCGGCCGAGTTGACGGCGACAGCCCCACCGGACGTCCGGTGACAGTTTCTCCCGTCACAGCTCCGGAAATCCGCACCGAGATCCTCGGCCCGCCCGACATCGCCAGGACGATCGACCGGATCGCCCACCAGATTCTCGAACGCAACGGTGACCGGCCGGTCGTGCTGCTCGGCATCCCGACTCGCGGCGTCCACCTCGCCCGCCGGCTCGGCGAGCGGTTGACCGCCTTCGCCGACCGGCCGACCGCGGTCGGCTCGTTGGACATCACGCTCTACCGTGACGACCTGCGCCGGCACCCGCCGCGGGCGCTGGAGGAAACCAGGCTGCCACCCGGCGGCGTCGACGACGCGGTGGTGATCCTGGTCGACGACGTCCTGTACTCGGGGCGGACCATCCGCGCCGCCCTGGACGCACTGCGCGATCACGGGCGGCCCGCCATCGTGCAACTGGCGGTGCTGGTCGACCGGGGTCATCGGCAGCTGCCGATCCGTGCCGACTACGTCGGCAAGAACATCCCGACCGCCTTCGGTGACGACGTCGCCGTGCACCTGGTGGAGATCGACGGCATGGACAGCGTCGAGCTGGCCCGCGCGGTGCCGACCCGCGGTGCGGCCGCACAGTCACGTCAGGGGGCGGTATGACCACCACGGTGCGGCAGATCGAACAGGGCCGTGCCGCCAGCGGGCCGACGGCCCCACCGACTCCTGCACAGACCCCGGACACCGCCCCCATCCGGCTGCCCCGGCACCTGCTGTCCGCGGGCGACCTGAACCGGGCGACCGCCGAGCACGTGCTGTCCACCGCGGAGCGGATCGAGCAGGCCATCGCGGGCCGCGAGGTGCGCAAGCTGCCAACGCTGCGCGGACGCACCGTGGTCAACCTGTTCTTCGAGGACTCCACCCGGACCCGGATCTCCTTCGAGCTGGCCGCCAAGCGGCTGTCCGCGGACGTCATCACCTTCTCCGCGAAGGGCTCATCGGTGTCCAAGGGCGAGTCGCTCAAGGACACCGCCTGGACCCTGCAGGCCATGGGCGCCGACGCCGTTGTCTGCCGGCACTCGTCATCCGGAGCGCCGCAACAACTGTCGGCCTGGGTCGACGGCCACGTGATCAACGCCGGCGACGGCACCCACGAGCACCCCACCCAGGCCCTGCTCGACGCCTACACACTGCGTCGCCACCTCGGCCCGCTGGTCGGCCGGCGGATCGTGGTGGTCGGCGACGTGCTGCATTCGCGGGTGGCCCGGTCGAACGTGCTGCTGTTGTCGACCCTGGGCGCCCAGCTCACTCTGGTGGCGCCGCCGACGCTGCTGCCGGTGGGCGTGCAGGCCTGGCCGGTGGAGGTCTCCTATGACCTGGACGCCGCACTGGTCGGCGCGGACGCGGTGATGATGCTGCGGGTGCAGCGGGAGCGGATGAGCGGCGCCTTCTTCCCGACGGCGCGGGAGTACAGCCGGTCCTATGGGTTGGACGGGCGGCGCCGCGCGCTGATCGCCCCGCACGGCATCGTGCTGCACCCCGGCCCGATGAATCGCGGTATGGAGATCACTCCGCAGGTGGCCGACGGCGCCGGGTCGGTGATCGTCGAGCAGGTGGCCAACGGGGTGACGGTGCGGATGGCGGTGCTGTATCTCCTGCTGTCCGGTGAGATCGAGATGGCTGGGGGAACGGCGTGAGGGCAAACTCCGCGGCTGCGGTGCTGATCCGGGGCGCCGCGCCGTACGGCGAACAGCCGCTGGATCTGCTGCTGGCCGGCGGGCTGATCGTGGCCACCGGCGCCGCGGCGTCGGTGGACGAGCGGGCCGCTGCCGCCGAGATCATCGACGCCGACGGCCTTGTCGTGCTTCCCGGGCTGGTGGATCTGCACACCCACCTGCGCGAACCCGGCCGGGAGGACGCCGAGACCGTGGAATCCGGATCGGCGGCCGCCGCGCTCGGCGGCTATACGGCGGTGTTCGCCATGCCCAACACCGACCCGACGGCCGACACCGCGGGCGTCGTCGAGCAGGTCTACCGGCTGGGCCGGGACGTCGGCCTGGTCGACGTCTTCCCGATCGGCGCGGTCACCGTCGGCCGCAAGGGCGAAAGGCTGGCCGAGCTCGCTGCGATGGCGAACTCGGCAGCGCACGTGCGGGTGTTCTCCGATGACGGCGACTGCGTGTCCGACGCGCTGCTGATGCGGCGGGCGCTGGAGTACGTCAAGGCCTTCGACGGCGTCATCGCCCAGCATGCCCAGGAACCGCGGCTCACCCAGGGCGCGCAGATGCACGAGGGTGAGGTGTCCGCGCGGCTGGGCCTGGCCGGGTGGCCGGCGGTCGCCGAGGAGGCGATCATCGCCCGGGACTGCCTGCTCACCGATCACGTCGGGTCCCGGCTGCACGTCTGCCACCTGTCCACCGCGGGTTCGGTCGAGGTGGTGGCGGCGGCGAAGAAGCGCGGCACCGCGGTGACCGCCGAGGTCACCCCGCACCACCTGCTGCTCACCGACGAGCGGGCCACCGGGTACGACCCGGTGTTCAAGGTCAACCCGCCGTTGCGAACCGCCGCCGACACCGCGGCCCTGCGAAAGGCACTGGCCGACGGTGTCATCGACATCGTTGCCACCGACCACGCGCCGCACGCCAGCCAGGACAAGGAAACCGAATGGGACAACGCCAGTCCCGGGATGCTCGGCCTGCAAACCGCGCTCTCGGTGGTGATCGACACCATGCTGCGGCCCGGCCTGCTCGATTGGCGGGGGGTGGCCAGGGTGATGTCCGAAACCCCTTCCCGGATCGGTGGTCTCACCGAGCACGGGCGGCCGATCGCTGCCGGTGAGCCCGCGAACCTGGTGCTGATCGATCCCGCCGCGAGCTGGACGGTCTCCGGCGCCGCGCTGGCCAGCCTGTCGGCGAACACCCCGTACGAGGGCATGGAGTTGCCCGGCCGGGTCGTCGCGACCTACCTGCGGGGTCGCCGCACGGCCGGCGCCGGCGCCGGGGTTGCGGGCTGACATGGAACGAACACTGCTGGTGGTCGCGCTCCTCGCGCTGTGCGTGCTGGCCGGCTATGGGCTGCTCCTCGGGTGGCGGCACCGCGCGGCCCGGCAGTCCGCGTTGGCGGGATTGCCGGCGATGCCCGGTGATCCGGGCGCCGAGTTGGCCGAACCGCTGACCGGCCTGTACGTCTCGACCACGACCGCCGGCAACTGGCAGGACCGGGTGGTCGCGCAGGGTCTGGGCCGGCGAGCGGCCGGCGCCGCCCGGCTGTTCTCCGACGGCGTCTGCATCGAGCGGGACGGGGAGCGCGACATCTTCGTCCCCGCAGCTGATCTCGTCGAGATCACCACCGCTCCGGGGATCGCCGGAAAGGTTGTCGGCCAGCGGGACGGCATCCTGATCGTGCGCTGGAACCTCGCGGGAGCGTCGCTGGACAGCGGGTTCCGGGCCGACGACGCGGCCGGCCAGCTCGACTGGATCGCCGCCGCGAGGGAGCTCATCGGCACCCAGCAGGGTGCGGCGACCGCCACTGCCGACCGCGCCGAGGATGAGCGCGCCGGCGGTCCGAACCCGACCACGAACGGAGCGCCGTCATGAGCACGATCGCCGCATCGAACCCCGCTGTGCTGGTCCTGGAGGACGGGAATGTCTACCACGGTTCGGCTTTCGGTGCGAGCGGGGCCGCCTTCGGGGAGGCCGTCTTCACCACCGGGATGACCGGCTACCAGGAGACGATGACCGACCCGTCGTACCGCCGGCAGGTGGTGGTCGCGACCGCACCGCAGATCGGCAACACCGGCTGGGTTGCCGGTGCCGGTCGGCAGCCCGCTGCCGGAGCCGCCGAGGTCGGCTCGTCGGACGACGAGTCGTCGGCGATCTGGGTTGCCGGGCTGGTGATCCGGGATCTCGCTCCGCGGCCGTCGAACTGGCGGGCCACCAGCACCCTGCCCACCGAGATGGAACGTCAAGGCGTGGTGGGGATCTCGCAGGTCGACACCCGCGCGTTGACCCGCCACCTGCGGACCGCGGGGGCGATGCGGTGCGGGATCTTCTCCGGGCCGGCGGTGACCTCCGTGATCAGGACCGGTGGCCGGCCGGACCCGAGCGTCATCGGTCACCTCGTTGCGCAGGTGAAGGCGCAGCCTTCGATGGCCGGTGCGGATCTGACCGGAGAGGTCACCACCGCCGACGGGTACGTCATTCCCGCCGAGGGCGAGGAGATCTTCTCGGTCGCGGCGATCGACCTCGGCATCAAGGCCAACACCCCGCGGATGCTGGCGGCCCGCGGCATCAGAACCCACGTGCTGCCCGGCACGGCGACGATCGCGGACATCGAAACGCTCGGCGTCGACGGGGTCTTCCTGTCCAACGGGCCCGGCGACCCGGCGACCGCCGACTCGATGGTGGCGTTGACCCGGGCCGTCCTGCAGCGCCGCGTCCCACTGTTCGGGATCTGCTTCGGTCATCAGATCCTCGGCCGCGCATTGGGTTTCGGCACGTACAAGCTCAAGTTCGGGCACCGCGGGATCAACCAGCCAGTCCGCGACCACGGCACCGGCCGGGTGCTGGTCACCTCGCACAACCACGGGTTCGCGGTCGACGCGCCGCCGGACCAGGTCACCGACACCGAGTTCGGCCGGGTGCAGGTCGCGTTCAGCTGCCTGAACGACGGCGTCGTCGAGGGCCTGGAATGCCTTGACCGGTTGGCGTTCTCGGTGCAGTTCCACCCCGAGGCGGCGGCCGGCCCGCACGACGCCGGCTACCTGTTCGACCGGTTCGTCGACCTGATGGTCGAGGACACCGGGAAGGTGGTGGCCCGCAGGGGGCTGGCCGCCAACCCCCAACGACCGGACTCCCAACCACCGAGCCCACCACGACCGGATCCCCAGGGACCGACCGGGAAGGTCACCGCCTGATGCCACGCCGCACCGACATCTCCCACGTGCTGGTCATCGGGTCGGGCCCGATCGTCATCGGCCAGGCGTGCGAGTTCGACTACTCGGGAACCCAGGCCTGCCGGGTGCTGCGGGCCGAAGGTCTGCGGGTGTCCCTGATCAACTCCAACCCGGCCACGATCATGACGGACCCCGAGTTCGCCGACGCCACCTACGTCGAGCCGATCAATGCCGAGTTCGTCGAGAAGGTGCTGGCCGACCAGAAGGCCCGCGGCTTCCCCGTCGACGCAGTGCTGGCCACCCTGGGCGGGCAGACCGCACTGAACACCGCGATCGCCCTGGACGAGCGGGGCGTGCTGGAGAAGTACGGCGTCGAGCTGATCGGTGCGGACATCCCGGCAATCAACCGCGGTGAGGATCGGCAGATCTTCAAGGACGTCGTCCGGTCGGTGGGCGGCGACGTCCCGCGGTCGGCGGTCTGCCACACGATGGATGAGGTGCGTGCCGCGGTCGCCGAACTCGGCCTGCCGGTGGTGGTGCGGCCATCGTTCACCATGGGCGGCCTGGGCTCCGGAATGGCCTACACCCTGGACGATCTCGAACGGATCGCCGGCCGCGGGCTGGCGGCCTCGCAAGCGTCGTTCGGACCTGCCGAAAAGGCAGGGCCGACGACGTCCGCCGCCGGTTTCACCGGCCACCCGGACGGTCACGTCGGCAACGTCCATGCCTCCGTGCTCATCGAGGAGAGCGTGCTCGGCTGGAAGGAATACGAGCTCGAGCTGATGCGGGACGGCGCTGACAATGCTGTCGTCGTCTGCTCCATCGAGAACCTTGACCCGATGGGCGTACACACCGGCGATTCGATCACCGTCGCGCCGACGATGACGTTGACCGACCGCGAGTACCAGCGGATGCGTGACCTGGGCCTGGCTATCCTGCGCGCGGTCGGTGTCGCGACCGGTGGATGCAACATCCAGTTCGCCATCAACCCGGCGACCGGCCGGATCATCGTCATCGAGATGAATCCACGGGTGTCCCGGTCAAGTGCGTTGGCGTCCAAGGCAACCGGCTTCCCGATCGCCAAGATCGCGGCCAAGTTGGCGATCGGCTACACCCTCGACGAGATCGCCAACGACATCACGAAGGCAACGCCGGCCGCGTTCGAACCGTCGCTGGACTACGTCGTGGTGAAGATCCCGCGGTTCGCGTTCGAGAAGTTCCCGGGTGCTGACCCGACCCTGACCACCACGATGAAGTCGGTCGGCGAGGCGATGTCCATCGGCCGGTCGTTCGCCGAGGCGCTGGGCAAGGCCATGCGGTCGATGGAGACCGCGCGGTCCGGCTTCTGGACCGGCCCGGAGGTGCCGGCCGGCGATCTCGACGCTCTGCTGGAGGAACTGAAAACCCCGCTGGACGGTCGGATCTACGGCGTGGAGCGGGCTCTCGCCCTCGGCGCCACCATTGAACAGGTGCACGAGGCGACCGGCATCGACCCGTGGTTCCTCGACCAGATCGACCTGATCCGCAGCGTCGGCGACGAGGTGCGGGATGCCGACGAACTCAGCCCCGTACTGCTCAACGCCGCGAAGCGGTACGGGCTGTCCGACCTGCAGATCGCCGCGCTGCGGCCGGAGTTCGGTTCGGCGAAGGCGGTCCGGGAATTCCGCTGGGCCAACAATATCCGGCCGGTGTACAAGACGGTGGACACGTGTGCCGCCGAGTTCGCGGCCAGCACGCCGTACCACTACTCGGCGTACGAATCGATGCCGGGTGGCGAGTCCGAGGTCGCGCCGCAAACCGAGCGGCCGAAAGTGATCATCCTGGGCTCCGGGCCGAACCGCATCGGGCAGGGGATCGAGTTCGACTACTCCTGCGTGCACGCTGCCCTCGCGCTGCGCGACGCCGGGTACGAGACCGTGATGGTCAACTGCAACCCGGAGACGGTGTCCACCGACTACGACACCTCCGACCGGCTGTACTTCGAACCGTTGACCATCGAGGACGTGCTGGAAGTCATTCATGCCGAGGAACTTTCCGGGACGGTGGCGGGGGTGATCCCGACCCTTGGCGGGCAGACCCCGCTGAAGCTCGCGCAGGAGCTGCTCGATTCCGGGGTGACCATCCTCGGGACCTCGCCGGACGCCATCGATCTCGCCGAGGACCGTGGCCGGTTCGGTGAGCTGCTGACCAGGTCCGAGCTGCCGGCGCCGGCGTTCGGCATGGCGACTTCCTTCGAGCAGGCTCGGGAGGTCGCTGCCCGGATCAGCTATCCGGTGCTGGTCCGGCCGTCCTATGTGCTCGGCGGCCGCGGGATGGAAATCGTCTATGACGAGCCGTCCTTGGCGGATTACATCGAGAGATCAACTGAGATAGCCAGTGATCATCCGGTTCTCGTCGACCGATTCCTGGACGACGCGATCGAGATCGACGTGGACGCGTTGTGCGACGGCACCGAGGTCTACCTCGGCGGTGTCATGGAGCACATCGAGGAGGCCGGTATCCACTCCGGCGACTCGGCGTGTGTGCTGCCACCGATCACCTTGGGGCGCAGCGATGTCGCGACCGTGCGCAGGCACACCGAGGCGATCGCGTTGGGCGTCGGGGTGCGCGGGTTGCTCAATGTGCAGTACGCGCTCAAGGACGAGGTGCTCTACGTTCTGGAGGCGAACCCGCGGGCGTCCAGGACGGTGCCGTTCTCCTCCAAGGCCACCGCGGTGCCGCTGGCCATGGCCGCGGCCCGGATCATGGTGGGTGCGAGCATTGCCGAGTTGCGGGCCGAGGGAATGTTGCCGGCCCGGGGTGATGGTGGGTCGCTGCCGGCCGGCGCGCCGGTGGCGGTCAAGGAGGCCGTGCTGCCGTTCCATCGGTTCCGCCGCCCGGACGGCACCGGAGTGGACTCGCTGCTCGGCCCCGAGATGCGCTCGACCGGTGAGGTGATGGGTATCGACACGGCGTTCGGCCCGGCGTTCGCGAAATCGCAGACCGCGTCCTACGGTTCGCTGCCGACGAAGGGCACCGTGTTCGTGTCGGTGGCCAATGCCGACAAGCGGGCGATGGTGTTCCCGGTGAAACGGCTGGCCGACCTGGGGTTCCGGATCGTCGCGACCGAGGGCACCGCAGAAATGTTGCAGCGCAACGGAATGGACGTCGAAGTGGTGTCCAAGTACTTCGAGGGCGAGGGCACCGGCGAGGGCACGGTGGTGGAACTCATCCGGGCCGGCCAGATCGACCTGGTGATCAACACGCCGTACGGGCAGTCCGGGCCCCGGGTGGACGGCTACGAGATCCGCACGGCCGCGGTGTCCGCGGACATTCCCTGCATCACCACGGTCGCCGGGGCGGCGGCGGCCATCCAGGGGATCGAGGCGCTGACCAGGTCGGATGTCGGGGTCGCACCGCTGCAGGTGCTGCAGGCCCGGCTGCGGGTCGGCCGGGAGCGGGACGCGGGATAGCCTGCAATGCGAGGCGGGTCCGGGGGGTGTCAATGTCCGTGTCGATGAGAGTGTCCAGGATGGCGTACCGGTACCTGGCCCGCCCGGTGCTCTTCCGGGCCGGGAAGGGCGATCCCGAGGTTGTTCACCAGTGGACCCTGGGTGCGCTCGGTCGGGTGTCCCGCTCGAAGGCGGCGCTGTCGGTGCTCGGCGCGCTACGGCGTGCGCATCCGTCACCGCGCACGGTTTTCGGCGTCGACTTTCCGTCCGCGGTCGGACTGGCGGCGGGGATGGACAAGGACGGTGTCGCACTCAAGGCTTGGCCGGCGCTCGGTTTCGGCTTCGTCGAGGTCGGCACGGTCACCGCGCACGCCCAGCAGGGCAATCCCAGGCCGCGGCTCTTCCGGCTGACCGGATCCGAATCGATCATCAACCGGATGGGATTCAACAACGCAGGCGCCGCCGAGCTGGCGTCGAAACTCGAGTCCATCGGGGATATCGGTGTGCCGCTGGGCATTTCGTTGGGAAAGTCGAAGGTCACGCCGGTCGAATCGGCGGTCGGCGACTATCTGACGTCGCTGCGCGCGCTGTACCGGCATGCCGATTACATCGTGGTGAACGTGTCGAGCCCGAACACGCCGGGGCTGCGGCAATTGCAGGACCGGCGGCCGCTCGACGAGCTGCTGGGTGCGATGACGGCGGAGGCGGGCAGCCTGGCCTGGTCCCATCAGCGGGCCGACAACCCGGTACCGGTGCTCGTCAAGATCGCGCCCGATCTGCCCGACCAGGCGATCGGTGAGCTGTTGGAGGTGTGTGCGGACCGGGGGATTGCCGGGGTGATCGCCACCAACACGACGGTCGACCGGAAAGGCGTCACCGAGCGGGAGACGGCGTTGGCGGCGGAGACCGGTGGGCTGTCCGGCCGGCCGCTCGCGCATCGGGCGCTGGAAGTGGTGCGGTTCGTGACCTCGCACTGCGACCTGCCGGTGATCGGTGTCGGCGGGATTTCCTGCGCGGAGGACGGGCTGCGGATGCTGGACGCCGGGGCGAGCCTGCTGCAGATCTACACCGGCCTCATCTTTTCCGGGCCGCCGTTGATCACGGAGCTGAATCGGGCGATCGAGGGCCGGGTGGTGGCGGACCGAGGCTGAACCCGCACGGCCAGCCATGTTTCTCTTGCCTGCGGGGTCCCCTCGGGGCCTGGTGATCCGGACGCGATACTTTCATGACGCACCTGAAAGGGGTCGAGGCCGATGTCCATCATGGAGCCGTTCGGGGCCAGGCTGGTCGCCGCGATCGACCGACGAGGACCGTTGTGCGTCGGCATCGACCCGCACCCGGAGCTGTTGCTGGACTGGGGCCTGCCGACCGACGTGCACGGATTGGAACGGTTTGCGCTGACCGTGGTCGAAGCGCTCGGTCCCACCGTGGCGGTGCTCAAGCCGCAATCGGCGTTCTTCGAATCCTACGGTTCGGCCGGAATCGCTGTTCTGGAGAAGGTTCTCGCCGAGACCAGGGACGCCGGAGCGCTGCTGTTGTTGGACGCGAAGCGGGGTGACATCGGGTCGACAATGGCCGCGTATGCAGCGGCCTACCTCACCGGGTCCTCGCCGTTGGCGGCGGATGCGCTCACGGTGTCGCCGTACCTCGGGTTCGGCTCGTTGACGCCCGCGCTTGACGTCGCGCTCGCGGAGGGGCGCGGGCTGTTCGTGTTGGCGCTGACGTCCAACCCGGAGGGCGCGCAGGTGCAGCACGCCCGGCACGACGAGAAGACCGTCGCCCAGTCGATCATCGACCAGGTGGGCGCCGTGAACGCCGGTGACGACCCGATCGGATCAATAGGGCTGGTGATCGGCGCGACCATCGGCCGGACCGGGGTTGATCTGTCCGCCGTGAACGGACCGCTGCTTGCCCCCGGGCTCGGCGCGCAGGGCGCGACGGCGGCCGACCTCAAGCTGGTGTTCGCCAATGCGCATGGCGCCCTGCTGCCCACCACCAGCCGTGGGGTACTGGGCGCCGGGCCGTCCGTCGAGGCGCTCCGGGCGGCCGCGCAGCGCACGGTGGACGAGGTGCGGGCCGCGCTCGGCTGAGGACTCCCAGCGAGAGCGTTCCGAAGCGCCAACGAAGAGGCTCACACTGCCGATCTTTCCAGCCGATCCAGCGATGCAATGGATCGTTCCGCGATCCAATGAGCAGTCAGAACGGCGGTGCGTCGTCGTCGGTCTCGTCCGATGGTGGTGGCGGGGAAGGCGTGCCGCAGTCCAGTAACTGAACCGTCATTTCCCCTGTCCCTGTCGGTGCTTTCGTGGCTCATCCGGCCGAGCCGCACTGCAAGTCCGTCGTCATGGTCGGGTTCGTCGCCCCGGACCCGGTTCGGGGGAAGTGTGTAGTGCCGGCCGAGTGGGGTGGTCCAGTGGCTCGTTCCGTCCTCGTCTCGAGAATTGGCGAATCCGCCCCCATCTTTCGCGCGGTGGTGGTGCAGGCATTTTCCGTCGAGGCCGGTGTGGTTGGTTTTCCCACCGGTCGGCTGCCCGGGTTTGTAGGGCTCGACGTGGTCGATCTGGCAGCGGTCGGCGGGCTGGACGCAGCCGGGCGTGCGGCAGGTGACGTCTCTGACGGCGATGAATTGTTTGAGGCTCTCGGGTGGCTCATAGCGGGTGCGGCCGTAGTCGAGCACAGTCCCGGAGGCCGGGTCGCAGAGCAGCCGGCGGAGCACGCCGTCGGCGATGATCGGCCTGGCCTGGTCGGCCGTGATGGCGCCGTGGCCGACCAGCTCGCAGGGGTCGTCGGCGCCCAGCAGCACGGTGTAGGGAACGACGACCATGATGTGCGGGCGGCGGCCGTGCCGGGCGGGGAGCGAAGGCCAGTGCCGCAGCCGATCGGGTTGCCCGGGCGGTTCCGAACTCGGGATTGATGCCGACTCGGTTGCGGTCCCGGGGGTGCTGTCCGCGGGCGCGGTGCCAGCTGGGCCTACCGGATCACCCAGGTCGAGCGCGCAGCCTTGGCCAACCGAGCCATCGGCGCTGTCGGTGTCGGGACCCGCATCGAGTCTGATGTTCCGGACGCCGGTTTCGGGGTCGGGATGCTCGTTCGGGGTGCTGGCGCCGGTGTCGGCTGCGGGGTCGGGATGCTCGTCCGGGTTGCTGGTTCCGGAGTTGACGTCCTGGCCGGGAGTGGTCGATGTGCCCCCATTGGCGGCCGTGCCACCCGGGGACAGGAGTGGTGTTGGTTGCCCGTGCAGGATGTCGGAGCACACGTCGGCCAGCGCATCGACCCTGCGGGCACCGAGGGTGCGGGTGTCGCCGGGGTGTTTCGCGGCGTCGGCGAGCGCGGTCGCAGCCTCCCAGATCTCGGCGACCTGCTGCGCGGGGGCGATGACCTTCAACCCGGCCATGCCGTCGTCCTCGGCCCACCGGGTGATCCGCCGGTCGGCGGCCGCGACTCGGTGCCGTTCCTTGGCGCCGGCTGGGTCGAGCGCGATGACCCGGCGGCCCGCTCGGCGACGGAGTTGTTCGGCGGTGATGGTGGAGCCGGGTGCGGTGAGCAGGGGCAGCAGGTCGGTCTCGACCTGACCGGCGACCTCCGCTGTGGTGGTCGCGGTGGCCCGGGCGAGCGCCATGGCGTGGGAGTCGTCGATCACCCCCGCATGGAGAGCCTGCAGCGTGCCGGGCAGGCGCTGGGTCATCACCCTGGCAGTGGTGATGGCGTTTCCGGCGGCGGATTCGCTGGTCCGCAGCGCCATCGCGACCTCGGTGGGCAGCATCTCGTGCAGGCCGGGGTAGTTCCGGGACAGCAACGCGAGGTCCGAATACTGCTCGGCCTGCAGCCAGGACAGCACCCTGGTGCGGGCGATCACCGAGTCCAGCACCGCGTTCGCCCACCCGGTGACGACCCGATCTCCGACCCCGGCCTTCCCCGCGCGGACCGCGACCGCGAGCGCTTCATCGGGGTCGTTCAGCGGGGCCGGCGCCAACGTATCGGGTCGATCAGCCAAGGCCGCGACCAGGTCCGGCCTCGGCGCCAGGGACTCGACCCGGGACCGCCAGCAGCCGAGTTCCACCAGCGCGTCACCGACCTCGGTGACCCGGCGGGGGATCAGCCCGAGCCGGCGCGCCCGCTCGGCCTCCACGGGGGAACTACCCGGATGACCGCGCAGCCAGGCCATTGCCAGGTCCGCCCCGGTCGGATCACCAGGACGCACCACCACGCGGCGACCGGTCGACCGGCCACCCCTCTCGGTGGCCTGCTGCACCGACGGTACGAACACCGACGCCGCCGCCCGTTGCCGCGCCGACGTGCCTTCGCCGGGCAGCAGCACCCGCAGCCGCGCCTCGGGTTCGACGGTGTTCGGGCGCCAGACGGCAATACGCTCCCCTGCCGCTACGCCGCTCACAAACATGCCTCATCATAGCACACAAGTCGAACATGTGTGCTAAACAAACTACCTGAGGCAAGTGAGAATGGAACGTCCCCTGCCGCAACGGGATCCCGCAGCTCGGCGAGGGGGCGGGTCGGCGTTGACGGCTTGTGGGAGGAGTCGGTGGAACTGCAAGCCGCGACTGTTAGCCTGGATCTTGCACGCATTTGAGGGTGTCGCGGCGTGTGAGATAGCGAAAGTGCCTGTCCTGCAGGGACAATGAGTCTTGTCTAAGGTCTCAA
>Ga0208588_1000144_pt1 | contig 22078 bp, 22 predicted proteins | sample NGESurshal092012_8_FD_184483 | JGI IMG/M metagenome (GOLD analysis project Ga0208588, IMG submission 184483) | Arctic peat soil microbial communities from Barrow, Alaska - NGEE Surface sample 415-3 shallow-092012 (SPAdes) | ecosystem: Environmental > Terrestrial > Soil > Wetlands > Peat ...
TCGCGACTGTGCCTTCCGCGATCCCGCGGGCAACCACGTCCGCATCAACGAGATGCGCTGAGCCGTCCGGCGATCGCCGGGGGCAGTCCTGCCGCGGGAATTGTTGACATTGCCGGCCGGGCCGGCGTCGAATCGACAGTTGCTGGATGACCTGGGCCTTGCAGTGACTTGCGCAGTGGCCTCAGGCGTCGGCCACCTGCGGCGCCACCTCGGTGCCGAGCAGCTCGATCCCGCGCAACAGGTCAGCGTGGGCGAGCCGTGGGTTGGTCATTTGCAGCGAAACGCGATCGACGCCGCCCAGCTGCTGCGACACGCGCCGCAGCTTGGTGGCGACGGTGTCCGGGTCGCCGAGGAAGAACGCGCCGTCCGGACCGCTGGTGGCGTCGAACTGGGACCGCGTCGGCGTCGGGAAACCGCGCTCCCGCGAGACCTGCGTGAACATCTGGTGCCACCCGGGGTAAATGGTGTCCGCGGCGGACTTCACGCTGTCGCCGACATAGCCGAACACATGCAGGCCCACCTGCAGGTTCTCCGGGGCATGCCCGGCTCGGGCGCCCGCCCGGCGGTAGAGATCGACCAGCGGGGCGAACCGGCGCGGTTCGCCGCCGATGATGGCCACCATGAGTGGCAGCCCGAGCAGGCCCGCCCGGACGAACGATTGGGGTGTACCCCCGACCCCTACCCAGATCGGCAGGGGGTTCTGGGCGGGCCGCGGGTAGATGCCCTGACCGGTGAGCGGCGGCCGGTGTCGACCTGACCAGGTGACGTGGACGGAGTCGCGGATCTTCAGTAGCAGGTCGAGCTTCTCGTCGAACAGCGTGTCGTAATCTTCGAGGTCCAGGCCGAACAAGGGGAAGGCCTCGGTGAACGAGCCGCGCCCCACGACCAGGTCGATGCGGCCTTTGGAGATGAGGTCGAGCGTGGCGAACTGCTCGAAGACCCGCACCGGGTCGGCGGCACTGAGCACCGTCACCGCGCTGCCCAGCCGGATCCGCGACGTCCGCGCGGCCGCGGCCCCGAGGATCACCGGCGGGGCGGAGTCGAAGTACTCCTCGCGGTGGTGCTCACCGATCCCGAACGAGTAGAGGCCCGAGACGTCTGCGAGCGCAATCTCCTCCAGCAGGTGTTCGATCCGCTCCTCGGGACCCACGACGCGTCCGGTCGTGGGGTCGGTGACCGCTGAGACAAAGCTGTCGACGCCAACGTGCATGGTGTTCTCCTGACTGGCCACCGCGACCGCGTCGCGGCCCGCCCGGTTCACACTCCAACGACAGAGGAGGCCGATCCCATCCCGATCGGAACACCCGTGCCCGGCGGGACCCTGAACCGTCCCGGGTGATGACGGGGGCCCAGAGCTGACCTGGTCCGCCCCACCCGCGGCCCATCGCAGCTGAATCGAGCAGCCCGTGGCGCCGAACCCCTGGTCCCAGCGTGCGAACGACCCTCCTCCATCAATGAGCCAGGGCTTTTCATGCGCGGAAACCGTTGCAGGAAGGGCGCATTGAGCCGACTGGACAACCCACCACCCGGTCACCCCGAGGACAGGAGCCTCGGAACACAGATGGCGGGCGCAGTTCGGCGAGAGGAACTTCTGGCGCAATGCCGTCGCCGGCCGGGATGAGGGCATCAGGAGCCTGGCGCCAATTCGCGGAGCGGCTCAGTCGGGCAGAATCAGCGTATGCGGTTGCTGGTGCTGGGTGGGACGTCGTTCGTCGGCCGAGCGGTGGTGACGGCGGCCATCGACACCAGAGGATGGTCGGTGACCACGTTCAACCGCGGCCGGAATCCCTGGGCACACCCACAGGCGCGCCTTCTGGTCGGGGATCGGCTCCGGTCGGTCGAGCTGGGACAGCTGACCCACGGCCGATGGGATGCAGTGGTCGACACCTGGGCAGGCGCGCCGCGCGCCGTGCAGGACACCGCCAGGCTGCTGGCCGGGCGCACCGACCGGTACCTGTACGTATCCAGCAGGGCGGTGTACACGCCCCCGACGCCGCAAGGTTTGGACGAGACCCACCCGACAGTCCCGGCCACACCGAACGCCGCGGACACCGACTACGCACGGAACAAGCGGGGCGCCAAACTCGCACTCGACGCCGTCTATGGGGACCGCGCCGTGTTCGCTCGAGCCGGGCTGATCCTCGGCCCCCACGAGGACGTCGGACGGCTTCCGTACTGGCTGCTCCGCATGGCCCGCGGCGGGAAGGTTCTCGCCCCTGGTCCGGCAGATCAACCACTCCAGTACATCGACGTCCGTGACCTGGCAAACTGGCTGCTCGACGCCACCGACGGCGTCGTCTCAGGCCCGGTCAACCTGGTCACCTCTGCCGGGCACGCGACCATGGCGGGTCTCCTGGGCGCTGCCGTTGCCGCGACCGGCGGCAACGCGGAACTCATATGGGTGGACCCGGATGCGATCCAGAACACGACGATCGATCGTTGGACCGAACTTCCGGGATGGATACCGCCGGGCCAGGAGTTCGCTGGACTGCGATCGACGAACACGGACCGGGCCCGCCTGAGCGGCCTGAAGTGCCGCCCGGTCGACCAGACCGTCGCCGACACCTGGGCCTGGATGACCGAATCGGGCCCAACCCCGACGGCCCCGCCCGCCTCGTTGAGACTGGGCCTGGACCCGATCAAGGAACGGGCCGCTCTTGCCGAATGGCGCACCCGCGGCGCCCCGCACGATGGCGACCCCCATTGATTCGGGCCGCCCCAGAGCTCAAAGGTGGGCGTTGTCGCCCGGGTGTCGCAGGGCCTGGTCGTCATTCCGACCGACACAGCCTCGCCGGGGCAACGCGCAAAGTATCTGCAGTACAGCCAGTCTCGGACCCCGCGCACTGCCCGCCCGCAAGGGCCGGCGCGGATGATGTTCGCGGTCGACCTGGTCGGCAGGTCCGATGAGATCGCCGAACGGCTGTATGCGCACGCCGCCTTCCGGGAGATCGACGAGGTCGCATTCGCCCTGCCGTTCAGCTTCGAGCATGACGACTACCGCCAGATCCTCACCGACATCGCCACCAAGCTGGGCCCGGCGCTCGGCTGGCATCCGGGCGGCTGAGCTCGCCTGCCGGCCGGAGATGACCCGCTCGCCGAGCCAGTCGCGGCACCAGCACGGCCTTCGCCCTGGCCATCGCCCGCAGTGCGTGCACCCCGTCTCCCTGCCCGTCTCCCTGGAGTGGCGAGTTGCCGATCCGCGCACTCAACGTCGCTCCGTGTCGAGTCAGGTCGGTGGGCCCGAGATGACGCACCAACTCGATGGTCGGGGTGTTGTCGGCCAGGATCTCGGCGGTGAAGGCGGCGATACCGACGTCGGCGGCACGCCGACCGAGTTCATGCACCAGCACGGTGCCCAGGCCGCGGCGTTGCCAGGAATCGACCACGACAATCGCCAACTCGGCGGTCTCCGTCGAGTCCACATCGCGAATGAACCGGGCAACCCCGACGATCTCGCTCGACCCCTTGGGCAGGGCAACGAGCGCCTCGTGGTGATGGTGGTCGAGATCGGTGAGATAGCGGAGCATCGACTGCGACAGGTGCGGCTTCGCGGAGTGAAAGCGTCGATACCGAGTCTGCTCGCTCAACTGCTCGACTGCGGCGCCCAACGCTGCGGCGTCATCGCGGCGGATGGGTCGTATCAGAACCCGATGCCCCGACCGCAACGTGACGGGCTGTCCGGTACCGGCCGCTGGGTGATTCAGCCCTGCGCCGCTCACCAAGGTGTCCTCCGGATGTGGCATTCGTCGTCGGGGTGGCCGTTCCACGCCTGTTAGCAGGTTAGCTCGTCGAACTGCTAACTGGCTAACGTTGTGACGTCCGGCATGAATTCGCTGGAGCGGGATAGGCGGGGGCGCAGTGGTCTGGACGACGGCCCTCAGCGGGCAGAGCTCACTGTCGGCCGCCCGTCTCTCCCGCTGATTCCCAGCGCACCTCACCATCGACAACCGTTGCCGTGGGCGACATGCCGATCGCTTTCGCCACCCCGATGGACGCTCGGTGCTCCGGATGGATGTGCGCGATGATCACCGTGCTGCCGCGCTCCAGGAGCCAGCGCACCACCTCGAGCGCGGCCTCGCTGGCAAACCCGCGGCCCTGCGACGGCACTCCCAGCACCCAGGCCACCTCGGCAACGGGGGCGTTGTGCTCGGTTAGCACGGATGCTTGCAGATAGCCGAGCGCCTGTCCGGTGTCCTCCTCGCGCAGCACCCAGTTGAACCAGAGTTGCGACCCATCGGAGGAGCGCCCGACGACCTGACGTGCGTACCGTTCCCGGAGTTCGGCCGCCGTCGCAGGCTGCCCCCCGATGTAGGTGTGTAACGCGGGCTCGTCCAGCACCGGTGCAAGCTCGTCTGCGTGCTCGACACGGAGCGGTTCGAGCATCAGTCGAGCCGTGCGCAGGGCCTGATCGACAGGCCAGCCTGTCGGTGCCGTCATGTCAAACTCCTCGCTGGATGAGCCTGTCATCGCAACACGCGGCTGGGTCGCTCGGCCACTGCTTTCAGCTCAGCTCGACGCCTCGCCGGCCCGATGACCCCGCTCGGCAATGCGACCACCAGCCGGGATCGATTGTGCGGCGCCCACTGTCGCGGGCCAAGCCGTTGTGCCGTGCCGGCGGCGGGACGATACTGATTGCCACCTCGACGGATAGGACCGGTCATGACCCTGCTCAACCCGTACCTTGGCTTCCGGGACACCGCGAAGCAGGCGATGGAGTTCTATCGGAGCGTGTTCGGTGGCGAGCTGACGCTGAGCACATTCGGCGAGATGCACGCGAGTGAGGACCCGGCCGAGCAGCAGAAGATCATGCACGGCATGCTGACCTCGCCGAGCGGCCTGGTGCTGATGGGCGCGGACACTCCGAACAGGATGAACTACACCCCCGGGGACAACTACTCGATCTCGCTCAGCGGCGACGACGACGCCGAGCTACGGGGCTATTGGGAGAAACTGTCCGACGGTGCCACGATCACCGCACCGTTGACCCAGGCGCCGTGGGGTGATGCCTTTGGCATGTGTACCGACAGGTTCGGGGTCAACTGGCTGGTGAACATCGCCGGCAACAAGGGGTAAGAGGGGCCCCTCCCCCGAGCCGCGCGAGCGGATTGCACAGCGGCCGGCGGCTAGGTAGAATACGACTGTGGCACAGGCCGAGCTCCGGTTGACGCGTCCAGCCCAGCAGGTGCTGAACGCCCTGATCGCCCGCCCGGGCGATGACCATCACGGCACTGACCTCCGGCGCGAAACCGGGTTGGGCTTCGGCAGTATCTACCCGATCCTCGTCCGACTGGAAATGCTGGGGTGGGTGCAGAGCAGCTGGCAGGACACCGGGCGCCGCGAACAGGGCCGGCCCCGGCGCCGGCACTACCGGCTCACCTCCGATGGACTGGCTTTCCCCCGGAGTGCACTGGCCAGTCGCCGGGCGGCTGCCGAACGGCTGGGCCGGCGGCTACGGCCGGCGGGCGAGAGCGCGTGATCATGGAGCAACGGATCAGCCTGGTCACCCTCGGGGTGGCCTACGTGCAGTGGGCCCGGACGTTCTACGAGTGACCGACGACTTCGACCTGCAGCGGTTCGTGGACGCACAGGATTCCGGGGCCTACGCCGACGCGGTGCGCGAACTCTCGGCCGGCCGTAAGCGGGGCCACTGGATCTGGTTCGTCTTCCCGCAGATCGTCGGACTCGGCTACAGCCCGACCGCGCAGCACTACGCGATATCCGGGCTGCCGGAGGCGCAGGCCTACCTGGCGCACCCCGTGCTCGGCCCGCGGGTGATCGCGGCGGCGCGGTTGCTGACCCAGCTGAGCGGATCCGACCCGGTCGCCGTGCTCGGCGGGGTGGACGCGCAGAAGGTCCGTTCGTCGATGACGTTGTTCGCCGCCGCCGCGCCGGATGAGCCGGTGTTCACCGAGGTGCTCGAGAAGTATTACGCCGGCGAGCATGACGAGGGGACCACCAGCCGGCTGTGAGCGCTCAGACCGTGTAGGTCTTCGCCACCAGCACGAGTTCGGAGCTGTGTGAGCCCTGGATGCCGACCCCGGCGGGGCGGGGCCGGAAGCCGGGCAGGTCGGCCAGCCCGTCACTGCCGTCCATCACCCTGATCCTCGCCGGGCCGGCGCGGATCAGGTCCAGTACGACCGTGACCCCGTCCGTGGGCGGGGCGTGAAAGACCACGGCGAACCGGTCGGCGAACTCGGCTTTCGGCACCGGCTGGCCCTGCACCGTCGCCCGCAGCACCGTGCTGTCCGGCAGGTCCAGGTAGATCAACCGGGCGTCCCGCTGGGCCCTGATGTTGACGGCCAGGGTGCGGACGCCGCCGGCGGTGCTGTCGGAGAGCACGCTGAGTTGCGGCGGCGGCAGGTCGGCCGCCTCGGCGGGCCCGGTGCGGACTCCCTTATTGAGCATCCCGAAGGCGTCATGCAGGTCCTCCGGCGTACTGACGAACTGGCTGACCCACTCCCCCGGCTTGGCGTCGCTGCTGACCCACCGGGCACGTCCGGTGTCGGTGTCCAACGCGTAAGCGAGCTGGCTGGGTGCCGGATGGACCGCGTCGAACTGATCGACCTCCAGCCCGGCGGCAACGGACAGGACGGCGAGCGCGCCGGTGACCAGCGCGGGAGCCGCTGCCCACCACCGGCCCCGGGACCCATCCTGCACAGCGTCAGAGTGCTGCTCAGGAGCGGCGGTTCGGGCCGGCGCCGGGTAGAGCAACTCGATGATCGGCAGTAGTGCCATCCCCAGCAGCACGGCGAAAAGCGCTGCTGTGGCGCCGGTTTCCAGACCCAGGGCAGGGAAGAACAGGAACACGGTGGGCACCAGGATGATCACCGCCACCCCCGCGCCGACAGTCAGCGAGGTGAGCCGCACCCAGGTCGGCGTCACCGTCACCGCCACGATGCCACCCACCGCGCAGGCCAGTGCGGGCACCGCCGCGAGGTAGGAGCCGCCGGGCGCGACGACGGCGAGGACGACACCGATCAGCGCCAACCAGCCGAGCGCGCCGACGGCCAGGTTCCAGACCCCGATACGCCGGCGCAGCAGGCCGTACCAGGTCAGCAGAACGGTCGCGACGACAGCCAGCACGCAGATCCGGAACCAGCCGGGCCGCCACGGATCCATCATGTTCGCATACCCGGGTCGAACCAGCACCAGCAGCGCCCAGAACAGTTGGGCGGCAACGGGAGCCAGCAGCAGTGGGATCGTCGCGAGGCCGAGCCCGGCGGCCGCCCGCGACCAACTGACCAATCGCCGGCGGCGGGCCAGGGCCGCCAACGCCAGCACGGCGAGCACGGCGAGCACGGCCAGCGGCCAGACCAGCCACCCGGGATAGCACACCAGCGTCCCCAGCGCCGGAAAGTAGGTCGAGTCGCCGGCCGACGGCATCGCGAGGGCAGCGATGTCGGCGGCGCCGAACGTGTGGGCCAGGGCGAGTGCATTGGCTCCGTGCTGTTGCAGGCTCGACCGGTCCATGTTTGCCGGCGTGTCGCCCGGCCCGTGGTACACCGCCGACCCGTCGATGTAGGCCGTGTTCAGGCCGGTGAATCGACCGGACTCCCGGAACGGGGTGAAGTCGGTGTCGTTCGGCAGGATCCGGTAGACCTCGACCGCGAAGCTGGTGGCCACCGGGTCCGGCACCGCCGAGCCGTACATGCCGACGACATCGGCGTTCCCGGCAGAGGTTTCGAACATGATGGCCGGCCCGTTGGCCCCCCTGGACTCGAAGTTGAGCGCCACCCCGCGGTTCGCGGCGATCGGGTTCTGGGTGACGAACGCGTCCGCACCGCAGATGCACGCCTCCTCGGCGTCGGTGAACAGGAAGACGATGTCGTTGCGCGGCGGCGGCCCGGCGAGCACCGCGCGGGCGGTCTCCAGCAGGGTGGACACTCCGGCGCCGTCGTCGTTGCCGCCGTACGAGACCTGCACCGAGTCGTAGTGGGCGACCATGACGACCGGTCCGGTGGAGGCCGTTCCCTTCAGCACCGCGACCACGTTGTGCACCGGGGCCATGCCGTACGGACCACTCAGGTCGCTGGTTCCGGCGACCGCTTCCTGGATCTGCGGTTGCCCGCCCATATCGGTCAGCGTCGTGGTGATGTACTCCCGCACCCTGGTAGCGGCCGCCGAGCCGGTGACGTGCTGCTGCTGACCGATCTGCTGCACGTGAGTGAAAGCCCGATCGGCGCTGAAGACGTCGGCCGGCGCATCGGCCGTGACGACCGCCGGCGGCGAGACGTCCAACAGGGTGACTGCGGCCAGGCCGGCGATCGCGAGCAGGATGACGACTCCCGACACCAGACGGGACCGCGACGACCCGCTCGCCAAGGCGTCCTGCACAGACCTGCCCTGCTCCGGCCTGTCCTGCTCCGGCCCGTCCTGCACAGACCTCCTGCCCTGCTCCGACCTGTCCTGCTCCGGCCCGTCCTGCTCCGACACTGCTGTCACCGCCACATCCTGCATGACGGCGGCTCGATCGGCCGGTTTCGGTCGGAGACATGCCCATCCGGCCGGGATATGCTCCGACCGAAGGAGACTCCCGCACCGTGTCAGACAGCGCGACGAATGACAAAGCCCCGAATGACAAAGCCCCGAAAGACAAAGCCCCGAATGACAAAGCCCTCAGAAGGAGTTCGTCGCCGGACAGCCCGACCCCAGAGGACCCGCCGGTCGACGAACGTTCCGACAATTCGGCGACCCCCGAGCGGCGGCGGCTGGACCTGCTGGCGAATTGCGAACAGTGCTTCGGGCTGTGCTGCGTGGCGTTGCCGTTCGCCGCGTCCGCTGATTTCGCCTTTGACAAAGGCGCCGGCGAGCCATGTCTCAACCTGCAGCCGGACTTCCGATGCGGCATCCACAGCACACTGCGGCAGCGGGGCTTTCCCGGTTGCACCGTGTACGACTGTTTCGGCGCCGGCCAGAAGGTCGCCCAATTGACCTACCAGGGTCGGGACTGGCGGGTGGCGCCGCAGACGGCGCGCGAGATGTTCGACGTGTTCGCCGTCATGAGACCCCTCCACGAGCTGCTCTGGTACCTCACTGATGCGCTGAACCGGCCGGAGGCACAGTCCCTGCGGGCTGACATCGCCTCCGCCATCACCGGCACCGAGCGCCTCACGCTCGGTGATCCGGCATCCGTCCTGGCCGTTGACATCGAGGCCCACCGCCGCGGGATCGCCGACCTGCTCCGACGCACCAGCGAGCTGGTGCGGGCCTCGTTCCGGGACACGACGAGCAAGAAGAAGGACCGCCGACCTCGGGAGCTGCGCGGCGCGGACCTGATGGGGGCCACGCTCTCCGGCGCGGATCTGGGTGGCGCAGACCTGCGCGGGGTCTATCTGATCGGCGCTGATCTGCGCGGTACCGACCTCCGCTTCGCCGACCTGATCGGTGCTGATCTGCGGGCCGCCGACCTGCGTGGAGCCGACCTGACCGGCAGTCTGTTCCTCACCCAGTTCCAACTGAACGCGGCCCGGGGCGACACCACGACAACGCTCCCGGCCGGCCTGCAGCGGCCGGCGCACTGGTCCTCGACACCGTGATTGCGGGAGCGCCTGGTTGCGTCCTGGCACCCGAACCCGCTGCCACGACGCTAGTTTCCGAGCCTGCGGCCGGGGTCCTGCCCCCGGCCGAAGTCGTGATCGGCGATCGACGCGTCGGGTTCCGGGATGCCGTTCGGCAGCCGGTGCCGCTTGAAGAACGTCCACATCACCTCGGCCGCCTTCGGCCCGGCCAGGTCGACAAACGAGCCCTTGGTCTGCCCACCGGACCAGGCGTGCCGCAACCCGTCGATGCGCCAGTACTCGAGCACCCGGCGGCCGCTGGCGGTGTACCAGCGGGTTCTGATGCAGCGCCGCCCGTCGGAAACGAACGCCCTGGTGGTCGCCAACGGCCGGACCCGGCCCAGCCCGTGCAGCGGGCCGGCGTCCCGGGACGTCAGCCATTGGTCGACGATGCGGTCGGCGTTCGGGGCGCGCACCACCTGGTCGTTCGTGCCATGAATCAGCACAACAGGAGCCATCCCGCAGCCGATGCCACCGTGTGATGGCAGCGATCCGCGGGCGGCCATCGCCCCCAGCACGCCGAAGCCCTGCGTCGCCGAGCGGTAGGCCGTCGCCGAGTGCACGCCCGCCGCAGCGAAGACGTCGGGGTGGTGGTCGCAAGAATGAGGGCCATGGCGCCGCCGGCGGACAGCCCCACCACGTACACCCGGCGTCCATCGATCCGGCATTCGAGCTGCCCCATCAGCAGTTCCTGGACGATGCCGCGAAGGATCGCCGGTTCCCCGCCGTCCCGGCGTTGGTGCGACGAGTCGTACCACCGCCAGCAGCGCTGTAACTGGTGCTGCATCTCCTGCCGGGGCGCGACGACGACGAACCCGGTGGCATCAGCGGCTGTCGTGAACCCGGATTCCCTGGCGAACTCCATCGCGCTCTGCCGGCAGCCGTGCAGCAGCATCACCACCGGCACCGTGGACCGCCCGAATAGCCCGCGGGAAGGTACACGTCGTAATGCCGCGCACCGGCCGGCCCCCGGTAGCGCCGGTGCAACCAGCGACCCGGTGTCGGCCCGCCGCCGAGATATCTGCGGAGCGTGGCTGGCACCCGCAGGGATCTGGTGGACAACAAGAGGTATCAGCACCCATCTGCGCTGTCGACGTCAGGAATATCCGTCAGGAACTGCCTGCGCCGCAACGGCTCAGGGAGCCGTCAGCGGAACGGGCCTGACTCGATCAGTATTGTCGACCGGGCCGGCAACCCGTGGACGACGGGACGTCAGGCGGGCCCATGTGACGGGCGTCTCGCGTCGCGCCCGCGTCGCGGACGGGCAGGCCGAAGACCTCGTCGTAGATGGCACGGGAGCGGGCGGTGTCGGTCACGCTGAGCCGGGCGTGGGCGAAGGCGTTGGTAGGGATCGGCATGCTTGGAACCGTCGGGCCAACCAGGGCCGCGCGCTGCGCGAAGTGGGCCTGGCGAGAAAAGGCCTTGGAGCACCCGCCCTGCTGCGGCAGCATCCTTCAAGGTCGGGCGAACTCCGGCAAAATGGGCACCGGTGGACCGCGCCCGCCCGACCGTGTGAATCCAGCGTGACGTCGAAGGAGGGACGATGGACGATCGTGCACCGAACTCTCGGCTACCGCGCGCGTTGCGGCCCTTCGGCAACGGGCAGTACCGACTGCTGACCTCCGCCCTGGTGTGCTCACTGCTCAGCACCGGCATCTGGCTGGTCGCCTCCGTCTGGGAAGTGATCCAGCTCTGCGGATCCCGCGTCGGATCTGTCGATCGTGGCGCTCGGCGCGAGCCTGGGTCTGGTGTTGTCCGTGCTCATCGGTGGCGTCGTCGCCGACCGGGTTCCGCAACGGCTGACCCTGCTCACCGTGGAGGTGATCCGTGGGCTCGGCTACGGCTCGGCAGCTGTTCTCGCGCTCATCGGAACCATCCAGATCTGGCACCTCGCCGTCACCGCGTTCGTGCTCGGAGTCGCGGACGGCTTCTTCTACCCGGCCTACTCGGCGTGGCTACCGGCGCTGATCAGTCCCGGACAGTTGTTGGCCGCCAACGGTATCGAAGGCATGCTGCGCCCGACGATCATGCAGGCGGCCGGTCCCGCGCTGGCCAGCGGGATCATCGCGGCGTTCTCCCCTGGCGCCGCGTTCCTGGTGGTCGCGATCCTGCAGATCGGCGCGGCGGCCGTGCTGGGCGTCATGCGCACGACCGCGGTCCGGCGGGACCTCGACCGCGCCCGCCATCCACTGGTGGCCGCCACCATCGACATCCGTGACGGCTTCGCGTACCTGGTGCGGACCCGGTGGCTGCTGGCCACGCTGCTGTTCGCCACGGCGCTGGTGCTGGTGATCATGGGTCCGATCGAGGTGCTGCTGCCGTTCGCCGTGAAGAACCAGACCAACGGCGGCGCAGGCTCTTTCGCGGCCGCGCTGGCGGCGTTCGGCGTGGGCGGCGCAGTCGGATCGCTGGCGATGGCGTCCTCCCGGCTGCCCCGCAGGTACCTCACGCTGATGATTCTCGGCTGGGGTGTCGGCTGCCTACCGCTGGCGATGATCGGGTTCACCAACCAGTTGTGGGTGATGGTCGTCGCCCTGGTCGTGTGCGGATTCCTGTTCTCCGCGGCGCAGGTGCTCTGGGGCACCCGCCAGCACCAGCCGGGTATGGAACGGCGACCACGGCAATCGATCGAGTCGAGCCGGTATCAGACTGCGGACGGTGTTCCCGGTGGCCTTGGTGGACATGAGTGCTTCCTTCCTGCGCGGCGTTGCAGCAGGAGGGCTAGTACCCGATGTGCGGCACCGCTATGCAGCGGATCCACCGGGAATGATGCGGCCACCGGTTTCGGTGGGAGGCGACGGGATGGGAGGCGACGGGGTGGAAGACGACGGTTTAGTCGACGGTGATCTGCTGGGCGGCCGCACTCAGTACACCGCGCGCGATCCCGGCCGGCGGATGGGCCGGCGCCTCGTCGCACTGGTAGTGCACAACCAGCCGGTAGGTCCCGGGTGCGCTGATCCGGTACCAGGTGAGCAGATCGAACTCGCCGACCACGCTCTCCCCGGGCTCGATCGGACCGTAGTCGGACGGCACCGGCAGGTCCCGGTCGTATTTGCGGATCCCGTAGTCGGCGTCGATGTCGCAATAGATCTCGCGAGAGATGCTGTCCAGGTAGCCGGCGGCCATCCGCCGGTTGACCAGCACCGGGGCGTCGCCGTCATTGGTCAGCGCGACGGACACGGTCGCCCCCGCCGAGCGGTGCAGCGGGCCGGCCGGCACAGTGACTGTCAGGCGCAGTGTCATGGTTTCACCACCGCGTTGAAGGCCGTGAGGATGGTCTGGTTGGCCGCCGACAACGGGTGCGGCGCCTTGGCCAGCCGGGCCCGGACCTTGTTCCGCACCTCGACGAACTTGCCGAAATTCGCGCGGCGTTGGGCGGCCGGCATCAGATTCCATTGGGCGACTGCTCTGCCGGCGTCGTCCATGAAGCCGGCCAGGTCCTCCTCGTCCATGCCCTTGGACAGGATCTCGATCCGTTCGCCGAGGAACTCGCTGATCGGCAGGTCGGCGATGCCGACCCGGTTCTGCCGCACGTGTTCGAATTCGTGGGCGACGGTGTGCACCAAACCGGCGAAACCCTGGGCGAAGGCGTTGGGCGAGATGGTGATTGCCGAATTGCCCGGGATGGCCTGATCGGTCGTCGTCGCGTTGTTCGGGTCGGCGCTGTCGAAGTGGATGTCCACCAAGCCGTTCGGGTCGAGCCGGTAGAAGTCGATGATCGCGCGGATGGCACCGTTCTGACTGCTCGCGCCGGCCAGCCCCATCACGATCGGGTTGACGGTGATCCGGCCGATAACGCCGTCCTCCTTCAGCCCGGCGCCGTTCTGGAAATTCGCGATCCGTTGCACCGTGTCGGCGCTGAAGACGCCGTCCGGGGTTGCGCCGATGAAGCCCTGGATGGCGCGAATCGACCGCGGGTCATGCCATTTCGCCTTGTTCGAGGCGATCGCGGCCTTCGCCTGCGCGGGCTTCAACAGGTTCGGCGTCGGACCCGGCGCCGCGACCGCCGGCGCCGGCACAGCGAGCTGCGCGGTGATGGTGTCGCGGATCTTCGTCGAGCTGGTCATTGCGGTCGGGCCGAGCGTGATGACCCGCAGCCCACCGCTTTCGAAGCTGTTCGCGCCGGCCGCGGCCTGCGCGGACTTGAAACTGACGGTCAACGCCGCCGTGCCGGTGGGCAACGCGAAGAAGTTGGCGGCGGCGTAGATTCCGTAGTCCTGCTGACCGTTCGTCACGCACCGGGCAACGACGGCGTCCAGCGTGGGCTGATCGACCTGGCCCGTCGCGGTGATGCCGCGGGCCGCCTGGAACGTCGCGACCGCCTGCGCGGACACCGGCCCGAACTTGCCGTCCACCGTGGTGGCGACGATGACCTGGATGACCCGCACCGAGTTCAGGTCGTAGTGCGCCTTGCTGAAGGCGATCGCCGCCTTCTCCTCGGCCGGCGTCAGCGGCCCCGGGGCGCGTTGCAGGACGGCCGGTGAGTCGAGGAGCCGGGACACCACAACGGGGTCATGCCCAGAGGCGGGCGCGGACAGCAACCGGGTGGCGGGCAACCCCTTGCCGACCAACGAGGCGACCGCCCGGTTGCCGGCCTGCCGCTGCAGGGTGCCGGCCACCGAGTCGGAGGCGCCGCCATTGCCGGCTGCACCCTTGCCGGACAGATCCCTGCCGGACAGATCCCTGCCGGACAGATCCCTGCCGGACAGATCCCTGCCGGACAGATCCCTGCCGGACAGATCCCTGCCGGACCCACCCTTGATAGGGGCGGCCGCGGCCTTCTGCCGCGGCGCCGCGGCCTGCTTCTTCGCGGTCTGCGACATGGGCGCTCCCGGGTGAGGTCCGGTCGCTGAAGACCCGGAATCCGCTGTGGCCAAGTGTATTCCCGCTGGATCGGTCCAGCGGCGGCGCTGCCCCCGGAGCTGCCCGCGATGCTGCCCTTCAGTGCAGTAGGTCCGCGCCGGACCAGGTTTCTCACAACCGCCCGGCCACGGGGCACCGTGCGCGGGTGGTGTCCGGCAACCGCGGACGGTGTGGCGTGCCGGGTATGGGCCTCCCCGTCGCGGTCGTCCGTTCCGCCCGCGGTACACGGCCTGCCACTGGGAAGGGATTGCCGCGGGGATCGGCATGGTGAGAAAAGTTACCGATGACTCGTGCGTCAGGCTAAGTAGTTAACCTGACGAGATGGGCATGCCCGGCAGCCGCCGGCGCAGCGCGTCATCACCAGTCAGCCAGGATCAGGGAGACAGTTTCATGAGTGCGATCTATACCGCATCGGCCACCGCGACCGGGGAGGGCCGCAACGGACACAGCCGAACCTCCGACGGCATCATCGACGTCGAACTGGCCACTCCGGTCGAGATGGGCGGACCGGGCGGTGCCACGAACCCCGAGCAGTTGTTCGCCACCGGGTATGCAGCCTGCCTGCTCAGCGCGCTGAAGCTGGTGGCACGGCGGGCGAAGGTGGACATCGCCGACACCGCCGTCACCGTGGACATCGGGCTCAACAGGAATGGATCCGGCGGCTTCGTGCTGTCGGCCGACCTGCACGTGAAGATGTCCGGGGTGGACCAGGCCACCGCCGACGACCTGGTCGCCACCGCCCACCAGGTCTGCCCGTCCTCGAACGCCACGCGTGGCAACATCGAGGTGACCCTCGACACCCTGGTGGCCTGATCGAGGCCGGAATCGGCGGCAGGTCGGCGGCAGGTCGGCTGCGACGGGGACAGCCGGTCAGGCCGTAGATTGACGATCGTGGCCAGTCCTTTGTCATTGCCCCTGTTCCCGCTCGGAACGGTGCTGTACCCCGGCGTCATGCTGCCGTTGCACATTTTCGAGGAGCGGTACCGGCGGCTTGTTCGGGACCTGCTGGACGTCGATCAGCAGTCCCGGAACTTCGGGGTGGTGGCCATCAAGGCCGGCCGCGAGGTCGGCACCGACGGCATCACGGCCCTGCACGAGATCGGTTGCACCGCAGAGCTTCGGTACGCCGAGGCCTATGAGGACGGCCGGTTCGACATTGTCGCCACCGGCACCACCAGGTTCCAGTTGCTCGAGGTCGAGCAGTCCGAGCCGCTGCGGGCGAGGGTGACGCTGCTTCCCGACGGGCAGTCCGGCGCCGCGACCACGCTGGCCGCGAGGGTCGCGAAGCAGTTCGTCAGCTACCGGGATGCGCTGATCGCCGCGCAAGGCCTGCAGGACGAGAACGACGACGGCCCCCCGGAACTCCCGGACGACCCAGGCGAGTTGGCTTACCTGGTTGCGGCCTCGATGATTCTGGATCTCACCGACAAGCAGCAACTGCTGGCCGCGCAGACCGTCGACGACCGGCTCCGGCTGGAGCTCACCCTGCTCAAACGGGAGGCCTCGATGGTGGGCGGGCTGTCGCTGCGGCCCGCGGTGGAACTGCCCAGGCAGCCGTACACCTCGAATTGAGCCCGCTTCAGCCCAGCACCTCGTGCAGGTAGCACCAGAGCCAGGCTTCGCCGGGTTCGTGACTGCGCATCACCGGGTGCATCGTCGAACGGAAGTGCAGGGTGGCGTGCCGGCGCTCGGAGGAGTCGCAGCACCCGACGTTTCCGCAGGTGAGGCAGAGCCGCAGATGGACCCACTTGGTGCCCTCCCGAAGGCAGTCGACGCAGCCGGCATCGCTGTTGGGGGTCACCTCCTTCGGCGCGGCCTCCAGGTCGGCGCACGCGCCCGCGGTTTTCGCCGGGGTGATCAGGGTCTTGCCGTCGGCCGATTCGGCCCGCACCGCCCGGCGGTCGATCATCGACTCCTCCACGTCGAGGGCTTCCATCAATTCGGCCAGCACATCGCTGTCGGTCGTGCCGTGGTCCCGGATCCGCAGCACCTCCGCGCGTTCGGCGGCGAGCATGGCCAGCCGAAGCCGGAGGTACTGCTCGCTGGGCGTCTCGTCGTCGCCGTCCGTCCGGCCGAGCCGCTCCCAGACATGGTTCAGCCGCGTCTCACCCCGTGCGCGAAGCAGCTGCAGGACCTCGACGTCGTCCTCCGGCCCCTTGATCCGGTCGAGCTCCGCGCGGCCGGCCTCGACCGCGGACATCAGCACGGTGGCCTCCGCCAGAGTGTCCTCCCGCTCATCCGGACCTTCCACCTGCAGCCTGCGGGCCAGCCAGGGCAACGACAGGCCCTGCAGCAGCAGCGTGCCGGCCGTGATCACGAAGGCGCCCAGCACCAGGACGCTGACGTTCGGCACTGTTTCGGGCAGCACGAAGGCGGCGGCGAGGGTGACCACCCCGCGCATGCCGGCCCAGGAGACCACGGCCGTCGAACGCCAGGAATAGCTGTCCCGGCCCGGCCCTCGCCGTGGCCGGATCAGGTAGTAGCCGACCGGGAACACCCACAGCGGTCGCACCAGGATGACCGCGATGAGCGTTCCGACGCAGAACAGCGTGATGGTCTGCCAGGACAACCCGGAGCCGCCGATGTTGTTCACGATCTGCCGAACCTGCAGGCCGATCAGCAGGAAGACGCTGTTCTCCAGCAGGAACTGGATCGTCTCCCAGTTGATCCGCTCGTTCAGCCGGGACGTGGCGTCCTGGATCACCGGTGCCTGGTGCCCGAGGATCAGGCCGGTGGTGACGACCGCGATCACTCCCGAAGCCCTCAGCTCCTCCGCCGGCAGGTAGGCCGCGAACGGCGCCATCAGGGAGATTGCCGTGTCGATGGTGGGGTCCTTGACGCGCTTGCGGATGACGGCGATGACCATCGCGACGGCGACCCCGATGGCCGCACCGCCCGCTGCCGCCCACAGGAAATCGACCGTGATGCTGCCGATGCTGACTACCCCGCCGACCGCGACGATGGCCGTTCGTAACGCCACCAGCGCGGTGGCGTCGTTGAGCAGGGATTCGCCCTCCAGCACGGTGACCACCCGGCGCGGCAGCCCGATGCGCCGCGCGATGGCGGTGGCGGCGACGGCGTCCGGGGGGGCGACGACCGCTCCGAAGGCGAACGCCGCGGCCAGCGGGATCGGCAGCAGCCAGTACGCGACCAGGCCGACCAGCACGGTCGTCGCGATGACCAGTCCGACGGCCAGCCAGGCGATCGCCCGCTTGTTCGCCTTGACGTCGACCAGCGAGGTTTTGATCGCCGCCGAGTACAGCAGTGGCGGCAGCAACCCGATGAGCACCAGTTCCGGGCTGAGCTCGAACGGCTCGACGAACGGCAGGTACGACGCGCCGATGCCGATCACCACCAGCAGCAGCGGTGCGGGCAGCTCGAAGCGGCGCGCCGCCGCGCTCACCGCGGTGACCGTGGCGATGAGGGCGAGAATCCAGATCGCGGTTTCCACGCCTGTGATCGTTGCATCCGGCGGGCAGGTTCAGCGCCGGGTGAACCTGAAGGTGACCAGCTCCGGCGGCCACAGGGTCAGCTCGACAGCGCCGTCGGCCGTTGCCGGGCAACGGCTCAGCTCGTCCCGAGCACCGCCGCCCTGGCCTGCGCGACCCCGGTCGGCGGGCCGGCGACATGCCACCGGTGCCCGCCGTGCTGGAAGACGTCGATCACGCCGCCGGCCGCCGACACGATCGCCGCGCCGGGAAGCCAGTCCCAGGCCGGGGTGTCGGCGTGCAGCCAGACCCCCAGCCGACCGGCTGCGACAGCGGCGAGCTCCACGGACCCGGACCCGATGATCCGTACCGACGCCGCCCCGGCGATGGACCGCAGCAGCCCGTCACGCAGCGGGATGTCGCCGACCCTGGTCGGGTGCAGGTAGGTGGAGATGGCCACCTCGGCCAGTGCCCGGTCCGCCATGTGTTTCAACGGTTCGCCGTTGAGGGTGGCCGGCAGGTCGCGCCCGCCGATCCACAGCTCGTCGGTGGTGGCCTGGAAAATGGCGCCCAGCAGCAGGCTGTCGCCGTCCACCAGGGCCAGCGCGGAGCACCAGGCGGGCAACCCGGAGACGAAGTTGAAGGTGCCGTCGACCGGGTCGATGATCCAGGTGCGGCGGCCGGGTGCGGCGGCACCCTCCTCGCCGATCACCCCGTCGTCCGGTCGGACCGCCGCCAGCCTGGCCACGATCATCGCCTCGGCGGCCTTGTCCGCGTCGGACACCACGTCGCTGATGCTGGTCTTCTGATCGACGGTCAGCCCGTCCCGGCGCATCTGAGCGGCCAACCATCCGGCGGACCGGACCAGCGCCCCGGCGAGTTCGGCGTCGGTCAGGCTCGCGTCCTCGCGCTCGTCGGCGTCCAGGTTGATCGTCGGCACCAACCCACCGTAACCACCGCCCCGGACCCCGGCACCGGTGGGCATCCCCGGCCCTTCGCGCGGATCAACTTCCCCAGCGCGGATCAACTTCGCCGGTTTGGGACGGGAGTGGCGCGAGTCGCCGAGTTGAGCCGCGCGGCGGGTGGTGGCGGGCTGAGTCCCGGAGCCGCGCGGCCGGCCCTGCCGTCATCGGTGGCAACCCGGCAGGCGGTGGTAGACAGTCCGGGTGACGCAACTGCTCCTCGGGCCCCTGCTGCGGCACGTCGGCGCCACCGACGCCACCGTGTGGGTGGAGACAAGCGGTCCGTGCGAGGTGGAAGTTCTCGGCTTCCGGGAGCGCACCTGGACCGTGGCCGGGCACCACTATGCCCTGATCGTCATCGACGGGCTCGCCCCCGGATCCGCGTCCCCCTACCAGGTCCGGCTGGACGGCGAACTCGTCTGGCCGACCGCCGACTCCACCCGCCCGGCCAGCCGGATCCGCACCTTCGGCCCCGGCGCGGTGGTGCAGATCGCGTTCGGCTCCTGCCGGTACGCCTCGGCGCAGGCCGTACTTCCGGACCACCGATTCGACGCCGACGCGCTCGACGGGTATGCGCTGAGAATCGCGGCGCTACCGGATTACCGTTGGCCGCACGCACTTGTCCTGCTCGGCGACCAGGTGTACGCCGACGAGACCTCACCGCACACCCAGCAGCGGATCAGGGAGCGCCGGGACATCACTGCCGGGGCCAAAGAGCAGGTCGCCGACTACGAGGAATACACCTGGCTCTACGCCGAGTCGTGGACCGACCCGGAGGTTCGATGGTTGCTCTCGACCGTGCCGACCTCGATGATCTTCGACGACCACGATGTGCGGGACGACTGGAACACCTCCCACGCCTGGCGGGTGGACATGAACAACAAACCCTGGTGGCGGGAACGGATCCTCGGTGCGCTGTGCTCCTACTGGGTGTACCAGCACCTGGGTAATCTCTCTCCCACCGAACTCGCGGAAAACTCGCTGTACCAACAGGTTCGACAACATGCCGGGGATGCGGCGCACCTGCTGCGGGAGTTCGCCGCGGCGGCGGACCGGGAGGCCGACGGCGCGAAGGGTGCCCGGTGGTCGTACCGGCGTGACTTCGGCGAGGTGCGGCTGCTGGTGATCGACTCCCGATGCGGCCGCATCCTGGACCGGGGCCAGCGCAGCATGCTCAGCGACCCGGAGTTCGACTGGATCTCCGAGCAGCTCACCGGCAACTACCGGCACCTACTCATCGGCACGTCCCTGCCCTGGTTGTTGCCGCGGGCGTTCCACGATATCGAGGCCTGGAACGAGTTGCTGTGTGACGGCCACCGTGGCGGCTTCGTCGCAGGCGTCTCCGAGAAGATCCGCCGGGCAGGTGATTTCGAGCACTGGGCCGCATTCCGCACGTCGTTCGAACGGCTGGCGTTGATGATCAGAGACGTCGCCCGCGGCGACTACGCCGGCGATCACGGCCCGCCGGCCACGGTCTGTGTGCTCTCCGGCGACGTCCACCACGCCTACGTCGCGCGGCCGGAGTACGGCGACGAGGTGGTGTCGGCGGTCTACCAGTTGACCTGCTCGCCGCTGCACAATCGGGTCCCGACCCCGGTCCGACTGGCCTTCCGCGCGGCGTGGAGCCGGGCCGCTGAACGCTCGACGAGGGTGATTCTCGGGGCGGTGGCGAAGGTTCCGCCACCAATCGTCGAGTGGACCCGGTTGGCCGGGCCCTACTTCGGCAACGATCTGATGACCCTCCAACTGGACGGCGCCCGAGCAGAACTGGTGCTCGAGCAGGCCGGGCCCGCCCGCGCGGGGCCGGAGTTGTCCGAGGTCGCGCGGATGAGATTGTCCTGACCCGGTGGCCGCCGGTTGGTCTGCGGGCAAAGCGGCGGTCGTGACGCCCTCCATCGCGGACGGGGGGCCGGGTTGATGGGCTGGCAGCCGGGTCCGGTCGGGTGGTCGACGCCGGCCGTGCTCGCCCCGTCACCTGCGGCCAGGAGGCTGCGGCGCGGACTGGTCGGCTGCTTCGCGATGGTCGTCATCGGCAGCATCGCGATCGTCGGGATCTCCGTCTTCGCGGCGTTCCGGTCGGCGATCCCCGGCTTCGGCGACTGCACCCCGGACACCGTCATCGGGTCGGTGGACGTGCCGGTGACGGTCCGCGATGACGATTCCGATCTGCGGATCACAATCAGCAGCGCCCAGAGCCAACCCGGTCCCGGGTGGAGTTGGTCGTCGCCGACCGCCGGCGGCAACCTGGTCATCACCGCGTCGCTGCAAAAGATCGGGGCGGGCCCGTCGACGGTGTCGATCTCCTTCACCGACTGGAGTTTCACGCCGGATGACGGCTCGGGCGCGGTCACGATGAACATCGTCAGTGGCTTCGAACCCGCGATCGTCACCACATCACTGCGCACCGACCAGCCGGATACTGGCTACCTTGTTGTCGAGACACCCTCCACCAGCGGCACTCTCGCCCTACGCGGAGACTTCGGTGAACCACTGCTGGCAAGTTGGAAGCTCAACCATTCGCCACCCCGGCCGCGAGTCCCACCGGCAGGAACCTGCGGGCCGGCGGTCGGCTGCGGGTCGCCGTCGGGCCCACCCGGGACGTCGTGCTGATCGAGGGGACCGCCCGGGCGCTGCCGATGACGGAGCTCTCGGCCGAGGTCGGCGACGCCTTCGCGGCCAAAACCGGCTTCGACCCGAGAGCGCTGTCCACGCCGTACCAGTACTTCCGCGTGCACCCGCTCCGGCTGCAGGCCTGGCGGGAGGCAAACGAGCTCCCCGGACGCGAGCTGATGCGCGGCGGAGAATGGGTCGAGCCCGCGTAAGGTGGCATTTCCCCGCCCATAGCGGGGCATACTGACCCGGCCGCCGACCGCGCGGCGGCTTATCGAGAGGTTGCCACCGTGCTCATCATTGCGATCATCCTGCTGGGCATGCTCGCCGGCGCAGCGGCACAGTTGCTGTTCCGCAGCGGCAAGCGCCCCATCGACTGGACCGTCGCGATCGTCGTCGGCCTGATCGGCTCCTTCGTCGGTGGCCTGTTGATCAGCCTCATTTCCGGGGACGGGCTGGCGCTGCGACCGAGCGGGATCATCGGGTCGATCGTCGGGGCGATCGTCGTCACCGGCGTCTACAAGCTGGTCACCGGCCGGACGCCCGGGACGACCGCGCGCCGCTAGTTCCCGAACGCGGGGCAGCATCGACCGGGCGCTCCTGCTGAGGGGGCAGGACCAAGCGGCGAACCCCGCGGCAGGCAGGGATGGGCGCCGAT
>Ga0208588_1000145_pt1 | contig 22005 bp, 16 predicted proteins | sample NGESurshal092012_8_FD_184483 | JGI IMG/M metagenome (GOLD analysis project Ga0208588, IMG submission 184483) | Arctic peat soil microbial communities from Barrow, Alaska - NGEE Surface sample 415-3 shallow-092012 (SPAdes) | ecosystem: Environmental > Terrestrial > Soil > Wetlands > Peat ...
GCACAGGTGGCTCAGGCTTTTCCATAATGCTCAAACTACTGCATAAACCTGGATTTGAGCCATTCTCAATTAATGATTCTTATTGCTCTGACCAATTACTGCTAATTTAGGCTCTATTCTGAACAAAGATATAGGATTTAGTGTTCTTGTGTAAGCCCTGCGCAGATTAATTATCAGGGGCTGCTCGTTTCAATCACTCCATCACCTCCTCAAACTAATCGCTATCAGTTTCGCATCCACGCGGGCCCCCTTTACTCAACTGCACTTGGCTGCCAGGATTTTTATCAGGAAATCATTGTCTATCCCTGCTTTATATCGCTTCATCTTCAAACCAGGGAAAACGCATCCTATTTCTAAAACACCTACTGGACAAAGGTTTTGTACATTATTGAATTGATGCGTTTACCCTGAGAATGAAGAGCTATGTCATTCCCAAGAGGAGCAGGATTGCTAGTATCTTATGCATCTCCTCCCTCGAGAGCTAACTCATAAAGTAGTATGGAAGAGTGTTGCACTTCAAATTTGAATTGGTGAAGGTATTGCAGGCATTGCTTCCCAAGCTGCGTCCTCTAAATAGGTACATTCATCAGATTCCCAGCTTTCTTCCCGTTCAATACCATGCATGGTGACTTCAAACGGACAAATATCAGTAAGGTTTTCTAAAATGGTATTACTGCGCCGCTCAGAGAACCATGTCGTTAAGGTGTATGAACCCATATAGAGCCTGAACTTTGCTATTTTACATCGGAGGATAAATGTCCCCGGCTCTCGACGATAAGGTGTTTGGGTATCGTAAAACCAGAAATTACAAATTGGTTGTTGCAGGTCATTTTTTACCTGAAAAGAGAACCACAGCGTTTCATGCGGATTCGTCACATGAAGGGCAAACTCAAATGTAACGGGTTCTCCCCAAGAGTGAATTCCTTCTTCTTCAGAAGAATGTACCCGGGCCCAAGCTATGTGATTACCAGTTTTGCCCGAAGGGGCCTCGTAATAAGCAGGTTGCTCACCAGAAGTGTTTTGTCCAGCAATATATAATCGCACCGCTTGATCGGTACTACCATCAAACTGAACGTTCCCCTTAGAAAGCAAGATACAACGGTTAGTTAACTGTGCAATCGCCTGCATACTATGGCTAACGAAAAAGACTGTTCGTCCTTCTTTTGTAGATACACTCTCCATCTTCCCTAAACACTTTTTCTGAAATGCCATATCACCTACCGCAAGCACCTCATCTACAATTAAAATCTCAGGCTCTAAATGAGCAGCAACAGCAAAGGCTAAACGTACATACATTCCAGAGGAATATCGCTTTACGGGAGTATCTAGAAATTTCTCTATTTCGGCAAAGATAACAATTTCATCAAATTTTCTCTTGATCTCAACCTTACTCATTCCTAGAACAGCACCGTTAAGATAAATGTTCTCCCTCCCCGTCAGCTCTGGGTGAAATCCTGTTCCCACTTCTAGGAGGCTCGCCACTCTTCCTCGAATGCGGATGCATCCACTAGTAGGTTCAGTAATTCTGCTCAGAATTTTCAAGAGCGTCGATTTTCCTGCTCCATTGCGGCCAATAATACCGACTACTTCACCTTGCCCAATGTCAAACGAAACATCTTTCAATGCCCAAAACTCTTCATAGGCTGAGTTGGATATGGCTAGAGTGTCAGGCTTGAAAAGCCGCTTACTCAGAAACTTAGTTCGATCCGCAATCACATCCCGCAGAGTCTTGTAGCCACCCTCCTGCTGATGATTAAGCACATATTTCTTGGTGAGGTTTTCCACCTGAACTACAGTATCAGCCACTTCCAAATCCCCACTCAAATCACATCGGCAAAAGTGCGCTCGGTCTTACGAAAATACCAAATGCCGCTCACAAACAACAGGAGCACTAAGCCCAGTGACAAGATGAATCCTGGCCAGAATAATGTTGAATTCCCACCCAAAATAGCCCAGCGAAAACCATCAATTACACTAACCATCGGATTCAAAGAATAGAGCAAACGCCATTGCTCGGGCACGATGCTGCTACTAAAGCCAACTGGCGAAATATAGAGACCAAACTGGACGATAAACGGCACGACGTAGCGAAAATCGCGGTACTCCACAGTAAGTGCAGCCAACCATAGCCCCCCTCCTGTCGCTGCAACGAAAGCAATCAAAATAAAGACTGGTAGCGTCAGGATTCTCCAGTCAGGTATAAACTGATACCAAACCATCAGCGCTATCAAAATTATTCCAGAAATTAAAAAATCCACAAAGCTTACAATGACTGCACTTGTAGGCACAATCAATCGAGGAAAGTAAACTTTAGAAATCATATTAGAATTGGCGATCAAGCTATTACTACATTCTGAAAGTGCACTAGAGAAAAATTGCCAGGGGAGCATCGCTGCAAATACTAAAATTGGGTAAGGGGCACCCCCTGATGGTAACTTCGCTAGATTACTAAACACAATGGTGAAAACAACCATGGTTAAAAAGGGTCGAATGAGAGCCCAAACTATGCCAATTGCAGTTTGTTTGTAGCGCACCAGAATATCGCGCCAAGCTAAAAAATAGAACAGTTCTCGGTAGGACCACAGGTCCTTCCAATACTGTTTCTCACTGCGTCCTGCTTCAATAGTCAGTTCTTTTGTATACATGTATATCTGTCCATCTAATATTGCCAATCCATGCCTAAATTGCACTTATTTCTAATATACCAATTCCAATTCTCACTTTGCTAATAACCATAGGCTTCATAGCGTTTCTTAGAGAATTCAACTCCATTGGCTACAACTCCAATCACATTTAATTTGCTGAGTAAGTTTACAGCTTCTCTAAACTCTGTTCGGTTTATATGGCCAATTCGCCCTACCAGCACCACACCACTACAGAATGACGCAGTTAAGAGGGCATCTACGATCCCTAAAACAGGGGGGGCATCCAATATTATCAAGTCATAGTTCTGCTCAAAAAATTTGATTAATTCTCTCATCCGAGAAGAGCTTAATAATGAAGCAGGGTCTTCGGGTATTGGGCCAGAGGTCAGAATTGAAATGTTACGAAATTCATGGATAGGACTTTGGTATTGAAGGTCTGAAGCTTTTTCCAGCAACGTTGAAAATCCCTGTTCATTAGAAAGTCTGAGCTGTTCGTGCAAGTTAGGACGGCGCAGGTCTGCATCAATTAGGAGCACTCGTTTATGTAGTCGGACAGCACTCATCGCCAAACCGAGTGCTATGGTAGATTTTCCCTCACCGGGTATTGCTGAGGTGACTACCAGAGATTTAGGAGAAAGTTCGGATTGTAGAAGTTGGATGCTATTCACGAATACATCTAAGGATTCCCTAAAGGGAGGCCAATGGATTACTTGAGCTATTGAAGGGGTCTGAGTCTGAGACTTATGCAGCGGTAGATTGGCGATGACTTTGTTGGCTTTGGTTAATAGTGTCTCGGATATATCTCCATCGCCCATGGATGGTGAGGCTTGTTCTTTAGGAGAGGGAAGGTAAGCAATAGCTTTATTAGCTTCACCAATCGGGAACAAGGGCATACTTCCTAAGAGCGGTAGAGCAACTTGATCGGTCAACTCATCGACGGTGTGAATAACATTATCCATTGCCTCTTTTAGAAAGGCTGCACCAATGCCTAGGAATGAGCTGACTACTAAGCCAACTAGTAGATCTGACCTTAGCTTATCTAGCTTGGAGCCTAATTGAGGCTCCTCCACCACTTGCCAATCAAATCCCCCACGGGCAATTTCTAAGCCCAGCTCCTGCTTTGCTTTTAAAAGCTGATCAAGGGTATTGCGGTTATTATTCACCTCGGGCTGGAGGTTATTATACTCAGCCAGCAAAGCAGGGAGCTTCTTAAATTCGTCACTGAGCTGTTGTTGTGTTTTTGCTAGACTCTGAGCCCGAGCTTGCAGCGCAAGCAGGTTGACCTTTGCATCCACGAGCTTATTCGTAAGGTCTTGGTCCATTGACCCAAGCTGTCCCTCTTTCAGCAAGGTTTCCCCTGAGGTATTACGCTGGGGAGCACCGCTTGCCAAAACTTGTCCCACTTCTTTCTTGGCCAAAGCAAACAAGCTTTGACGTTTCTCCACCAACCGCTGAACGGGAGGGCCATCACCATTAAAGCGCAAGCGCTGCTGTGCCAATTCCAGGTCCGTTTTTTGAATCTCATTGAGGAGTACTTGATAGCGAGAAGACTGACTCAGGCGGGAGGTAACAAGGGCATCCTTTAGAGAAAGGGGAAGCTGATTTTGTAGAGCTATGTAACGCCCTTGGAGTTCTTGAAGTTGAGTTCCGTTGGCTCTCTGCTCTGCCTCTATGCTGCTGAGAGCCTGAACCAGAGCTTGTGACTGCGATTCCGGAGAGACAAAATTATTAGATTTACGAAATATTTCCAGCTTTTTTTCAGCCCGATATACTCGGTCTTGAACCTGTGGTATTTGCTTATTGATGAAGTTTAATCCCCCAGCTAAGCGAAGTTCCTGCTGTTCACGATTGTAATTTTGATAAACCTGCTGAATCGCTGTCAGGACTTTTTTTGTCTTAACTGGATCAACGTCAGTATAAGTGACCTCAACAATATTGGTTTTTTTTGTTTTATCGTTTTCATCAGTAATTTGCTGCAAAGCCAAAGAATCTTTAATTTCGTCGACACTAATATCTGGGTATTCAGGCTTAAGTAACTCAACCGCACGCTGGACTAGTTTGGAACTCTGCATTAACTTAAGCTGAGTTGCGAAATCTATTTCAACATTAGAGTCTGCAAATTGATCTGTAGATCCATTTTTTCCTTTATAATTTGACTCCACTAACAACTGCATAGAGCTACTATATTTCGGCGGTTTAATCAGAATTAAAAATGTTGAAATAGCTAAAACCAAGAAGAATACACTTAGAAGCCAAAAGCGTCTACGGATTAAAATTGAGAATAGATTTCCATAACCCAGATCTTGTTCAGATGAGGAGGTAGAAATAATTTCAGCCATTTTTACTTTTCCTGTAATCCAGATAGGTATTGTTCAAATAGAAGTGCTTTAGGTATGAACTTTTTCTATAGGTGAACTAACCCAGGCCATCTAAGCAGAATAAAACATGAATTGTTTCATTCTAAACTTGTTCCCTTTAGTTAAAAAAAGCCATGGAAGCTTACCCAATTTCTGGTCTTCATGTACGGGTTGCCCTTAAGATCTGGTCCATACATAAGGCCGTTTCTTGTAGATTGAAACGGCTTATGACTGCCTTTTGTCCTGCTTCGCCCAACTTCTTGGCCCAAGCGGGATCTGACTCAAGCTTCTGAACAGCCTTAGCTAGAGCAGAAGCGTCTCCAGGGGGAACTAACAGGCCTGTCCGTTGGTCCTCAATAATTTCTGGCACTCCACCCGCATTGACCGCCACCATTGGCTTGCCTGTGGCCATGCCCTCGACCACGACCCGACCAAAAGGTTCTGCTAGCACTGAGCAGTGTACCAGTACATCACAGCAAGCCATCAATTCCCAAACATCTTCGCGAAACCCCAGAAAACGCACCCGCTCTTTAAGACCCAAGGACTCTGCTTGCTGGCAGAGACGGCTTACATAGTCCTTATCTTCAGGAAAGAGAGCATCTCCCACCACCAAGGCACAGAAATGGGACGGGAGAGAGGCCAGCGCCTCTAGCAGAATATGCTGTCCTTTCCAAGGGGTAAGACGACTAAACAAACCAATAACGAAGCGTTTCTCCTGCCCATCTTCCTGCCAAAGATTGAGCGACGCTTGCCTTGCGTCGCACTCAGCGGCGGACTTTAGGGCTGTACCAAACTCAAATCCGTTGTAAAGCGTATGGAGCAGATCTTTTTTGCCCCCTGATGCGATGAAGGAACGAGCTGTCGCTTGAGAATTGGCAACAACACAACGAGCGAAATAGTTGGCCAACATAACAACTCCTTTGCGGTTCCAAAAACTGAAATGGCTGGAGTCCAGAAGGTCATGGAGGTGGTAAACAACCGGTTTGGGCGAGAATATGGTGCTTAAAGCACTGACAACAAATGCTTTATGGGTGTTTGCCCAGATCACATCATAGTCCTTAGCCTCTGCTGCGATTGTCTGTGCATCCGCTATGACTCCACTCAGGGCTTTGAGAATAGCCGAAATTTTCACCTTTTTTCGAACTTGATGCAGGGCCGGAGAACTTTTGAGTACTTTGACGCTTATCCCACAATCCAAAAGACGCTTGTATAGAGGTCCATCTGTGAGTAAGGCGACCCGACAGCTAGAACGATGCAGCAGGGCAAGATCTAGAAGGCACAGTTCACCGCCGCCCAAGTTAGCGGTGTGATCCACAAACAAGATGTTGACCATCAATTTTGGTATCGGTAGGGAACTCAGAATTTGGTCTCAAGTAATGATTGGGGAAGTGTAGGTTCCGTTGTTTTCGCTTCCATCACGACTTGACGGACAAACTGCTCAATTTTTTGCTGGAAGACCTTGGGACTGAACCCTTCTGCATGAGCACGGATTGCTTTAGGATCCCAGTCCATCTCCCTGCTAGAGCGTACTGCCTCTTTAAGGTCTGGCACCGTCTGGGCGTGAAAAAACACTCCATTGAGACCCTCCCGAATGCTGTCTAGAGCACCCCCTGAGGCATAGGCAATAACCGGTTTACCACAAGCGTTTGCTTCTAAAGGAGTAATTCCAAAGTCTTCCTCCCCAGGGAAAATAAACGCGCGGCATCCTTCAAAGTAACGGGTGACTTCTCGATCGGACAAACGCCCTTTGAAGTGAATATTCGACCCTGCCATCTTTTCTAAAACCCGACGATGAGAGCCATCACCGACGATAACCAAGGGCAAAGACAGCTCGTTAAAAGCCTGAACCACTAGATCTATACGCTTGTACGCATTCAATCGAGAAACGACCAAGTAGTAACCTTCGTCAAGCATACTGACTTGGAATCGTTCTACATCGACCGGTGGGTGGATGACACAAGAGTCTCGGTGGTAAATTTTTCGGATGCGCCCTTGTACTGCCACAGAATTCGCAATGTAGTAATCCGGCCGATGGCATGCAACTAAGTCCCAATTACGTAGCATATAAACCATCAAACCAATCAAAGGGAAAGGCAAACGCTTAATAGTGTCGGCATATCTTTCTTTGCGCACATAATCGTCGTAGAACCACAAAAAGCGGGTTGGAGAATGACAGTAGCAAATGTGGATAGTTTCTTCATCAGTCTGCACCCCCTTGGCGAAGGAACTCGAAGAGGAGATAATAACATCGCACCCTGAAACCTTCAAACCCCCGAAAACCGATGGGTAAAAGGGCAACAGAAGCTTGAAATATTTGTCGCTGAAGGGCAAGTGTTGTAACCAGGAGGTATGGATAGTCGCATCCTTCAATTCTGGCCAAGTGGTGTCCGGTTTATAGATGGAGGTGTAAATGGGGGCTTCGGGATAGAGTGCAGCCAGCTCACAAACTACCCGCTCTGCACCTCCGGGCTGATTCAAATAATCATGAACGATAGCGATTTTCATCCTAAACGCCTACATAACTTGATGAGGAATTGATTTTTCTCACACACAATTAAGATTTATGGTTTTACCAAAAACCCATCTGCTTCTGATTGGCTTGGAACATTTGCCTATGCTAGTCAGATATTGTCTCAGGAAGGGTTGGATGATCTTGATTCTACTAGTCGGGAAGCTACTACTTATCTAAAGAGTAATCATGAATTGCTTCCATAACAAACAATCCCATAAAGAATTTTCTTAAGTCAACAGTAAAGAGTATCCATGATTCGGTTAGGGGAGTTCTGAAATTGTCTAGTGAGAGAACACTGATGGTAAAGTCGGACTCAGATACAAAGAAGAAGAGAAAAGGACTCATTAACGCCATTAGCGGTATGGGGCTAGGAGAGATGAACACAGTTAGCCCTTGTTATGGTCTTCTAAAGCGCACTCAGAGGTGCCGTCTCGAAAAGTCCACTACGTCTTTAATCGTAGAAAAGATGTTATTTAGATTGTTTTAACTTGGAAACTTCTAGCGTCCAAGCCTTATGAATAGTGAAATCGTATCTTCATATGTGTAGCAACATAACACCAAAAAAAATTAATACTGCTTCTTAGGATACATCAAAGCTCAGTGAAATTACGCATCAGCAGAAAAGGGTTAGAAGAAATGATTACACTTAGCCCTTATGATGGCCTTTAAAAGTGCACTCAAAGGTGACTTCTCTGAAAACTAACTAAGTATTTAAACGTAGAAAAGAGGTTATTTTATTTGTTTCAAATTTCGACATTTCTATCGTCGAAACGTTTTGAATAGTTATATCAAATCCGGTTAATTACTTGATATCAAACCAGGCTATATAAATCCCAGAAGCATTATCCAATTAGTTATCCGCGTATTTACATACCTAAAGTATTTTTTAAGGATTGGATGTCAATGTTAATTTTTGTAATAGGTAAAATATAGCATAAAAAACAATCAATTCTGTATTTTGGCATACATGAAAACTCAGTAAAATTACATAGAATTCAGTAAAGTCACACGCAAGTTGCTGCGAGAATTTAAGCATCCTTTCTGTCAGGAGAGCTACCTCTGACAGTTCACCTTGGGACTCCGGGGGCATGGTTCAAGGCACCATACCAGGAATTCGTTCCTGGATTAATACTTCCTGGTCGCATTCTTTAAGCGCTTTTACCGATTCTCTAGAGGAACAGGGACACTGCCATTGGAAGGAGAGGAATTCGTTCCTGGAGTGCTACTTCCTGGGGGGAGTATTCCAGGAAAAGGATTATTCTGTGGCGGCGGCGGAGTATTTGGGCTCGTGCCAATACTTGGGCTACTTGGGGATCCAGGAGCAGAGCTACCTTGAATTGGAGAAGGTTGAGCCTGTGATGGGACTGGCGTAGTGGGTTGAGCGGGAGGCACCGAGCGCAAGAAACCAGGTCTAGCAGGAGATACCCGTGGACGCACAGGAGGGACGTATCCCGTCCCAGAAGACGAACTACCCGTCCCCCCTCCAGTGGGTAAAACTATCGGGGGTATATAGGGAGAGCTTGGATTATTTACAGGAGGTGAAGGGACTGTTGCCTTTGCTTTTCCATCGGGCGTTGTAAAGTCTTGTAGTTCCTGCTCTGGCTTATTGGAACTATCCCAAGTTTCTCCATTTGTAAAAGTTACCGAGATGACTTGCACTAAAGTAGCTTCACCAGGCCAGCCCAGATGGTCCTGTTGAAGACGGTATTCCCATTGCTCGCCTTGTTTCCAAGAATGGTCTCTCTGTAGGACTACGCGGCGAACGGTGATGGTGCGATTTTGATTACCCAATAGTGAAAAAGCTACATCTACCCGTGCCACGTCACGCGGATCCTTCTGCTCCAAGACAATAGTGGTATCCCAGTTGGAGTCCAGTTTGCCGTCTTTGTCAGCCATACTAGTTGAGACGGAGCGGGTAACCACCGGAGCATCTATTGTATTTTGAGAGACTCCATGCAAAGGGCGATAAGCCCAGACAGGGGAAGCACTGAGCAATGCAGTGATCAATAAAGTAGTGCGTAGACGCATAGCTTGGGCACGGAGGTATGACCACAGATTACTGCATTAGCTGCTCAGGAGAAAGATGGACAGAGTTATGGACCCTGCTAAATCCTTACCCGGAAGCAGCTTAAGTAAGAATATAGACTTTTAACAAACCACTGAATCTAATCAGGAAGTCCATGAGCCCATAGAGATGCCACCTCCCTAAGTATAGATAATAAGCTATGGATTCCATAGAAAATAGTGCCCTTACTCTATTAGACCCTTGAGCTAAGATTGGGAAGAAGCATCAATATGCTTTGTTCATGGATGGGGAGTAGCCACCCAGACTCAGGAATTTCCTGATGGGTCGCTTAGTCGTCAATACGAAGGAAACTTCCGGCTAAGCGTATGTGTTTTTACACTATTGGCAAGACCACCGCGACAGTAATGCCGTGGGGTTTTGTATCACCCTCACGGCCTATCTCAAGAAGCAGGAGTATAGGTCATGGGAACAGAAAGCATTTGGCTTTGGATCGGTTTCAATGTTTTTGTCTTGGGCATGTTAGCCCTGGATTTAGGAGTTTTTCACCGCAAATCTCATACCGTCTCTGTCAAAGAGGCCACTATTTGGACCGCAGTCTGGGTTTCTTTGGCCCTAGTTTTTAATACAGGAATTTACTTCTATTGGAATACCTTAATACCAGGAAGTACTTATTCCAATAGTGAGGCAGCCTTGGCCTTCTTCACAGGCTACCTGATCGAAAAGTCTCTCAGTGTAGATAATGTCTTTGTTATCGCCCTGATTTTTGGTTACTTTGCGGTACCTGCGGCCTATCAGCATCGAGTTCTTTTCTGGGGAATCCTCGGAGCCCTAGTGATGCGGGCCACTATGATTTTGGCAGGGGCTGCACTACTCAAGGAATACCACTGGATTATCTATATATTCGGAGCTTTCTTGATCTTCACAGGCATCAAGATGGCAACTCATAAAGATGAAGAGTTACATCCAGAAAACAATCCTGTGATCAAGCTAGTACGCAAGCTGATTCCTGTCACAAAAGACTATGAAGGAGATCATTTCTTTGTCCGTCATGCCGGGAAAATAATGGCCACGCCACTGTTTCTCGTTTTGATCATGGTAGAGACGACTGATCTGGTCTTTGCAGTAGATTCCATTCCCGCTATTTTTGCAGTCACGCAGGATCCCTTCATCGTCTATACCTCTAATGTCTTCGCTATCCTGGGCTTACGGTCTTTGTACTTTGTCCTAGCGGGAGTTATTGATAAGTTCTACTACCTGAAAATGGGCCTAGCCGTCATTCTTACCTTCGTGGGTGTCAAGATGACCTTAGTAGATATCTACAAGATCCCGACTCCCGCTTCTCTAGGAGTGATTGCCACTGTCTTAGCCGTAGCCGTCATTGCCTCTCTCCTCCGTGCCCGTAAGCTTGAAACGGACCAGAAACGAGAACTGGCTGCTGAAGTCCAACAGTAATGGCTAATTAAAGCTTTAACAATGCCCACCCACCCTACGGGTAGGCCGCAGGCCGTGTGGAGCAGTCGCACTTCGTGCGTCTAAGGGGGGAGAAGCATCCTCGGCTTGCTTTCAGCTTACGAATGCCAATTCTACGAACGGCCTACGGCCTACAAAGTCCCCCAGTATACTCTCCGAGTAGGCCGTCAGCTCATGGAACATATGCTAGAACAAAAGTAATAGCATCCTCTCGACTTTCAAGCTCTCCATCTAACTGTTTTTCCCGGAGTAGTGTCAAGATACTCTTAAAGGCCGGGCCAGGTTTTAAGCCTAAATTTTTGAGGTCATTTCCGGTGAGGAAGGGGGTTGTTTTCTTCCAATCTTTGAGATACCGATGAATCGTTTGGCACAAACGGGAAGAAGCGCGAGCCGCGAGCAGCAGTAATAGCTCATAGGAAGCAGTTTCCAAGTGTCCATAGATCAGGCTCGCTTTCGCCTCAACTTTTAAAGCTTGCTCTAGCTTCTCTTCTAGAAAAAATAGCTGTTCTAATCGCTCAAAAGACTCTCCTGATAGGTTCAATTGGCCTGCAGCCTGTAACGCTTCTGCAGGAGAGAGGGTGGCTAGGAGCAGTTCCAAACGCAATAGCCAGGGATGTTGCAATCGGGTGCTGAGCGGTACTTGACGACTAAAAATAACCCACCAGCGATTCATTCGCTGTATTTGTCGCAAGATCTTCTGTAGCTTGGTAATCCCATCGAGCTTGGGATGGATGCAGCGTAGGGCTCCTAGAGCATCTAGCCGCTTAAGGGCTGCACGCCAATGGTCAGACTCTAAAATGTAGCGGATTTCCGTTTTTAGGCGATCTCCACCGACGCCATCATGAAGGCCAGATTGCAGCGCATAGTGGATATGGCTCTCCGTCTGTGGCTCCAGATCAAACTGTAGACGCGTTGCAAAGCGGACGGCCCGAAAAATGCGGGTGGGGTCTTCGATGAAACTATTGGCATGAAGGATCCGGACTTGTTTTTTCTCTAGGTCTTCCAAGCCTCCAAAGAAATCTAAGAGAAGCCCTTGCTCAGGGCCATTCAAACAGATAGCCATCGCGTTTATGGTGAAATCTCGCCGATAGAGGTCTTGGCGAATCGAAGAAGACTCCACCTCTGGATTGGCGGCTGGATAGGGATAAAACTCGGTGCGGGCTGTGGCAATATCGAGCATCAAATGGTCAGGCCATAGGAGGGTTGCTGTTTGGTAGCGACCGTAGATTTCTAGACGGGTTTCTGGATAGTTCCGCCTCAGTTGTTCGGCCAGATGGACCGCCTTACTTTTCTCGTCCAGGCTCACTTCCACCGCTTCCTGCTGGCCTAGTTCTACCACCACATCCAGATCGATATTTTGGGTAGGGTAATCCAAGAGCACATCCCGCACCGCACCGCCCACCAGATAAAGTTTCAATCCCAGCGCTTCGGCATATTCTCCGGCTTGGGTCAGAATAGACCACACCCGTGCAGGCAACTTTTGGGCCAGTAGGTCTACGTTACGGTAGGGGCTCAGTACAGAGGTGGGCTTGCGACTGTTTTTAGAATTTTGAAGATTGAGATGCCGCAAGACGTCTGTTCGCGAGACGATGCCCACCAATCGGTCCCCTTGCATCACGGGTAGACGACCAATATCAAATTTGACCATCAAGTCTTCGATTTCTGACAGGGTGGTGTTCGGGGTGATCGTTCTCACGGTGCGAGGCATGTATCCCTTGACCGGAGCATGGCCAAAACCATGATGTAAAGCGATGTCTATATCCCGACGGGTGACAATTCCTGCTAAGGCTCCCGCTTCATCGACCACGGGTAAGCCCGAATGACCATAGCGCAATAGAACCCGTTGCGCTTCTTGAATCGTGCACTCTGGGCGGATGGTTCGTACCGGACTGGACATCAGTGCTTTGGCTAAGACGGGCCTGGGCAGAAGACCGAGCAATTGCTGCTTAAGTTCTTTGAGAATCGATTCCGCCGTGCCGCCTTTGATTTGGGCCGAGGCTGCCTGGGCATGACCGCCACCCCCATAGGCACTCAAGAGTTCCCCAAGGTCTAAACCTTCAATGCGAGATCGTCCAATCACACTGTGACGGGCTACCTCTCGGTCTTGATGGCCCGCTACCAAGAGACAGAGGTCTAAATTCTGCATGTCAACCAAAGCAGAAACCAAGGCAGAAAGCCCAACCGTGAATTGGGGAAGGGTGATCGCTACATACCCTAGGCGATAGTGCCCATGGGTTTCTACGACCAAGCGCGCTAAAACCTCAGGCAAAAGCTGTTGTACTTCCTGAGTGAGGCCACCTTCTACATACTCTTGAATCACTTTGAGATTTACGCCTTGGGTCATCAACCAAGCCAGGGCTAAGGCATCGCGTGGAGTACTGGTTGGATAGGTCAAGGACCCTGTGTCCACATGAATGCCTAGCGCCATGACGGTACTTTCATGGGCGTTTAAGGAGAGAGACTGGGACTGCAATTTTTCCGCAATGATGGTGCAGGTGGAGCCCACAGGCTCGATCCAAGAGTCAAAGGGTTCAAAGCCTGCAGGCTGTCCTGGGTGATGGTCAAATAGATATACTTTCTGGGCTTGGTTAATCCAAAGACCGCAAGCCCCAAATCGGTCTGCTTCCTGGGCATCTACCAGAACAAGCGCACGAATTTTTTTGGGATGGACGGCACGGGCTTCTATAAAAGGAAATTCATCGCGATAGAGGGCGAGAAACTTTTTAAGGCTGGGATGGGAGCCTCCTGTTAGTACAATCTTGGCCCCTGGCCATAGACGCGTTGCTCCCACTGCGGCCCCTAAGGTGTCGAAATCTGCAGTGGCATGGCAAAGAATTAAGTCCACAATATCCAAAGAGCTATTAATTTCTATCCTAAATGCCCGGATGCCGCTATTGCGAGTATTAGAAATAAGCGCAAAATATATATCAATGACTAACGCTACCGAGCATCTCCAACAACAGTTGCGAAATCAGCTTAATCAAAGCTCCTATGTTCTGCCTCCCCTGAAGCGGTGGGGGGATGGAGCCCCTTTCTGGGGTGTACTGATTCGACTCTCCCGTGCTGAGGCAGAATCTTTTCGGACCCAGCCTCCTTATCACTATCTTATTCCACGGGAAGCGCCCGTCTTAGGGCTTGCCATTGGGGGTAGTTACGCCAAAGAAAGCGAACGTCTCGCCTTTGATATTGATTATCAAGGTTATGGCGGTATCGTCCAGTTCAATGACTACACCCATGAAGATACGTTTCTACGTATTGTCTTTGGGGAATCTCAATATCCAATTCTAGTGCCCATAGACCATCTCAAAGATTTTTGGGCCGAATTGACGGTGGGATGCTGCCGTCACTTCCTGATGGTGGCTCATGAAAGCCACTGCTACGGATGGTGGGAATCAGACCTGCTTTTGGGCTAAGTATTGCGAGATGTGTACCAATACTTAAGAGAATCTTAAGAAATTTTTTTGATCAGGGATCGCCTAAAACCATCTGTGAGAGGACTTTGGGGAGATCAACAAAAATCTGGACGACTGGGACGATTGGAAAGCATCTTCTGATTCTTCTCTATGGAACAAAGTGTTTTAAATAATTGCAGGTTTTGTAAACATTATGGTCAAGATCATGGGACACAAGGCCTCTGTAGGCTTATGAATGTACCCGTGCGTGGTGAATGGCAAGCCTGCCGGATGGGAGTACTTGTTTTTACCTGTGAAGAACGACTTGAGGCTAAACCTCTGGAAAGTATGGCGGTTGTTTCTCCTGCGATCTCCAGATCATTTAATTCTGTTCAGCCCTTTCAATATGCCCACGCCCATATCCCACAAGATGAAATGTGGCTGACAGGGAGTACCCACCATTCTCGCCACATAGGACAGGAAGCTATATAGCTGGATTTGGATATGGCCCAACTCACGGGTGTCGAGTGGTTTTAGCTTGTTACTCTAATTCAGATAACAACGGTGGCTATGAACTAACTGAATAAGAAGCTCTTTGCCTGTAATCGCTCTGTGTTCAGCCTGGACTAATTGTTCAAGGTCACTAGGCTTTATCGTCGCTCCATCTTTGGTATAGCTGGATCGATAACGGAGCACAGCAACTTTGTTCGTTACGTTTAATAGCTCTAGATCATGTAACCAAAAACGTACATCAAGGGGCCATACTTTCCCAGATTTGCGATGGGTGCGCTGGACCATCAGTTTGGGGCTGTTGCGTAAGCTATCCACCAGTTGGGCCCAATCTTCTCCTCCGCTGAAGGTTAGGTCATAGCCTACTTCTTTGAGGATGGCCCCAGCCGGTGGAGCTTTAGCCTCCACGACTTCCGCTGTGAAGAGGGGAATTTCTGGGGGAAGTTGGGCTTGAAGTTGGGTAAGAAATTCTTGGGTTGCCATCTCCCGATACAGTTCAAATTCTGCGATTTCTGCGGTACTGGTCATGCCCAAGGGCAGAGCGGTAGCCACGGCTATTTTCGGAAGCGGGTGAAACCCTTCGCTAAAGTGCATGGGTAACTGGGCACGGCGACAGGCTCGCTCCAAGAGTCGAATCAGGTCTAAATGCCCGATAAATCGCAGTTCTTCCAATTTTCCAAAACGTATCCGCAGACGGTGACGCTCTTGGTGCGGCCCACGATCCGTTGGAAGCTGAACTTCAGGCATCGTGGGGATAGGCAGCGATAGATTGGCCCCAAAATCTTCCCCGCAGATCCCACAGTGGGAACATCCCTCAAACGAACAATCCGGGACTACGGTTGTGGCCAAGGCCCTCGCATAATCAGCCACCAACCATGCTTTATCAATGCCCGTATCAATAAAATCCCAGGCAAGCACATCCTCCACCTCAGGTACGGGGCTATTCCAGTCAAGTCCATATTCCGCTAGAGCTTGGGACCAAGCTTTATAAACTTTTTCTACCCCGTCATACCAGGCATCCATCCCTGCTCCCAATTCCCAAGCGCGCTGGACAATCGGGGCAAATTCCCGTCCGGCTCGGCCCAGAACTTCTTCCATCGCGGAGAGTCGCACGTCTGTGTAGTTGACCCTGACGCCATACATGCCGTGGAATGCTTCTTTCAGGAGGGCCTGTTTGTGTTCAAAGGCTTCGGTGGAAACATGATGCCACTGAAAAGGGGTATGCGGTTTAGGGGTAAAGTTGGAGATCGTCAACTGGAATTGCATGGGTCCTTTGCTATTGCATTCTTTACGCAACCAGCGGATGGTCTCAGCAATACCCACCACATCTTCATCGGTTTCGGTGGGATGGCCAATCATGAAATAGAGCTTGACTTGTTTCCAGCCATGGTCGTAAGCCGTCTTGATCCCCCGCAGTAACTCAGCATCGGTCAGCCCTTTGTTGATGACATCTCGCAGACGCTGGGTTCCTGCTTCTGGGGCAAAGGTGAGATTGGGTTTGCGGTCGCCTTGACCAAAAACTTGGGCCAATTGGTCATCGAATCGGTCCACACGTTGAGACGGCAGGCTGACGGATACTTCTTTGCCGACTAGGGTTTCTTGGAGGCGTGCTCCTACATACGGAAGGGAAAGATAATCGGAACAACTGAGGGAAGACAGGGAAAATTCGTTATAGCCCGTGGCTTCTAGGCCTTCTTCCATAGCTTGGATCAGTTCGTCGGGGTCCACGTCACGGGCGGGACGAGTCAGCATTCCGGGTTGGCAAAAACGACAACCGCGGGTACAACCACGGCGCACTTCCATAACCAGTCGGTCATGGATCGTAGATACATAGGGAACGAGACCAATGGAGTAGCGGGGCATGGGACTGGCCACCCTGCGTAGTACTCGTTCAGGAATCCCTTGAACAAGGGGTTTCAAATTTCCTTGTGCATCTCGTCTGTACAAACTGGGGACATAGACTCCCGGTACATGGGCTAAGTCCAAGAGCACTTCCGTCCGGTTCAAATCTTGGCTTTTAGCTCCTTCCAAAACTAAGCCAATCTCAGGAAGCACCTCTTCGCCATCTCCCAGGACAAAGAAATCAAAAAAGGGACTATAGGGCTCTGGGTTTGAGGTGGCGGTTGGTCCCCCTGCGAAAACCAGAGGAATGCCGTTATCTCCGGTCCAGGCTAGCGGTCGGTCGGTTGCTAACAAGGGAATTTGGGCTAATTCCAGTATCTCCAGTACATTGGTCGCCCCCAACTCGTAGGCTAGAGAAATACCCATAACATCGAAGTCGTGTAAAGGCTTTCTGGATTCAACGGCAAACAGAGGAATCTTATGCTGACGGAGTTTTTGGCTAAAGTCGGTGGCGGGTAGATAGGTCCGGTCGCACAGTTGTCTGGGCTGGCTATTGAGGATGGAATAAAGAATGATATGCCCCAGGTTAGAAGCTCCCACCTCATAAATCTCGGGATAACTCAAAACCCAGTGCACCTGTCTCGTTTCCCAAGGTTTGCGAAAGGCTCCCCATTCATTGCCCAGATAGCGAGCAGGCGTTTGAATGTCTGGAGTGATGAGGGAGGTAATATCGATAGGCATGGGGATTAAGGTAAACCTGAGCGTTTTGCTCTGAGTCCTATGGGCAGAAACATGACTGTGCTTTTTAAGTTACTGCGAAAAATTCTTTACAGTGAATTGATAAGATGAACACATATTAGTAAATTAACGCATTTAGCCTGTGCTCCCTAAAGCTTTTCAATCGATCAACCGGCGGACCTTACTTCAACTGGGACTTGCAGGGCTAGGAGTGAGCGGAGCCGCACTTGCCCTTAGACAGTTTAACGGGCAAAAGGCTATTCAGATCCCTGCTCTTCCTGTCGATGCTCCGACGATCACAGGTCTAAATCCGCTGAAAGTTCTGCGGGAGTTCGATTATGGGACGCTCAAGCAGGAAGGTGGCAAGGCTGTCCGAGAATTTCAAATCACGGCAGGCACCTCAATCATTCAACTGAATAGTGCAGTCTCTTTTGTGAGCTGGAACTTCAATGGCAGAGTGCCGGGGCCAACCCTCCGGGCGACGGAAGGGGACCGGATTCGGGTGGTGTTTTTTAATAAAGGGGGGCATGCTCACTCCATGCACTTTCATGGAATGCATCCTGCGGGTATGGATGGGCTACGGCCTGTGCGTAATAGCACAGCCACGGTTTACGAGTTCGATGCTGAGCCCTTTGGGGTGCACCTCTACCATTGCCATGTGGCTCCGGTCACCCGCCATGTGGGCAAGGGCTTGTATGGCATGTTCATTATTGACCCTCCGGGAGGACGCCCTCCTGCCGATGAAATGGTGATGGTGATGGGTGGTTACGATATCAACGAAGACCTGAAGAATGAGTTCTATGCGTTTAATGGGCTGCCAAATTACTACATGCGTCACCCAATTCCGATCCAGCAGGACCAATTAATCCGGCTCTATCTGCTCAATATGATTGAACTGGACCCCGTGGTGACCTTTCATCTGCATGCCAATATGTTTCAGGTTTATCGTACGGGTCGCACCCTCACTCCCAGTGAAGAAACAGACGTTATCACTATGGGCACTACCGAACGACACATTCTGGAATTTGCCTATCGCTATTCGGGGATGTATATGTTCCACCCTCACCAGGATTACATTGCTGAACGAGGCTGCATGGGATCTTTTGAGGTCCTATCGAAAGAGGGAAGTCAATCAACAGACCACAGGATGAGGGACATGTAAAGAAGCCCACCCAGTATTGCGGGATTAGGGGGCGCGTATGTAGGGGGAGAATACTCAGTTGACAATATTTCTCAGTAGACCTAGAGTAATGAGGTCGGATTTTCAAAAGTAAACATCTCTTTTGAGACTTGCGTTAGCCTCTGGAGGTTTTGTGCGGTTTTTTCAATACTTTTCTGTGTTGCTCTGTCTATCGGTATTGACAGCCTGTGGTAACTCTAAGGCTGTTGCTCCCAAAGAATCTCCTAATGCTGCGATGACAGCGGGTATGGGAAAAATCGAGACCAGTAAAACCCCAAAAATCAACATTAATTCAGCCATTCTCTCAGAATTGGACAAATTCGAAGCCAAATTAGGGATAGCAGGGCTCTCGAATCGCATTCAGGCAGAGCGACCCTATGGAAGCCCTGAAGACTTAGTCGCCAAGAAGGTTGTGACCCAAGAGCAATTCGACCAGATTAAAGATATGGTGAGTATTGAGGATGTCTTACTCACAGGCGAAGCCAAAGATGTTGATTACATGGTCAAACTGGGTTTAATGAAAGGACACATGCTGGTCGCTAAAGAATTGTTAGACCTCAAAAAACCTGACCAAGCTGAGCCCCATATTGGCCATCCCGTTGAAGAAATTTATGTGGACGTGGAAGACCAGCTAAATGAACGCAACGTCAAAGAGTTCAAGACTTCGCTCGTCAACTTACAGGATCTGATCAAATCCACTCCCAACGACCCAAAATTAACGGCATCTTATACGGCTGCCATGAAGGGGATTGACGCTGCGATTCAAGCATTACCCGAAGCGCAGCGTCAGTCTCCAGGGTTTGTTGTCCAGGTCCTCGATAGTCTGCTCCAGGCTGCTAATACGGAGTACACCGCAGCCATCGCCAATGGCAAGATTTCCGCAGCGATTGAATATCAAGATTCTCGTGGTTTCGTACTCTACGCCAATGACCTTTATAAAGGGGTGGCTTCTCAGATGGCAAAGTCCAATCCTGAAGCCCACAAAGTCATGGAAACTAAATTGTCTGAGCTTTTGAAGGCCTGGCCTTCTGCCATCGCTCCCCCCACTCCTGTTTTGACTACGCAGGAAGTTTCTAAATTAGTGGGCGATATACAGGCGGCTAGACAGAAAATGGCTGCTTAAAGTGCTTTTTGACCTGCTTCGGATACTTGAGGATTTCCATGGATTTTAGTTCTGCACTACCCACTTTTGTCATCACCCTGCGTGAAGGGGTAGAGGCTGCTTTAGTGGTAGGTATTGTCTTGGCCTATCTCAAGAAAGCAGAGCGTACGCAGCTCAATCCCTGGGTGGGCGCTGGAGTGGGGGCCGGGCTCCTGGCCAGTGTCCTCGTAGGCGTTGTATTCAATGCTTTGATTCAAGGTTTGGGGGAATCCGATAGTCAATATGCCCCTGTTTTTGAGCCACTGCTCGAAGGAACCTTTAGTTTCCTCGCGATGGTTATGTTGAGCTGGATGTTGGTCTGGATGACCCAACAAGCCAGATTTCTCAAAGGGCAAGTTGAGGGAGCGGTTGGAACCTTACTCAGCCAAGACAAACGAGCTGGCTGGGGAATCTTGGGACTGATTCTCTTGGCTGTTCTACGGGAAGGCTTTGAAACGGTTCTCTTCATTGCGGCTAAGTTTCAGCAAGGGCCGATGCCCGCGCTAGGGGCTGTGGCAGGTATTGGCGGCGCTTCTTTAATTGGGGCTCTACTCTTTAAGTGGGGCGTCAAAATTAATGTCCGGTTATTTTTCCAGGTGATGGGCGTTTTCTTGATTTTGATTGTTTCTGGCTTGGTGATTACGACCTTGGCCCATTTTGATAATGCAGTGCATATCTTGTCTCAAATGGACCGTCAATCGGCTTCCCTCTGTTTCTATTACGAGCGTTTTGCTAAAAATCCCTCCTGCGTTTTAGGCCCGATGGTATGGGATGGGGCCAAGGTTCTGCCCGATGAAAAATTTCCAGGAGTGATCTTGAGTTCCCTATTTGGGTACTCCCAAAAGCTTTATTTAGTTCAGGCGCTAAGCTATGTGACCTTCCTCCTGAGCTTGGGCAGTATCTATTTCAAGAGTATTTCTGGAAAGGTCATGAACCTTCCTCCAGAGAAAATGGGAAAGACCTTCAAAAGCGTGAAGGAGAGTACTAAGGTACAGGCTGAAGCCAAGCACTGACTGGAAAAGCGTTTCAAAGAGCGATTGGGCAATTTGGATGTGTGCCGAGTTCCAGCGAATCTCCTCTGCTGTGGAGGGGTGTAACGGCGCTATTTATCCAGACTCCATCATGCCAATCGTGGCTTTACGGAACAGTCCTTAAAGGTGTTGAAGACCATTCATAACTTTGACCTCAAACGTGACGATGGAACTACTGCTGCGCAACGTCTATTTGATAAACCATTTCCTGACTTGTTTGAGTGGGTTGTTCTTAATATGGGTGACTTGTCCAGAGCAAGACGTACATTAAAACCTAAAATGCCTAAAAAGCCCTCTATACAACTTGTCGTCGCATTTGGGGGTGGGACGAACAGGCGCAGAAACAGCAGTTTGATCATCCGTATGCTATCGAGGGCTTCCGCCAAACTTGCCGTCGATGTCTATCACGTGGTGCTGTGCATGTAGAGGAACGCAATTCGTGCCTCTACATCGCGTTGTTATTTCTCCTGCCAAACTTTCAACGAAACGGGCTAGGCTCGCGGGTCATCGAACGCTTGAAGTTGGAGGCGAATTCGCGCAGGAAGAACCTCTCTCTAGCTGTTCTGCGCGGGAACCCGGCTCAAAGGTTTTCCGAACGGATGGAATTTGAGGTCGTCAGGGAAGACGATTCTTCTTTGGATCTGCAATAACCACGCATTGGCGCGGAACGTATGGAGGTAAGATCGTTTATGGTATGAAGCGAATCGCCGTCCGGTAAATTCAAGGCGGTTAGGTTCCATTAGGTCAAGGCCGTTCGGCGCTATTTAAATTTAAGAGGTGGGCATGATCAATGAGGCAATTAAATGGATCCGACCGACGAACAACTCCTTGCTTTCTATAGGATTGTTCGACGGGCAGTTCTGTTGTCCTCATTCATCTCTTTCGTGGAACTGGCTCCAGACAACAACCTTTATGTCTACGTTGGTCGTTATGATGCCTTGCAGAGTTCCGTCATTTGCATTCTTCCTAACGGAGATTACGAGCTATGACTCACTTAGACCTGACTTCTCTAACTAAGCAGCAGCTCACTGCTCTGCTCTGGGAGCTTAAGGGCACCCCTGCTGTTCACCCAATCTATCAGGAACTCAGAACTCGACCTTCCGAAGTGAAGATCAAAATCTCTGATCCAGACTGGGAAAGCAAGACTGATGAGGCATTAAA
>Ga0208588_1000148_pt1 | contig 21883 bp, 16 predicted proteins | sample NGESurshal092012_8_FD_184483 | JGI IMG/M metagenome (GOLD analysis project Ga0208588, IMG submission 184483) | Arctic peat soil microbial communities from Barrow, Alaska - NGEE Surface sample 415-3 shallow-092012 (SPAdes) | ecosystem: Environmental > Terrestrial > Soil > Wetlands > Peat ...
CCCTCAGGGTGTCGAACTCTCCTGGTGATAGTGCCGGCATCGAGCAGCGCCGTGGCCTTCGCGATGCCGTCGGCTGCCGATGTGCTGCTCTGCGCTTCGGCGACCTGCTGGATGTAGGCCTCCTGTTGGCGCTGCGCCTGCTTGTCGGTCACGGAACAGGTCCGTCAGGATCTGACGACCGACCGGGACGACATCACCGAGGTCCTGCACGGCGTCAGGGTCGCCGACGCCTACCGGTACCTGGAAGATCCGGACTCGGACCGGACCCGCGCCTTCGTCGACGCCCAGAACGTTCTCTCCGCGCCGTATCTGGCCGGGCTGCGGGCTCGAGCGCCGCTCCTCGACCTGACGACCGCGCTCTTGACCGCACCGCGTCGCGGAGTGCCATGGGAACGCGGTGGTCGGTACTTCGTTGTCGCGAATCCCGGCGAGCTGGACCAGGATCAACTGTTCACCGGGGCGTCGCTGGCCGACCTGCTGGCGGAACCGACACTGCTGGTGGATCCCAACACCCTGTCCACCGACGGCACCGTCGCGATGACGGCAGCGAAAGTCAGCCCGCAGGGCCACTATCTCGCCTACGCGATGGCCGAAGCCGGCTCGGACTGGCGAACGATTCGGGTGCGCCAGGTGGACACCGGCACCGACCTACCCGACCGGCTGGCCTGGACAAAGTGGATCGATCCGACCTGGCTGCCCGATGAGTCCGGATTCCTGTACTGGCGCTACCCGGAGCCGACCGGCGGCCTGTTCACCGCCGCGATGGGCGCCGGTGAGCTGATGCTGCACCGGCTGGGAGCGGATGCCGCCCTGGACGAGTTGGTCTGGTCCCGGCCCGATAAGCACGAATGGATGGCCGACCCGTGGGTGTCCCCCGACGGTCGCTGGCTGGCGTTGACCTGCGCGCCGGGCACCGATTCTCGCAGCATCATCGAGGCACGGCGGCTCATCCTCGATGCGTCCGGCACCTACCGTATCCGGGACGAGCCGGTCGTCGTGGTGGGCGACCTGACCGACGCGCACCATGTGGTCGGCTCGACAGGGGACACCCTGTATCTGCGGACCGAACGTGCCGCAGGACGCGGCCGGCTGGTGGCCGTCGATGTGACTGCGCCCGAGCGGGACTGGACGGAGATCGTGGGTGAGCATGACGGAGATGTGCTGGTCGACGCCTGGCCGGCGGCCGGGGCATTCGTGCTGTTGTGGTCGGTCGACGCAGCCCATCGCATCGAAGTGGTTGATCGGACGGGTGCCCACCGCTGGTGGCCGGAGCTGCCCGCACCGATCTCAGCGACCGGGATCAACGCCAGGGACTCCGGCTCCGAGGTCTTCGTCGGCGCCACATCCTTCTCCCTCCGGGCGACCTCCTACCGGCTGGACCTGGCTGCGACGACGCCGGGGATCACCGAGCTCCGGCCGGCCGGGCCCGAGATTCGGCTACCCAGGTTGGTTTTCGAGCGGCAACGGGCACTGTCGGCGGACGGCGTCGAGGTTCCGATGACGGTGCTGCGACGGGCGGACGCACCGGCCGGTCCCACGGCAACACTGCTGTACGGGTACGGCGGCTTCGACATTCCGGTGTTGCCGGCGTTTTCGGCGATGTTCGCCACGTGGGTCGCAGCGGGGGGCTTGTTGGCGGTGGCCAACCTGCGTGGCGGTGGCGAGTTCGGCGCCGAGTGGCACCGGGCCGGGATGCTGCACAACAAGCAACGGGTGTTCGACGACCTCTACGCGTGCGCGGGCCAGCTGATCGAATCCGGTGCAACGACCGCCGCCCAGCTCGCGGTGCACGGTCGGTCCAACGGCGGCCTGCTGGTCGGGGCCGCGATGACCCAACGCCCCGAGCTCTTCGCGGTCGCGCTACCGACGGTCGGTGTGCTGGACATGCTCCGGTTTCACCTGTTCACCATCGGCTGGGCGTGGACAACCGAGTACGGAAATCCGGACGATGCGACGGACTTCGCCGTGCTGCTGGCCTACTCGCCGCTGCATCAGCTGGCCGACGGAACCGCGTATCCGCCTACGCTGATCTGCACCGGTGATCACGACGATCGGGTGGTGCCCGCGCATTCGTTGAAGTTCGGCGCCGAGTTGCAGCGCCGGCAGGCGGGTCCGGGCCCGGTGTTGCTGCGGGTGGACACCCGAGCCGGTCATGGCATGGGTAAGCCGGCCAAGGCGCTGGCCGCCGAGTACGCCGACCAGCTGGCGTTCGCCGCCGAGCACACCGGTCTTGACGTGCTGGCCTGGGTGGGACGTGATCTGCCGGACGAAGCGCAGGGTGGGCCGGCTCGCACTCCGGACCGGCGGACGGCCAACGGAATAGCGCGGTCCCCGGACCGCTTGGCAATGGTGGGCAGCGGTGCGGGCTTGGCGCTCGGCCGGAGTGAAGGTTAGCCTGCATAAGGGAAATGTGCGGTCACGGTGAACGACTGCGGACTGCGGACTGCGGACTGCGGACTGCGACGAGAGGAGCACGGCGGATGACGGTGACGAGCACAACGGCGGCTGTCGGCTTCCGCTCCGAGCGAGGTCCTGTGTTGATCTCGCTGATGCTCGCCACCTCACTGGTGGCCATCGATTCCACGATCATCGCCACCGCGGTCCCGTCGATCGTCGCCGACCTCGGCGGATTCGCGCAGTTCCCCTGGCTATTCTCGATCTACCTGTTGGCGCAGGCGGTTTCGGTTCCCATCTACGGCAAGCTGGCCGACCTGTTCGGCCGCAAGCCGATCATGCTCTTCGGCATCGCCCTGTTCCTGATCGGCTCGATCCTGTGTGGCGTGGCCTGGAGCATGCCGGCCCTGATCGCCTTCCGGGCCATCCAGGGACTGGGCGCCGGCGCGGTGCAGCCGATGAGCATGACGATCGCCGGCGATATCTACACGCTCGCCGAGCGGGCGAAGGCCCAGGGCTACCTGGCCAGCGTGTGGGCAGTGTCCGCGGTGGTCGGTCCGACCCTCGGCGGCTTGTTCTCGCAGTACCTGTCCTGGCGGTGGATCTTCGTGGTGAATATCCCGCTCTGCCTGCTGGCAGCGTGGATGCTGATCAGGTCGCTGCGCGAGAAGGTCGATCGAGTACCACACAAGATCGACTACTTCGGCTCGCTGACCCTGACCGTCGGGGCCACGCTGGTGATTCTCGGACTGCTCGAGGGCGGTCAGGCCTGGGCATGGAACTCCGCCACCAGCATCTGGATTCTCGGCACCGGGCTCGTCCTGCTGGTCGTGTTCGTGCTGGTCGAGCGGCGGGTGGCCGAGCCGGTCCTGCCGCTGTGGGTGTTCACCCGCCCCGTGTTGCTGGCCAGCTGCGTGGTCGGGCTGCTGGTCGGTGCCGTGCTGATGGGTCTGACCACCTATGTGCCCACGTTCGTCCAGGGCGCGCTGGGTGCGGGACCGCTGGTGGCCGGCTTCGCGTTGGCCACGCTGACCATCGGCTGGCCGATCGCCGCATCCCAGTCCGGCCGGCTCTACCTACGCATTGGATTTCGGAGCACCGCCCTGATCGGCAGCGGGCTGGTCGTTGTCGGGATAGGGCTGTCGGTGCTGCTCGGCGCGGGCTCGAGCATCACGCAGGTCGCCGGGGTGTGTTTCGTTGTCGGCCTCGGGATGGGACTGGTCGCCAGCCCGACCCTGATCGCCGCGCAGACCAGCGTGGGCTGGACCGAACGGGGCGTCGTCACCGGCACCAACATGTTCTTCCGGTCGATCGGCAGTGCCGTGGGGGTCGCGGTTTTCGGTGCGATCGCGAACACCACGCTGGGTGGCCTGGCCTCGGTCACGCCCACCGAGCTGAGTGCGGCAACGCACGACGTGTTCCTGGCGAGTCTCGTGCTCGCCGCGATCATGGTCGCGGCGGTCTGCCTGCTCCCCGGCGGGCGGCCGTCAACCGAGGAGCGGCAGCGGTCGGGTGAACGTCCGGCCGCCGGGGAGCAGGCAGTGGCCGGGACGGCGTCGCGGTTGACGAACACGAGGGCACAGCCGCTGCCTGAGGTATCTCGGCGGGGCCTTCCTGCCCGTCGGCATTCTGGTGTACTGGCTGAGCAACAACGCCTGGACGCTGGCCCAGCAGCACTACGTCCATCGCCTGCTCGATCGCGAGGAGATGGGCCAATCAGCGAGATCGGAGAAACGATCTGACGACGAATGAAAATTCGGCCCGGCCCGCGCGGCTGACGGTGCAGACTCGATTGATGGCTGCTCCGTATCCGCCGATCGAACCGTACGATTCGGGACTCCGCCGGCCAGCGACCCAGCCACCGACCTGATGATGAACACCACTGACCGGCTGATCGACGACATCGAAGCCATCCGAACGCATCTCGGCATCGAAAGGTTGTTGGTCACCGGTGTCTCGTGGGGGGTGACGCTGGGCCTCGCCTATGCCCAGCGTCACCCAGACCGGGTCAGTGCCATGGTGCTGGCCGCGGTGACGGCGGGTACCCGCCTGGAGACGACCTGGATTACCCGGGATATGGGACGGGTGTTTCCCCGCGAATGGGACGAGTTCGCCGGCGCGGTTCCCGAGGACGAGCGCGGTGGCGACCTGGCCGCCGCCTACGCCCGGCTGCTCGCCGACCCGGACCCCGGCGTCCGGGAGCGTGCGGCGTTGCAGTGGTGCAGTTGGGAGGACACCCACGTCTCGCTGATGCCCGGCTGGGAACCCAGCCTGCGCTACCGGGAACCCGAGTTCCGGATGACCTTTGCCCGTCTGGTCACGCACTACTGGAGTCACGGATGCTTCCTGACGGATGGGGAGATCATCGCGAGGATGAACCGGTTGTTGGACATTCCCGCGGTGCTGATCCACGGCCGGCACGACGTGTCCGGGCCGCTGGACACGGCCTGGCACCTGCATCGCGCCTGGCCGGCCAGCCGGCTGGTGGTGCTCGACGACGCCGGACACGGCGGCACCGGTTTCGCCGAGACGCTCGTCGAGGCGGTTGACTCGTTCCGCTAGCACTGACAGCTGAATCCGCGATCAGCTTGCGCAGCGCCGAGCGCACCTCCGGCGCGGGGGCCGAGGCGGAGCCGGCCAGCAGCAGCGGGGCCTGCGCCTCCGGAGCGGTGAACCCGCTCAGGTCGGTGCGCGCACCACCGACCAGCGACCACCCACTGTCCGCCGCGGGTGTCCCGGGCCACCGGCCCGGCGGGCGAGATCGTGTACTGGCACGTCGAGGATCTGACCGGCACCCTGCAGCGGCTGCTCACCATGGGCGCCCAGCTGTACGACGGGGCACGGGAACGCGGACACGGCTTCCTCACCGCATCGGTGGTCGACCCGTTCGGCAACATCCTGGGCATCATGACCAACCCGCACTACCTGGAGATCCTGGGCACGACAACGGCGTGACCCGCCGCCGGACGTGGGTCACACTCGTCGAACGGCCGCTCGGCGGGCGAGCCTGGGATGGCCCACCTGGCCGAGCTCAGTCCGCCGCGGCCGCCCGCATCGCCGGCTCGGTCCGGTAGATGATCTCGATCGCCAACGCGCCCACGGCGCCGACCGCCAGCGACTGCCACAGAATGGTCGGGGTCAGCGAGAAGTTGAAAAAGCTCTGGCCGATCGGGGTGATGAACGCCAGCGCCGCAATCGCCACCATCGACCCCACCAGCAGCGCCTTCCACGGCTTGAACGGCCGGGACAGCACCACCAGGATCCAGAAGGAGGTGAACAGCAGGGCGATCGTCGCGGCCGACGACGGTTGCCAGCAGATGACGTTCGCCGTGGTGGCATTGGCTTCGGTCTGCACCAGGCACTCCGAGGCCGGTGGTGCGCCGACGGCGTTGTGCGCCAACACATACGACACGAGGACCACGAGGCCGGCCACCACCCCGGCGGGCACCGCGAAGCGCAGCACCCGGCGCAGGAAGCCGGGCACGTACCGGCGCTTGTTGGGGCCGAGGGCCAGGAAGAACGCCGGGATGCCGATAGTCACCGCGGAGACCAGGGTCAGGTGCCGCGGCAGGAACGGGAACGGCAGGGTGAACAGCGCCGCGCTGATGATCGCGACGAGGCTCATCACGTTCTTCGCGACGAACAGGTTGGCCACCCGCTCGACGTTGCCGATCACCCGGCGGCCCTCGGCCAGCACGGAGGGCAGGTGCGAGAACCGGCCGTCCAGCAGCACCAGCTGGGCCACCGCCTTGGTGGCCTGCGCGCCGTTGCCCATGGCCACTCCGATGTCGGCGTCCTTGAGGGCCAGCGCGTCGTTGACGCCGTCGCCGGTCATCGCGACCACGTGCCCATTGCGCTGCAGCGCCTGCACCAGCGCGCGCTTCTGCTCCGGCGACACGCGGCCGAAGACCGTTGTCCGTTCAGCGATCTCGCGCAGCTCCTCCGGGTCGACGCCGATCGTCCTGGCGTCCACCACGGAGTCCGGTCCGAGCTCGAGGCCGACCCGACGCGCGATAGCGCCGACGGTGGTCGGGTTGTCCCCGGAGATGATCTTGATGCGCACGCCCTGGTCCTTGAAGTACCGCAGCGTCTCCGCGGCATCGGGCCGGACCTGTTCGGTCAGCGTCACCAACGCCACCGTCGACATGCCCGCCGGCAGTTCCTGACCGTGCAACGGCGCGTCCGACCGGGCGAGTAAGAGCACCCGACGGCCGGTGGCCGCCAGTTCGCTGACCCGATCGCGCAACGCGTCGTTCGCCGCGAGCAGCACGTCCGGGGCACCGAAAACCAGCGCACCGCGCCCGGTGAACGAGGCGGCGCTCCACTTGCGGGCCGAGTTGAACGCGATGGTGATGTCCCGCTCCCAGCCGTCCGGTGCGGGCAGGGCGGCCGCCAATGCCTTGAGTGTGCCGTTGGCGTTCGGGTCGTCTGACAAGGCGCCGAGCGCCTCCCGCACCTGGTCCGCGGTCAACTCGGCGCACGGTTCGCAGTCCTCGTAGGCGATGTCGCCGACGGTCAGCGTGCCGGTCTTGTCCAGACACACGATGTTCACCCGGGCCAGCCCCTCCACCGCGGGCAGTTCCTGCACCAGCACTTGCTGGCGGGTCAACTGCACCGCGGCCAGCAGGAAGGCCACCGATGTCAACAGCACCAAACCTTCCGGGACGAGCCCCACCAACCCGCCGGTGGACCGGATGATCACCTGTTGCCAGCCCTGATCGCCGATCGCCCGCCACTGCGACCAGAGCTGCAGCGGCAGCGCGATGATGATGATCCAGGTGATGTACTTCAGCAGCTGATTGACCGACTCCTGAATTTCCGAGCGGGTTTTGGTGAACTTCTTCGCCTCGGCGGCGATCTTGTTGATGTAGGCGTCCGGCCCCACGGCGGCCGCGGTGAACCGGCCGATGCCGGCCACCACGGTCGTCCCGGACCGCACCTCGTCGCCGTCGGATTTCGGGATCGCGTCCGCCTCACCGGTGAGGTTGGATTCGTCGATCTCCAACCCGGAGGTGGACGACATGGCACCGTCGGCGGGTACCTGATCACCGGTGCGCAGCTCGATGAGGTCGTCGAGCACCACGTCGGCGGTGGGGATCTCGATCAGTGCGCCGTCCCGCAGCACCCTGGTGGTGGGCGAATTCAGCAGCGCCAGCTGGTCCAGCTTTCGTTTGGCCAGGTACTCCTGGACGATGCCGATGGCCGAGTTGACCACCAGGACCACGCCGAACAGTCCGTCGGCGAGTGATCCGGTGGACAGGATCAGCACGAACAGCGCGCCGAGAATGGCGTTGAAGCGGGTGAAGACGTTGGTCTTGACGATCAACCACAGCGACCGCGACGAGGCCTGGCTGGTCGCGTTGACCTGACCGCTGGCGACCCGCTCGGCGACCTCGGCGGCGGTCAGGCCGGTGGCGCGGCCGGCGTGGACGTCGAGGCCTGCGGACTCGGGATGAAGACTCACCGGCTAACTGTGACAGAAGGGACCGACACGGGGGAGGGAGTTCGTCGTGATCACCCGACGGTGTTGACTTGGTCCCGATGACGCTCACCCTGCTGCGCGGCGGCCGGATCCACGCTGCGGCCGATCCCGATGCCACCGCCATGGCCATCTCCGGCTCGACCATCAGCTGGATCGGCGGCGAGCACGCCGCTCCGCTGGCCGGAACCCCGGACCGGGTGATCGAACTGAACGGCGCGCTGGTCATCCCGGGCTTCGTCGACGCGCATGTGCACACCACCGACGCCGGGCTGGCACTGATCGGACTCGACCTGTCCGCGGCTCGGTCGTTGGCCGAGTGCCTGGCCGCGGTCGCAGCTTTCGGTGCCCGGCATCCGGACGGCGTGCTGTGGGGTCACGGCTGGGAGGACACTCGGTGGCCGGAGAACCGCCCACCGACCCGCGCCGAACTCGATGCAGTCGTCGGCCGGCGTCCCGCCTACCTGTCGCGCGTCGACGTGCACTCGGCGCTGATCAGCACCGCGCTGGCCGCGATGGTGCCTCACGGGCCGGGGACCGCCGGCTGGTCGCCCGCCGGACCCGTCACCCAGCAGGCCCACGCCGCGGTGAGAGCCGTTGTCAAGCAGCATCTCTCGACTCAGCAGCGGAAGGCGGCACAGCTGGCGTTCCTGCGAGCCGCCGCCGCGAGCGGCATCGTCGAGGTGCACGAGTGCGCGGCGGACGACGACACCGGCCGCGCCGATCTCGCAGCACTGCTCGCCCTGGACGGCCCGGTCGGTGTTCGCGGTTACCTGGCCGCGCTGGCCACCGAGCCGCAGCAGGCCAGGCAGCTCCTGGCCGACACCGGCGCGCACGGGCTCGGCGGTGACCTCACCGTGGACGGCGCCATCGGCTCCCGCACGGCGTCCCTGCACCACCCCTACGCCGACGCGCCCGACAACCGCGGCGTGCGGTACCTCACCGACCAGCAGATCGCCGACCACCTGGTGGCCTGCACGCTGGCCGGCGTGCAGGCGGGCTTCCATGCCATCGGAGACGCCGCGGTCGGCGCCGTCGGTGACGCGCTGGTCGAGGCGGCGGGTCGGCTCGGGCAGAACGCCACCGTGCGGATGGCCGGTTGCGCACACCGCATCGAACATGCCGAGATGCCCGACGACCGGGCGATCGCCGCGTTCGCCGCCACCGGGATGGTGGCCAGCATGCAGCCGCTGTTCGATGCCGCCTGGGGTGGCCCCGACGGTCTGTACACCCGGCGGCTCGGCGCCGACCGGGCGGCCGGGATGAACCCGTTCGCGACGATGGCTGTCGCCGGAGTGGCGTTGGCCTTCGGGTCGGACGCGCCCGTGACGCCCGCCGACCCGTGGGCCGCGGTGCAGGCGGCCGCGCATCACCGGACACCGGGCAGCGGGTTGTCGCCGCGGGCGGCGTTCACCGCGCACACCCGCGGCGGGCACCGGGCGGCGGGCCGGACCGACCGGGAGATCGGCACCATCAACATCGGGGCGCCCGCCCACCTGGCCATCGTCGAGGCCGGCGAGCTGGTCCGGCCGGCGGCGGACCCGTCGGTGGCCAGGTGGTCGACCGATCCCCGGTCGCGGGTGCCGTTGCTGCCGGATCTGACGCCCGGCGTCACGCTGCCCAGCACGATCGCGACCATCGTCGACGGCCGGGTGGTGTTCGACGCCGGGATGGTCGAGCGGTGAGGGTGGCCTGCGCGGTCCGGAGTGACGCTACGCGGGGCCGCCTGGTGCGCCGCGGGCGGCGGCAATACGATCGAACTGATCGGCCAGTGCGTCCCGGGCGCCCTCCAGGTGGGCCCGCATCAACTTCTCGGCGATCTCCGCGTCGCCCTGCTTCAACGCGTCCAGGACGCCGGTGTGCTCCGCGACGATCCGGTCGCGGCCCAACGCGTAGCGGGATTGCACCATCGACAAATGGATCTCACCGCTGAGCGCCTGGTACAGCCGGGACAGCCGGGGACTGTCGACGGCGCGCACCAGCGCCCGGTGAAACCGCAGGTCCGCCTCCACGAACTGGCTGTGTCCGGCCTCGGGGGAGATGCCGGCCAAGTCGTGCACCGCGTCGGCCGCGGCCTGCGGCACCTGATGGCCGATCACCAGCCGGACCACCTCCAGTTCCAGCGGCATCCGGACCAGGAACAGGTCCTCGATGTCCTCTCGCGACAGCGTGGGCACGTGCGCGGACTTGTGCGCCTCGCGGCGGAGCAGGCCCTCCTGCACGAGCTGACTGATCGCGGTCTTGGCCGTCGGCCGGGACACCTCGTACTCGGCGGCGACATCGGTCTCGGTGAGTCCGACGCCGGGATCGATCTCGCCGTCCAACACCCGGGCGCGCAGCGACGTGATCAGGGCGTCCACCACCGAAACGGTCCGCAGGCCCTTCATGGGTACCTCCTCACGCAACGGCGGCACGGGACCTAATGCCCTAGCACAGCATCCTCGAACCCGCCCAGGATACCTCAATACGGACAACTTGTCTGTCAGTCTGCACAGACTATTGACATACCTGTGTACCTGTCTTACAAAGTAACAGTCACCCGCAGTCCCGATCGTCCGACACCGCCGTCGCCCCACCAGGGGGACCGTCACAAAGGAGTGCCGATGTTCCAGCAGGTCGCGAATCCGGTTGGGGGGTCACTGGCCCTGTCCGCGCTGATCGCGGCGCTCCCGCTGCTGACCCTGTTCGTCTTGCTCGGAGCGCTGCGCTGGAAGGCGTGGCAGGCGGGCATCGCATCGCTCATCGTCGCCCTCGGGGTGGCGATCTTCGCCTTCGGCATGCCGGCCGGGCAGGCCCTGCTGGCCGCCACCGAAGGCGCCGCGTTCGGGCTCTTCCCGATCATCTGGATCGTGCTGACCGCGATCTGGATCTTCCGGATGACCGAGCTCACCGGCTACGACCTGGTGCTGCGCAGGGCCTTCGGCTCGCTGTCGCCCGACCAGCGGGTCCAGGCGATCATCATCGCGTTCTGCTTCGGCGCCCTGCTCGAGGCCCTCGCCGGCTTCGGGACACCGGTCGCCGTCACCGCGGTGATGCTCATCGCCGTCGGCATCACCCCGATCAAGGCGGCGTCCGTCGCGCTGGTCGCCAACACCGCCCCGGTGGCGTTCGGTGCCATCGCCGTTCCGATCACCACCCTGGGCAAGATCACCGGCCTCGACCCGAACCTGTTGGGCGCCATGGTCGGTCGGCAGACCCCGATCCTCGCCGTCTTCGTGCCGCTGATCCTGGTCCTGATGGTCGACGGCCGGCGCGGCGTCCGGCAGACCTGGCTCGCCGCCCTCGTCGGCGGCACCGCCTTCGCCCTCGCGCAGTTCCTGAGTTCCAACTACTTCAACTACCAGGTCGCCGACATCATCGCCTCGCTCGCCGGCGCGCTGGCCATGGTGCTGCTGCTCCGGGTGTGGCAGCCGGTCGAGATCGTCTCCGCCGACAGCGTGAACGCCCTGCAGCCGGTCGGTCCCGGCAACACGGGTACCGGCAGCACCGGAGGTTCCGGCGCGGATGCGTCCGGCAGCGGTCCGGTCGGCCGGGGCGAGGCCCTGATGGCCTTCGCCCCCTACCTGATCGTCGTCGCGCTGTTCACCCTGATCTCCTTCGGTCCGCTCAAGGACTTCCTGGACACGCACTCCGGCTGGAAGTTCGCCTGGCCCGGTCTCGAGGTGCTCAGCAGTGACGGAAAGCCCCTGTCCGCAGCGACTTTCAACCTGAATGTATTCACCGCCAGCGGCACCGTGCTGCTGGTCGCCGGCATCCTGACCGCGCTGCTGTACCGGCTGTCGGCCAAGCGGGCGTTCACCGCACTCGTCGGCGTCGTGGTGCAGTTCAGGTGGACGATCCTCACGGTGGTCTCCGTACTCGCGCTGGCCTACGTGATGAACTTCTCGGGTCAGACGGTCACTCTCGGCTTGGCGCTCGCCGCGACCGGTTCGTTCTTCGCGTTCCTGTCCCCGGTGGTCGGCTGGATCGGTGTTGCGGTGACCGGCTCCGACACCTCGTCCAACTCCCTGTTCGGTCTGCTGCAGACCACCGCGGCGACCAAGACCGGGATCAGTCCCTACCTGCTGGCCGCGGCCAACACCTCCGGCGGCGTGCTGGGCAAGATGATCTCCCCGCAGAACCTGGCCATCGCGGCCGCCGTGGTCGGGATGGAACACAAGGAGAGCGTGTTGTTCCGCAAGGTGATCTGGTGGAGCCTCGGTCTGCTGCTGGGCATGTGCGTGTTGGTCTACCTGCAGTCCACCCCGATCCTGGGTTGGATGGTCGTCAGCTGACACCCCGGCCGCCGGTCCTCGGACCGGCGGACTCCGGCCCGCAGCAGATGACCGATCGAAGGAGCACGGTGAAGTCAGCACACCAGATCAGCACGACCCTTCCCGAGGCCGTACCGGGCCTGCTGGTGGCGCTGAGCGGCGCACTGGCCGACCCCGGTCAGGTCCGCAGCCGGGCGACCGATCGGTTGGCGATGGGGCACGACGCCTCCCACTTCGCGCTCACCCCGAATGCGGTGGTGACGCCGGCGAACGCGGCCGAAGTGGGCCGGCTGTTTGCGGTCTCGGCCGCAGCGGGGGTGCCGATGACCTTCCGGTCCGGCGGTACCAGCCTGAGCGGCCAGGGCGTCACCGACGGCATCCTGGTCGACACCCGGCGGCACTTCCGGGACATCGAGATCCTGGACGGCGGCGCCAGGGTGCGGGTCGGGCCCGGCGCGACCGTGCGTCAGGTGAACGCCAGGCTGGCCCGGCTCGGGCGCAAGCTCGGGCCGGACCCGGCCAGTGAGATCGCTTGCACGCTGGGTGGTGTCGTTGCCAACAACTCGAGCGGGATGGCCTGTGGGACGGTGGCGAACACCTACAACACCCTGGACTCACTGGTCCTGGTGCTGCCCAGCGGCACTGTCGTCGACACCGGAGCGGCCGATGCCGACGGACGATTGCGCTCGTTGGAGCCGGCGTTGTATGAGGGCCTGGCACGGCTCCGGGACCGGGTGCGGGCCAATCCCGCGTCGGTGCGATTGATCGAGCAGCAGTTCTCCATGAAGAACACCATGGGCTACGGGTTGAACTCGTTGCTCGACCACACCCGGCCGGTCGACATTCTGGCCCACCTGGTGGTCGGCAGCGAGGGCACGCTCGCCTTTGTCGCGTCCGTGGTGATGCATACCGTGCCGCTGCTGAAACATGCCATGACCGGTCTGCTGGTCTTCCAAACCCTGAGCGGGGCAACGGGTTCACTACCCGCTTTGCTGGAGACCGGGCCGGCCACCATCGAGCTGCTGGACGCCGCTTCGCTCCGGGTCGGGCAGGCGGACCCGCGAGCCGACGAGAGTCTGCGACGGATCACCGTCGACCGGCATGCCGCCCTGCTGGTGGAGTACCAGGCGGAGTCCGCAGCTGCGGTGACGGATCTCAGCGCTGCGGCCGGGGGCGTGCTGTCGGCACTGCCCGTCGCCGGGCCGGCGGTGCTCACCGCCGACCCGCGGGCGCGGGCGCGGCTGTGGCACACCCGCAAGGGCCTGTACGCGACGGTCGCCGAGGCGCGGCCCTCCGGAACGACGGCGCTGCTGGAAGATATCGTCGTGCCGGTCCCGGCGCTGCTGGACACCTGCGAGCGGCTGACCACGCTGTTCGCCCGTCATGGCTATCAGGACAGCGTGATCTTCGGGCACGCCAAGGACGGCAACGTCCACTTCATGCTCACCGAGCAACTCGGTGGCGGGGGTCCGCTCGACCGCTTCCTCGGCTTCACCGAGGACATGGTGGAACTCGTTCTGGGACATGGCGGGTCGCTCAAGGCCGAACACGGCACGGGCCGGATGATGGCCCCGTACGTGAGCCGGCAGTACGGCGACGAGTTGTACGACGTGATGCGAGAGATCAAGGCGCTCTGCGACCCCCGGGGCACGCTCAACCCCGGGGTGCTGATCAGTGATGACGCCGACGCCCACATCCGTCATCTCAAGGTCACCCCGACCGTGGAGGAGGAGGTGGACCGGTGCGTGGAATGCGGTTACTGCGAACCGGTCTGCCCCAGCAGGGATGTCACCACCACGCCGCGGCAGCGGATCGTGCTGCGGCGGGAGATGCGGCGGGCCGGCGCCGCGGGTGATACAGGTCTGGTGAGCCAACTGGAGCAGGAGTATCAGTACGACGCGATCGACACCTGTGCCGTTGACGGGATGTGTCAGACCGCCTGCCCGGTGTTGATCAACACCGGCGATCTGGTGAAGCGGTTACGGGCGCAGGACGCGGGACGGCTCGAATCGAAGGGTTGGCTGACGGCAGCCAGGCACTGGGCGGGCACCACCCGCGCGGCCGGCGCCGCACTGACCACCGCGGGCAGATTGCCGACCGCGCTGGTCGTCGGCCCGAACCGGGTGGCCCGCACGATGATCGACCAGGACGCCCTGCCGATGTGGTCGGCGGAGCTGCCCGGCGGCGGGCGGCAGCGGGAGCGGGTGGCGGCCGGTGGTGGTGGGGACGGGTCAGCAGGTGCGGTTGTCACTCCGGCGCCGAACCCTTCCGTCACCGCCTCGAGCGGCGAGCTCACCGCGTCGAGCGGCGAGCCCGTCACCGCCCCCAGCGGCGAGCTCACCGCCGGTGGGGCCGTGTACTTCACCGCGTGCGTCGGGACGATGTTCGGGCCCAGCGAGGCCGGCCCCGGCGTCCGGGAATCCTTCGTGCAGATCTGCGAGCGGGCGGGCATCCCGCTGAGCTACCCGGCGGACCTGCCCGACCTGTGTTGCGGAACGCCCTGGCGCTCCAAGGGAATGAAGGCCGGCTACGCGGAAATGGCGCGAAGGGTCTTGCCTGCCTTGTGGCACGCCAGCCGGCAGGGCGAGCTGCCGATCGTCTGCGACGCTTCGTCGTGCACCGAGGGACTCCGGCAGATGCTGGAGAGCGAGGTCGCCGCTGCCGCCGCGGCCGGCGGGCGCTACGCCGAACTCCGCATCGTCGACGCCGTGGCCTTCGTCGAAGAGTATGCGCTGCGACGACTCTCGCTGAACCGGAAGGTCCAGGCGCTGGCGTTGCACCCGACCTGCTCCTCCACTCGGATGGGGCTCAACGACGCCCTGCGCGGAGTGGCCGAGGCGGTCGCCGAGTCGGTGACGGTCCCGGATTCCTGGGGGTGTTGCGGGTTCGCCGGCGACCGCGGCCTGCTGCACCCGGAGCTGACGGCGTCGGCGACGGCCACCCAGGCGGCGGAACTGGGTGAGGGCCGGTTCGACGCGTTCGCGTCCTGCAACCGGACCTGCGAACTCGGCATGACCCGAGCCACCGGCGCGCAGTACCAGCACGTGCTGGAGTTGGTGGAGTGGGCGAGCGCCCAATAGTTGTGGCCAGTAGTTGTGGCCAGTAGTCGTCGCCAGTGGGTGCGGCGCAGCACGGGTGCCCGACACTCGTCCGGCTGCGGGTTCGGCGGCCCAGTGCGTCGTAGGGATGAGATCAGCGCGGTGGCAGGACGTCTCACGGGAAGTACAGCTGATGGAGTTCGGTCACAACGCCGTCCGTCACGACCAGCCAGTAAAGACCGGTCGACCCGGAGCCGGCGATGCGCCCGCTCACCGCGGTCAGATCCCCGGGAACGTCCTGCGATCCGCTGAGGATGGTGATCGTTGCCTGCGAGCTGATCGGCACGGTGCGCAGTGCTGGGTTCACGTTCCGGTAGTAGTACCCGGTGCACCAGCCGTTGTCGTGCTCCTGTACCCCGTCCTGCGTGCAGGCCGCTTGCGCCGCATCACCGGTGAACCAGTCCACCTTGTCCAGGGTCAGCTGTGACGTGCCGACATCCACGCTGCGGACGAAGCCGTAGACCTCTCCGCTGAGGTCGGCCGGCGCGGGGCCGGACTGGGCTGGGCCGGGTTGCGATGACTCGGGCTGCGATCCCGGCGAGGAAGTCCCGGAATGCTCGGCGTCGGCCGAACTGGGCTCGGTCGAAGTGGGCTCGGTCGAAGTGGGCTCGGCCGAAGTGGGCGCGGCCGAACTCGGTGCGGACGAACTCGGTGCGGACGAGGTCCGCGATGACGAGGTCCGCGGTGACGTGATCTGCGCCGGTGACGTCGGCGACCCGACGGATGTCGTGGATGCCACCGACGCGGAGTCGGCGGATCCGGCCACCCCTGCACTGCAACCGGTGAGCACCGCCACCGCCAGGACCAGCGTCACGCCCAGCGCCGGCACCCGACCGAGCCTGTTCATCGCGATCCCCTTCCGCTGACCCAAGGTCGCCCGCAGCGGCGGACGATGCGTGCGTCCACGGGCTATTATTCTCGCAAACAGTTCGAATTAGGACTGTTTGTCGCTATTCTCACGCGCGAACCCGTCGGATGTGCTCGGAAGGCCAGCACCGCATCGGCCGGACCGTCGACCCGCCGGTGATGCTGGAGCCGTCATCTCGGGCACACGGCGTCCAGACGCCACCCCACTACGCTGGCTGCCGTGGCCTCACCGACCGTCGACAGTGACCCGGCCGTCCCGCCGGACGTGCCGGCCGACACCGTCCGCCGGCTGCGCGCCGAGCAATCCGGCGTCGGGCCGGGCCGCTTGATCCGCTGGCGGCGCTCGCTGCTCGGAGCGGGCGGGCTGCGCATCCTGGCGGCTGCGACGGGCGGTCTGCTGTTGTTCGGCGCCTTTGCGCCGGCCACCCGCTGGTGGGAGGCGATTGTCGGCTTCGCGATCTTCGGCCTGGCGGTGGACGGGCGCAGTTGGCGCACCGGCTGCGGACTGGGCTTCGTTTTCGGGTTGGCGTTCTACCTCCCGCTGCTGAGCTTCACCAACGTCTACGTGGGCGACTTTCCCTGGTACGCCCTGTCGGTGGCCGAGGCCCTGCTCACCGCGCCGGTGGGCGCGCTGATCGCCGCGTCGTCCCGGCGGCTTCCGCTGTGGCCGGCCTGGGCGGCGGCCGCGTGGATCACCGGCGAGGCCTTACGGGCCCGGGTGCCGTTCGGCGGGTTCCCGTGGGGCGGCGTCGCGTTCTCCCAACCGGACGGGCCGTTGCTGCCGGCCGCCTCACTGCTCGGCGCCACCGGGTTGGCGTTCCTCACCGCGCTGGCCGGCTTCGCGCTCGCCTCGCTGATCGGCGCGCTGGCTATCCGGCGGGTGGGCTGGCGATCCACAGCGGCGCTGGGCGGCGCCGTCATGCTCGTCGTGCCATTCCTCCTGGGCCTTGCCGGCCTGGCCACCGTGCAACACGGCGACGACGCGCCGACCACCGGCATCGCGGTCATCCAGGGTGATGTGCCCCGGCCCGGCCTGGACTTCAACGCCGAGCGCCGGGCGGTGCTGGACATGCACGCCCAACGCACCCACGAGCTTGCCGCGGCGGTCAGGGCCGGCACGGCGCCCAAGCCGACCTTGGTGATCTGGCCGGAGAATTCCACCGACATCGACCCGTACCGCAATGCCGATGCCGGCGCGGTGATCTCGGCTGCCGCGACCGACATCGGGGTGCCGATTCTGGTCGGCGCGGTGGTGCAGACCGACACCGTCGGCGAATATTACAATCAGGGCATCGTCTGGGACCCCGTGACGGGGCCCGGCCAGACCTACAACAAACGCCACCCGTTGCCGTTCGGCGAGTACATGCCCTACCGGTCGTTCTTCCGGATCTTCTCCGACAAGGTCGACTTGCAGCGCGGCACGTTCCTGCCGGGTGACTCGGCCGGCAATCTCGATGTGGCCGGGGTCAACGTCGGGGACGTCATCTGTTTCGAGGTGGTGTACGACAACCTGGTCCGGGACGTCGTCAACGGTGGCGCCCAGGTGCTCGTGGTTCAGACCAACAACGCGACGTTCGGTTACACCAACGAGACCTATCAGCAGCAGGCGATGAGCCGGGTGCGGGCGGTGGAACACGGCCGTGCGGTGCTGATCTCGTCGACGAGCGGGATCTCGGCGGTGATCCGGCCGGACGGCAGCGTGGAATCGACGATCCCGCTGTTCACACCCGGCTACCTGACGCCGACGGTCCCGCTGATCACCGCAACCACGCCCGGTACGGTGCTCGGTGCCCCGCTGGAATGGGTAGTGGCAGTGGCGGCGCCGTTCGCGCTCGCGGTGGCGATGGTGGTTTCCCGCCGGCGCACCCGGCAGTAGAGGGGCCGGCACGCGCCGCGAAGACAGTGCACCCGGATCGACCGACCACCCGACGCAGCAACGCCGCTCACCATGAGGTGGGCGGCGTTGTTGTGTTGTCAGTGGGTCGATGCCCGCTGGTCAGGACGCGGTGCGGCGGCTCTTCAGCTCGCTCAGCCGCTCGTTGAGGATCTCTTCGAGCTCCTCGATCGAACGACGTTCCAGCAGCATGTCCCAGTGGGTGCGCGGCGGCTTCACGACCTTCCCCTCGGGGACGGATCCGTCGATGAGGGTGGAGGAAAGCCCGTGCATCCGGCAATCCCAGACGGCCGGAACCTCGGCATCGTCGGCCATCGGGACAGCGAATTCATGATCGCGGGGACAGCGGTAGGTCGCCGTACGACGGGGCGCGAGATCGTGATTACGATCGGCCTCGTAGCTCGTCGAACCGAGACGGCTGCCGCGCAGGACACGGTCGGCCATGATGTTCCTCTCTTGCTGCTTGGTTCGTGTGCAACCGCGAGTCATGGCGCGGCGCTTGTCGGTGAGACGTCGACAACGAGCCTGTTCGGCTCCCTACCGGTGGGTAACGCAAATCGCTGGTAGTTCGTTCCCGGGGCCCCGGGAGGTTTGCTGCCGCTCGCCGTTGAGCGTCCGTGCGTGCTGTGATTACCGGCAACGAGCCCCTGTCGGATGAGTGAACTTTCGCACTCGGGGGTACCGCTAGCGAACCCGCTGACTGTCAGACGCGCAAAGTCGCCGGCCGTCACGTCGGTCGACGAGTCGAATTCAGCGCTGGGTCAGTCGGCGCCGGCCGGGGTGGGGGCCCAGGGCTCCGGACCTGTGATGCGTCCGGCAGAGCACCTGGTACCGCACGGTCGCCTCGTCGGGTTCATCGGCCCCGATGTCCGCGACCACGACGGTGGCTCCCTCCCGGACGATCCTGCCGCCCACCACCCTGCCGTTGAACCGCCCGATGCGGCCGCACCAGCACAGCACCTCGACCTGCAGCGGCGACACCTCGTCCGCCAGCTCGAACAATCGGGCCGATCCAGGAAAGAGCCGGCCGCGGAAATCGGTTGCGATGCCGAACGCGTAGACGTCGACCTGCGAATCGTCGGCCAGCACCGCGAGCTGCTCGACCTGTTCCGCGGTGAAGAACTGGGCCTCGTCGACGATCAGGTAGTCCACCCGGCGGCCCGCGGACCAGGCGGTGCGGACCAGCTCCCCGATGTCCTGCTCGTCGGACACCTCGAGGGCGGACCGACTGATGCCGATCCGGGAACTGATCCGCGCCGGACCCGAACGATCCAACTTGGTCATCAACATGCCGGAGCGCCCCTGCCGGGAATGGTTGTAGTGCAACTGCAGGGCCAGCGTCGACTTCCCACAGTCCATCGGAAAGTGGAAGAACTTGACCGTCCCGCCGGCCAACCTGGCGCGCCCGGACCCGGCGGCGGGTACCGCAGAGAGCGCCGATGCGCTGCCCGGGAAGCGGGGGTCGAAGCTGTCGGTGGCAGGCTGGTCTACCGGAGCTGCGGCCGGGTCGACGGTCACCGCTGCGGTGGTGCCTGTGCCGGTGGTGCCGGTGCCGGTGGCGTCAGCACCGGTAGTGGCAGCGCCGGTTGTTCGCGCGCCGGTCAGACCGGCACAGTTCGTTCCAGATTCGGGCATTCCGCGCACTGTATCGGCGCGGCGGCCGGGTCAGGGCCAGGCGCCCCGCTCGATCAATACCTCACGGAGCAATTCGGGGCGGTCCGTCATCACACCGTCGACACCCAGCGCGAGCAGGCGCCGCATCTCGTCGGGATCGTCGATGGTCCAGACGTGCACTTCCAGGCCGGCGGCATGCGCGGCTGCCACGAACCGCGGCGTGACGATCGGCACCCGTTGATAGCTGACCGGCACCTGCACGGCAACGGCGGTCGAGCGAAAACCCCGGCGCAGCGCGCTCGATCGGAACAGCCGGAAAGTCTCCCGTGGCCCTAGCGCCCACGCCACCTCGGTGCCGACGGACGACCGCAGTTCGCCGAGCCGCCGGTCGGAGAATGAGACAACGCACACCCGGTCACCGGCGCCGGTACGGCGGATCAGATCGGCGAGCGGCCGGACAGCGCTGGTGGCCTTCGCGTCGATGTTGAACCGGGCGTCGGGGAATTCCTCGAGCAGCTCGGCGAGCAGTGGGATCGGCTCGATACCGCCGATCCTGGCCCGCCGCACCTGCGTCCACGGAAGCTCAGCGATCACCCCGGTGCGGTCGCTGACCCGGTCCAGGCGGGGGTCGTGGAAGGCAATCACCTCGCCGTCAGCGGTGGCGTGCACGTCGGTCTCCAGGTAGCGGTAGCCCTCCTGCACCGCCCGCCGGAACGCCGCAAGAGTGTTTTCCAGGCCGGCCAGTTCGCCGACGTGCCAACCACGATGGGCGAACGCCCGCGGCGCGCTGCCGTCGAGGTAGCCGGTCATCAGCGCAGTTTGCCACGGCCGCCGGACCGAATCCTGCTGCCGACGGTATGTCGTCACCGTGACGATCGGGTGGCTGACATACCGTCGGCCGGTGTCCGCCGCCACCGCCGTCATGGCGGTTCCCCTTGCCCCTCGGTCCGGTCCGATTCGCTGCCTCTGGTGCGGTAGCGAGTTGCCGTCGTCGACCGGCGTCGGTCGGCGGCGGCGGTACTGCGCCCAGGCCTGCCGGCAGCGTGCCTACGAGAATCGCAACGCGCTGGAACGCGGCTCGATCCCGACCGATGCGGTCGTCCTCACCCAACAGGAACGTGACAACCTGGCCGACCGGCTGTACCAGGTGCGATGCGCCGCAGAGGATGTGGCCACCGCACTGGCTGAGGCGGCCGGACCGGCCGAACTTGCCGTGCTGGTCTCGGACCTGCTGGCTGCGGCCAAGTCGGCAGAGCGCATCCGATAGACCACGCCCTCACCCTCACCCTCAACCAGAGGATGAGGGTGAGGGGCGTTCTCAGGCGAAACCCGTGCCGGCACTGGGGAAGGGCCGGACGGGCCGATGACGGGGAACAAGGCCACACCACCGGCCGTTGTAGGCGATGGCTGGGCGCCGAATCCCCGGGCCTCAGAAATGAAAAGCCTTCGTGGACTACCGCGGTCGCGAGACCGGACGGAGCCACGTTGGACAGTCGCCCCGAGGCGACTCGGCGTCCAGTCCTCTGCCGCCCGCGTTCGCAGGTCGCAGCTCCGGACGCCGACCGACCCGGCTCGGGTGGTCGTGCTGCGCCCGGCGCCGGCAGCGTCAGCTCCGGGGGGTGTTCTCCAGATAGGCCAGCACTGCCAGCACCCGCCGGTTGTCGTCTTCGCTCTGCTCGAGCCCGAGCTTGCCGAAGATCGAATTGGTGTGCTTGCCCACAGCCTTCTCGGTGATGAACATCGCTCCGGCGACCGCCGCGTTCGACCGGCCCTCCGCCATGTGCGAGAGCACCTCCCGCTCCCGCGGGGTCAGTGTCGCGACCGGTGAGCTGTCCTGATGCCGGGACAACAGCTGGCTGATCACCTCGGGATCCATCGCCGTCCCGCCGGCGGCCACTCGCCGGATCGCGTCCACGAATTGCGCGACGTCGGAGATCCGGTCCTTCAACAGATAGCCGACCCCGCCGGTGCCCTGGGACAGCAGTTCTTTGGCGTAGAGCTGTTCGACGTACTGGCTGACGACCAGCACCGGCAGGCCCGGCAGCGCGGCCCCTGGCGGCGAGTGCCGCTCGCAGGCCCTCGTCGGTGAACGTCGGGGGCAGCCGAACGTCGACGACCGCAACGTCCGGTCTGTGCTGGGTCAGCGCCCGCAGCAGCGACGGCCCGTTGTCGACGGCCTCGACCACATCGAAGTCGTACGCCGTCAACAGCCGGATCATCCCGTCGCGCAGCAGGGCAAGGTCCTCGGCGAGTACCACACGCACAAACCCCAACCTCCTCTGAC